>QWCN01001301.1_pt1 | contig 74671 bp, 54 predicted proteins | sample 1972711 | NCBI WGS metagenome assembly QWCN01 (sample SAMN09866707, study PRJNA288562) | Human gut metagenome isolate term1_stool, whole genome shotgun sequencing... | isolation source: gut | host: Homo sapiens | place: USA: California | reverse complement strand
AACAAAAAAATTAATCTAAATAAACAATATATATTAGTGTAAAGGATTTTGTTAGTTTTTGTTAAATTGCTTTACAAGTTAAGTCTTTATAATGTAAAATTGGTATGCGCAGTTAGTGAAGGACTGCTCACCCTCTGTTAATGAATATATCATTAACCAGAAGACCATAGGAGGTGTAATAATGAAAAAGTACGAGATTATGTATATTCTTAAAGCTAATCTTGAAGATGCTGATCGTAACCAATTAATTGGTAAATTACACGAAATCCTTTCATTAGATGGTGGAACAATTGACCATGTTGATGAATGGGGCGTAAGAGATTTAGCATACGAAATCGATGGCAATAAGAAAGGCTATTACGTAGTAGTGACAATTAATGCAAATTCTGCAGCTGGTATTAATGAATTTGATCGTATCACAAAAATTAATCCAAATGTCATTCGTCATTTAGTAATTGCAAAGTAATGAAAATCCTTTAAAAGGAGGAAAATGTTATGATTAATCGTGTTGTTTTAGTTGGACGTCTAACTAGAGATCCAGAATTAAGAAAGACCGTTAATGGTGCATCAGTTGCTGCCTTCACAATCGCAGTTGATAACCGTACAAAAGGTCCTAATGGAGAAAGGACGACAAGTTTTATTCCATGTACTGCATGGAATCAACAAGCTGAAAATGCTTGCAAATACACTCACAAGGGTTCACTTGTTGGTGTAGAAGGTAGATTGAATCAAAGAAGTTACGATGCAAAAGATGGACGTAAAGTTTCAGTTGTAGAAGTTATTTGTGATTCAGTACAATTTTTAGAAAGTAAAAATAGTAATAATGCATCAAGAGAAGATACTGGATATACTCCAGATGTAATGCCTGATGATATTGAAGAAAAAAATACTTCTTCTATTGACGTAGCTGATGACGATTTACCATTCTAATAATTCGCTTATTTAAGCGATAGAAAGGAAATTATTATGGCTTTCAAAAAAGTAAGATCAAAAAAGAAATTCTGTATGTTCTGTGGAAAAAACAAGGACAAAGAAATTGATTATAAAGATGTTGAAACATTAAAGAAATTTATTTCTCCTAATGGAAAAATATCTCCACGTCGTGCAACAGGTGCATGTGCTAAACACCAAAGAGAAATTGCTGTTGCAATTAAACGTGCTAGATTTATGGCTTTATTACCATATATCGCTGACTAATTGAAATGTAAAAATCACTCAAAAATGAGTGATTTTTTTGTGGGTTGAAAATTTTATAAAGTATATTATAATAAACATATATGGGATTTATAGAGAGTTTTAAATTATTTTTTGAAAGAATTTTTGATTTTACTAATTTTTCTGTTTATTTATTAATTGCAATAAGCTTTTGCTTTTTAATTAAGAAAAATCAAATTAATAAAAATGAAATAATTAGATTAGGATTAATTTTTATTACTAGTTTTGCATTTTTAATAATAGAATGTGCTTTTTCTTTTGCTTTATCTTCTATAACTACTCATTATTTATTTAATTATAATTTACCATTAATGGTTTTGATATTTACTTTAATAATGATTAAAGAAAAACCATTAACTAGATATATAAAAATAGCAGTATTAATAGCATCAATTTGTATTACAGAAGTCTTATCAAAATATTTTGGAGTGTTAATAGGTATAATTACTACGACGACATTTATTATTCAATTAGGAAGAATTGCTCCATCTTTATTGTTTTTATTAACTTGCATTTTAATTAATAAATTTGATATTTCTCGATATAAAACTTTAAGTAAAGAAGTGCTAATTATTTGCTATGCTTTATCTACTGTATTAATTGTTATAAGTATTTTTGAACATCAATATAATAATCACGATTTGACTATTTGTTTATTAATGTCATTATTAGATATTGTATTATTATGTATTTTAAATATTACTTATGTAGCTATTTATTCAATAGTAGTAAGTAGGCATAAAATAACTAGTTTAGAAATACAAAATACTTTAGTAGAAGCAGAAAATTTATCTATATCTATCGATAAAAACAATCGAGAAGAATTAGAAAAAATTAGACATGATATTAAAAATCAATTATCTTATGTTAATTTACTTTTAAAACAGGATAAGAAAGAAGATGCTATTAATTATATTGATAATTATGTAAATTCTCAAGAGGTTCTATTTTCTTTTTCTTGTTCAAATAATGTTATTAATTCAATTATTAATTTAGAATTATCTAAAGCTAAAGTGTATGGTGTAAAAATGAATTTAAAAATTGTGGTTCCACCTATTTTACCTTTTGAAGATAATGATATTGTTTCTTTATTAACTAATATGATTGATAATGCTTTAGAAAATTATTATAAAATTGATGATAATTCAGTTATTTCAGTTTGTATTTTAAAACAAAATGACTATATTCGTTTTTTTGTTTCTAATCCGATAGATATTAATAAATATGATAAAAATAATGTTATTAAAACAAGAAAAGATGGAAAAAACCATGGATATGGAACAAAAATTATTAAAAATATTGCTTCAAAATATAATGGTTATGTAGAATTTGAAATTGAAGATAATCGTTTTATTTGTGATGTGTTATTATATATGAATTTGAAAGGATAAGATTATGTTTAGAATTGCTATTATTGATGATGATAAAGCTGCTTTAAGCATTGTTTCTAGTGCTGTTGATACTTTCTTTAAAGAAAAAAATATTGAATATAATATTACTTCTTTTTATAATCCTTTAAATTATTTAGCAACTATTAAAGAAGAAAATTTTAATCTTATTTTCTTAGATATTGATATGCCAGAAAAAAATGGCTTATCTGTTGCTGAAGAAACCTTGTCTATCAATAAAAATACACATATCATTTTTTTATCTCAAAGAGAAGATTTAGTTTTTGAATGTTTAGCAATTCACCCTTTTGGCTTTATTAGAAAATCTAATTTAATTAATGATTTTACTTTAATGATGAATCAATTTTATAACTATTATTTATCTAATAATGAAGGAGGAAATAAAATTGAATTTGTAGAAAAAAATAGAACAGTATCTTTTAAAATAAATGAAATAGTTTATATTTCTAGTGATAGAAATTATCAAGATATTGTAACTAAAGATAATAAAATAGAAACAATAAGAATCCCTTTATCGACTTTAGAAGATAAATTAAAACAATTTGGATTTATTCGTGTTCATAAATGCTATATTGTTAATCAAAGTTATATAAGAATTATATCAAATGAAGAAATAAAATTAACTAATGATGTTACTATCCCTTTAAGTAAAAAAAGAAGAGATGAAGTGATTAAAGAATATTTAGCGTATTCTCGTAAAAATAATTCTATGATTATTTAATCCCTAAAAAATTACATTTCATCCCTAATGAAAGTTAATTGTCCCATTAAAGATATTAATTAGCCCTTTTAAAAATGTAAGGGCTTTTTTTATTATATATTGAATTTGTGAAATGGAAATTTCATAATTTTAAGGAGAAAAAAGATGAAAAAAAGTATCATCAGTAAAACACTTTTACTTGTTCTTGCTTTAAGTACTATAGGTGCATCGGTCGGTATAGGTCTTAATGTTAGTAAAAGTGAAATTTCTGTCCCAGTAACATTTGTTGCTTCGGACAAAAGTGGTTATAATACTGAAGTTAAAATCGGTAATTATAATTACAAATTTAAAGGATCAATTGATCAAAATAGTAACAAATTTACATTAAAAGGCACAGTTGTAGGACGTGCTAGTTCTTCTTCTAGTGGAGGAGGATTCCCAGGAGGAGGATTCCCAGGAGGTGGATTCCCAGGAGGAGGATTCCCAGGAGGTGGCAATACTGGTAATCCAGGTGGTGGCACTGGAGAAAAAATAAGTGTAGAAAGTGTTTCATTAAGTTTAGATAAAACACAAGCTTATATTGGTGAAACAGTAAAAGCTACTGCTTCAATTCTACCTGAAAACGCTACAACAAAAGATGTTGAGTGGAAATCAAGTGATGAAAAAATTGCCACTGTTTCAAGTGGAACAATTACACCATTAGCAGAAGGTGAAGTAGTAATTACTGCAACAAGTAAAGATGACAAAACAAAATCTGCTTCAGCAACATTAAAAATAGTCAAAGAAGATTATACACCATATGAATATACATTAAATGGTACTTATACTATTGATGATGGTTATGGATATGTATTCTCATTCCAAGATGAAGACAAAACAACAATTCATTGTGATTATAATAAAGTTGAAGGAAGACATGAATTTTATTATACAGTTAATACTCCTGCAGGATCAAGCTTTGTTAAATTCCAAGCAAAAGATATTAATTATAAATCAAAATTAGCAAAAGATTATCAAACATGGGATAAAAGAGATTCTAAATATATTTTTACTTCTTTAGCTACTGGTAATAATAATTCTGTTGCTTATGCATATATGTATTTACATAGTGATGGATCAGTTAATATTAATACACCAAGCGGTGTTAATAGAGTTGTTGAATCAGAAAACTTATCATGGAGTGAAGATTCAAATAAAAATATTACAGTAAAGAAAGGTGATACAGTTTATAAAGCTGATAAGACTATTAATCCAGATAGACCAGGATATAAAATTCAATATGGTTCATATGTATTTATTAATTCACAAAATCCAAATGTTAAATGGAAGAAATTAAGTATCGCTGATTTTGAAGGAGCACCAAAAGCAGAATTTGCTGGTAGATATGAAATATCTGGCCCAGGTGGTGGATCAGGAAATTTATCAATGCAATTATTTGATGGCGGAGTTGCTAAATTATATAAAAATACCTGGAATAAAGAAGCTGAAGGTACTTGGACTGAAAATAATGGTGAATATATTATTGTTATAGGTGAAAAAACATATACAAGTGTTACAACTGATGGAGAAAAAACAATTACTTATACAGTGTCTGCTAAAACTCCATGGGGCTCAGATGCATCAACTGATGTTGTATTAGCATTGGTTAAATAAGGAGTAAAATTATATGAATAACGAGAATAAAATTTTAAAAGTAATGAAACCAGTTAATCGTACATTGAGTGTTGTTTCAATTTTACTTGGTTTATATGCTTTAGTAACTTTAATAATATTTAATTTTGCTGATGTGATTACAATTATTACTGATGAAGGAACAAAATACGCTGATGGATTTTCTTATCCAGGATATCAAACAATTTTTGCAGGATTTGGCAATATGATTATTCAAGGATATTCTGAAGCAGGATTTAATATTTGGATGTGTTTAGGATTATTTTTACCTTTAATAGGCTGTATTGTAGCAACTGTTATGTTAATAACAAATTTTTCAAGAAGAGGAACAAATAAGAAAAGAGCTATTGTTGAAGGCGTTGTGGCTATATTATTGATTGTAGGTGGAATTATTTTATTCAATTGTGATAATTTCTGGATTTCATCTGCTCAATCAGTAAAAGATTCATACACAGATTATTATGCAACTTATTTAAAACCAGCAATAGAAGGCGAATTATATTTTGGTAAATGTTTTTATCCAACATATACATTAATTATTTGTTTAATAGCTGGTATTGTTAAATTAATAAATTGTGGAGCACTTCTTTTCCAAAAATATTATGCAAGAAGTGTTAAAGCAAAAGCTTAATGAAGGAGAAAATTTAAAATGAAAAGAAAAAATAGAATAGTTTCATATTTAGCAACAGCTGGTGTATTAAGTTTGGCTTTAATGACTGGTATAACTGTCGCGGCTAATATTCAATCAAACAACCTTGACTTATTATTAGGAAGAGGTGCTCAACATGTTAAAGATAATTCTTCTTTGACAGCAGATTATATTGATTTTGAATTTGATAATCAAGAAGATGCATTAAAAAATGCTCAAAGAATGACTCAATTAACTGCAGAAGAAGGTATGACATTATTAAAAAATGATGATAGTGCTCTTCCTATAGCAAAAACAGCTGGTGTTACAGTTTTAGGTTATTATTCATGGCATAATAATATGTCTGGTGGGGAAGACCCTGCAACGACAACAGGTGCTATTTCTTTAGGTAAAGGAATTAAGAATCATTTTGGTAGTAAATTTAATCAAGCAACAGAAGATTTATATAATACAGTATCAGGTGATTTTGATAATCCTGAAGCCTCTCTTGCTTCTATTGAATCAACATTTGCTAACTATAATACTGCAATTATTACTATTAAAAGAAATTCAGGTGAAGGTAATGATCAATCATTAAATGTTGGTGCTAAAGAGCAAAATAGAAGTGGATTAGTTATTACTAATGCAGAATTAAAACTTATTGATTATGCATCAAAACATTTCTCAAAAGTTATTATTGTTGTTAACTCTGCTAACGCTATGGAATTAGGTTGGTTACAAGAAAACGACCCTAATATGAAAGATGGATTTTATACTGATCCTTATACTAAAACTAAATATGATTTTACTAAAGTAAAAGCTGCTATTTGGGCAGGTTGCTGTGGTTCACAAGGTGGTACTGCATTAGCAAATATTTTAACTGGTGAAGTAACTCCTTCAGGACATTTAGTTGATACATATGTTCGTGATTTAAGAAAAGATCCTACATATCAAAATTTTGGCTCTTATTTATATGATAATTCTGATGAATTAAATTCATATCAAGAAGAAACATATTTTGTTGATTATGAAGAAGGTATCTATGTTGGTTATAGATATTATGAAACAGCTGCTAAAGAAGCGATGAATGGGAATTATGCTGGATTTAATTATGATGAAGAAGTAGTTTTTCCTTTTGGATATGGTTTGTCATATACAACATTCTCTAAAGAATTTGCATCTACACCAATTTTTAATGAATCAACAAATGAATATACCTTTAAAGTAAAAATAACAAATACTGGTAATAAGTATTCAGGAAAAGATGTTGCGCAAATTTATGTAAATGTTCCTTATACAAAAGGTGGCATTGAAAAATCACATGTTACTTTAGCAGGTTTTGCTAAATCTAAATTACTTGCTCCAGGTGAATCTGATACTGTTGAAATAAAAGTAAATCGTGATTATATCACTTCTTATGATTATAAAAATGAGAAATGTTATGTTCTTGAAAAAGGTGATTATAATTTTTATTTAATGGAAAATGCTCATTCATGGGTTGATATTGATAAAATGACATCTAATAAAGATAAAGTTCTTTGGACAGATTCAATTGCAAAAACATTTGTTTATAAAGATAGTAAAGATGGAAAACGTCTTACTGATGTTACAACTGCTACTAATAAAGAAGACGATGAATTAAATTATAAATTTAAAGATTATACAGAAGCTGAACAAGGTGAGGGATATTGTATTAATTTTACAAGATCAAATTTCAAATCTTCATTCCCAGAAGCTCCTAAAGAAGATGATTATATTCTTAGTGATGAAAGAGCTAAAAAACAAGTAGCAGTTTATGATGTATGGGCTGAAGAAAATAACCCTATTAAAGAAATGCCTAGTGTTAATACTGATGAAACAAGTTATACACTTTCATCTATGAGAGGTGTTGATTTCAATGATGAAAAATGGGATCATTATATGAATCAATTTACAAGAGAAAAACTTGTTGAAATGTTTGCTAATGGTGGTTGGAATGAAAAAGCTGATGTTGAAAATGGTGTTCCAGAATCATATGATGCTGATTCTCCTTATGGATATTATGCACACGCTTTAACTATTAAAAATATTAATAAATGGTATTGTGGTGATCCAATGGTAGCAGCTACATTTAATATAGATTTAGCTAGAGAATTAGGAGAAGCATTTGGTGAAGAAGCTCACGCTAATTATTTAGCAGGTGGATCATTAATTACTGGTATTTATGGTTATGGATTGAATATGCATAGAAGTGCTTTTGGTGGAAGAAATTATGAATATTATTCCGAAGATGGTATTTTAGCAGGCAAAATGGCTGCTGCTGAATCAAGTGGAGCTTCTGAAAAAGGTCTAATTACTTTTATGAAACACTATGCTTTAAATGAACAAGAAACCAATAGACAAAGGAATGGATATTGTTCTTGGGTTAATGAACAAGCATTTAGAGAAGTCTACTTAAAGGGTTGGGAACTCTATATGAAAGAAGCAAAAATGGAAGTTAAATATTATGCTGAAGACGCAAATGGCGAATTAGAAAATACTCTTTCAACAAAAACAATGTCTGCTGCTACTGGTATTATGACTTCTTATAACAGAATTGGTGCAACATATGGTGGAGCATCTATATCAATTAATGGTATTTTACGTGATGAATTTGGCTTTACTGGAACTGCAATTACTGATGCAGGTGGTCAAAAAAATACATATATGACTACAGATTTCTTATTAAGAAGAGGTGGAGATTTAACATTAACTAATAATGGTACCGATGGATTATATGATACAACTTCACCAACTGCAACTTATTGGTTAAAGATGGCTTGTAAGCATATATTATTTAATAAAGCAAATTCAAACTGTGTACAAGGTATTTCTCCTTCTGCATCTATTACATATGATATTTCTCCTTGGAGAGTTGGTATGTATTCAGCTTGGGGTATTATTGGCGCTATGGTATTAGCGGATGCAATATTTATTACTTTAATTAGTCTTGATAAGATTCATATTAAAGAAAAAGAAATAGTTGAATCAGAAGAAGAATATTAAATATTTATTAAGACAGGTAAAAAAATACCTGTCTTTTTACATGATTAATTGGTATCGCTAACTCTATTATTCAATATTAAAGTTTTAAGTAGTATTTTTGTACAGTATTTTTTTATTTATGCTATAACATCCACGATATAAGACAATAAAATACTGGGCGTTTTCTTTTATTATAGAAAAAAATGGTAAATTATTATATAAAGAAAATGATAATGAAGTATTAAATTTAGTTAGTGATACCATAATGAAAGAAGATTTAATGGGCAAAGAAGAATGTCCTCATATATATGTGAGAGTTTTTTTTTATTAAATATTTATGAATAATTTTTAGTTATCATGATAATATATTAATATGAATAAGAATAGAGTTAAGGTAATTACTGATGGTGCAATTATTATTGCAATATATTTAGTTGTTTTAATTTTTAGTCGTTTTTTTGGTGGAATATTAGAAGAATTTATTTATTTTTTATTACCAATTCCTTTATGTATTTATGGATATAAATATTCAATAAAAGAGACTATTATTGTGGGTTTTAGCACTATTATAGGTTCTTTTGTTTTAATAAATCCATTAAGTACTTGTTTTTATGTTATTCCTACTATTTGTATTGGAATTATTTATCCAGAATTATTAAAAAAGAAAATTAAAATATATTTAGAAATGATAATTTTAATAAGTTCATTTTTATTGATGAGTTTATTTACTAGTGTCTTTTTTGCGTATTTATTTAATTATGATTTAGTACAAGATACTATTTCTTTTGCTAATGAATTTATTAATTTATTTGTGAAAATGGGTATAGAAGAAAATAAATTAATTTATTTAAAATCTATTTTTGTTTCTTTAATTCCTTGTATATTACTTTTATCTAGTATTTTAGAAGCGATATTTTTATCTATTGTTACTAAATTAATTTTATATAAACTTAAATTAACTGATAATTTTTCTATGAAATTTATAATATCTTTAGAATTTATGCCTAAAATTATAGGTTATATTTACATTTTAGTTTTTGGATTAATGATTTTTTCTTTTTTTGAATTAACCAAAGAAAATAATTTATTTATTTTATATTCAATAATAGCTAATATTGGCGTTATTTATAGCTTTTTTATGATTTATCAAGGTATTTATTTTTTAGCAAAATATGCAAAAATTAAAAGAAAATATTGTTTATATGTCTTAGGAATTATCTCTATTTTTATTTTTCCGATTATAATGATTGTGCTTGGAACATTACAAAATATTCTTCATTTATCAATGAAAATCAATTTCATAAAATAATGGGTTTATTTTAATATGTTTATTATAGTATAATAAAAAAACAAAGAGAGGTAATTTATGCAAAAAGTAATACAAAAAAGAATAGGTTATTCATTAATATTATTTTTACTTGAAATTGTTGCATGTGGTGTTTTATTTTTCACTATGGATAGTGATTATCTAAGTGCGTATATAAAAGAAATTTTCTTAGGAACATTGCTTGTAATTATTTTCTTAAATTTAATGCTTTTATTATATAATTTAATTAAAATATCAAATTCTAAATTGAAAACTGATTTTAGTTCTTTAGATGTATTTGGTAATGATATTCAAAAAGCTTATGATTTTGGCAAATTAGGTTTGTTAATTGTTGATGATAATAATAATATTGTTTGGACTAATACATATTTTAATGCTATTCAAACTAAATTAATTGATCATAATTTGTTTGATTGGCAACCAACTTTAAAAAATTTATTAGATACTAAAATTGATGAAATGAAAATTGAAATCAATAATAAAAATTATTTAGTTAAATTACTTCCTCAAGCTAAAATGTATATTTTTAAAGATGTTACTACAAATGAAGATTTGTTAAGATATTCTATTGATCATGCTCCAGCAGTAGGAATTATTGCTATTGATAATTATCAAGAATTAGCTAATATTCTTGATGATGTTACTATTAATGATGCTTTAGCTTCTATGCAAAAAGTAATTATTGAATACGCAAAAAAATTTAATTTACTTTTAAAGAAATATCGTAATGATTCATATTTATTTATTTGTACAAGAAAAGATTATTTAAATTTAATTAATGATAAATTATCTTTATTACAAGCAGTTAGATCAGTTACTAATGAAAGTGATAATGAATTTACTTTATCTATTGGTATGGCTAGTGGTACTGATAATTATTCTCGTTTATTTGAAATGGCTTCTACTTCTCTTGATGTTAGTTTATCTAGAGGTGGTAACCAAGCAGTTGTCTTTACTTATGGAGAAAATTTGAGATTTATTGGCGGGCAAACTGAATCAAAAGAAAAGAAAAATTCAGTTCAATCAAGAGTTATGTCAAATTCTCTTACTGCTTTAATTGCTGAATCTAATGATATTTATATTATGGGACATAATATTGCTGATTTAGATGCAATAGGCGCTAGTTTAGGAGTATATTGTTTAGCTTCTGCAACAACTAAAAAAATTAAAATAGTTTATGATGAATTTGCTCTTGAAAGTAAAACTAAAAAAGCTTTTAAACAATTATTTAGTAAAGAACAAATTAATGAATTAACTATTTCTCCAAATAAAGCAGTTGATGCAATTAATTCAAAATCTTTATTAATTATTGTTGATGTTCATAATCCTCAAAATACTATGTCACCATCATTAGTTAAAAAAGCTGAAAGAATTGCAGTTATTGATCACCATAGAAGAGGTGAAAAATATGTTGAAAAAACTGAATTTAATTATATTGATCCAAGTGCTTCTTCTGCTTCTGAAATGGTAGTAGAAATGATTAAATATTCTTCTAAAAATATTGAAGTTCCTGAACCATTTGCAACATTTATGTTAGCAGGTATTATTCTTGATACAAATTATTATCGTAAAAATATTTCTGCTAAAACTTATGATGCTTCTTATGTTTTAAAAAATTTTGGTGCAGATAATGTTGTTGCTAATTCATTCTTAAAAGAAGAATATGAAGAATATGCTTTAAAAAATAAAATTATGTCTAATTCATTTACTCCTTATTACGGAGTAATTATTGCTAGAGCTGATCAAAAAGATATTGTTGAACAAGCAATGTTAGCGCGTGTTGCTACTGAAACATTAGAAATTTCAGGTATTAATGCTTGTTTTGTTGTAGGTAGAGTTTCTGATAAAGATGTTGGTATTTCTTCAAGAAGTGATGGAAGTATTAGTTGCCAAATTTTGTGTGAAAAACTTGGTGGTGGTGGTTCTTTTACTGCTGCAGCTGCTAAATTCCATAATAAAACAGTTGAAGAAGTTGTCCAAGAAGTAAAAAATGTTCTTGATAATTATCTTGAAGATGCAAGAAATAAAAAGGTTGGTGAATAAAAATGAAAGTTATTTTATTAAAAGATGTTAAAAATGTTGGTAAAAAAGATCAAGTAGTAGAAGTATCTCAAGGATATGGGGCTAATTATTTGATTAGAAATGGATTAGCAGTTATGTATACTGCTGGATCAAAAAAAGTTTTAGATAACCAAATTCAATTAAGAGCAGAAGATGAAGCTAAAAAGAAAGAACAAGCTGAAGAAATAGTAGAAAAATTAAAATCTATCACTCTTGAATTTACTGCAACTAGTTCTAAAGATGGAAGAATGTGTGGTAATATTTCTCCTAAACAAATAGTTGAAGAAATGTTTAAGAAATTTAACATTGAATTAGATAAAAGAAAATTTGTGGATAAATATCCAGTAAATGCTTTTGGTTTTACTCGTTTAAAAATTGAATTATATAAAGGAGTTATTGGAACAGTTAATGTTCATGTAAGTGAGAAGAAGTAATATGTCAAAAAAAGTTCCTTATGATATTGAATCAGAAAAATCAGTTGTAGGATCAATGATTGCTTCAGAAAAAGTTTGTAGTGAAGCTTTAGCTACTTTAGAAGTAAATGATTTTTATGATCCTAAAAATGGTATTTTATTTAAAGCGATTTTAAATCTTGATAGTCAAAATAAAGCTATTGATAATGCGGCAGTTGCTAATGAACTTCAAGTTAATATGAAAAAACTTGATCAAATTGGTGGAGTAGATTATTTAAGAGAATTACAAGATTATTATGTTGGTGATAAAAATGCTTTGTTCCATTTAAGAAATGTGCATGATTTAGCTTTGGTTAGAAAGCTTTTTAATAAAGCAGAAGAACTTCAAAATCAATTTTTTAATGCTGATTTTGAAAAAGAAAAAGTTGATGATGTTTCAGGATTTATTTCTATGTATGATACTGAAATGTCAAAAATTATTCGTGGTAGAACTGCAGGTGGATTTAAAAGTGCTCAAGATGTTATGACTGAGATTTCTAAAGATTTACAAAAACGAAGAGGAGTTAAAAAAAGTGGTGTTACTGGTTTAGATACTGGTTTTAAATATTTAAATGCTTTAACTTCTGGTTGGCAACCAGGCACTTTAAATATTCTAGCAGCAAGACCTTCAGTTGGTAAAACTGCTTTTGCAATTAATCTAGCATATAATGCTGCTAGTTTAAGTAAAAAAACAGTGGCTATTTTTTCTTTAGAAATGGATTCAAAATCAATTATTAAAAGATTGCTTGCTTCTATTAGTAATGTTAATTCTTCATCTTTAAGAAGTGGTGATTTAACTGATTCAGATTGGATGGCTATTCAAGAAGGAGAAGATAAACTTAATAAAGTTAGGATATTTATTGATGATACTTCTGGTATTTCAATGGAAATGATTAAAACTAATGTTACAAAATTAAAACAACAAGACCCTAATTTAGGTTTAGTTGTTATCGATTATTTAGGCTTAATTACTTTAAAACAACAAAAGAAAGATAATCGTGAAAATATTGATGAAATTTCTCGTTCTTTAAAAGGTTTAGCTAGAGATTTAAATATTGCTGTTTTATGTTTATGTCAATTATCTAGAGGCAATGAAAAAGAAAAAAGAAGACCTATCATGTCTGATTTAAGAGATTCTGGTTCTATTGAACAAGATGCTGATACAGTCATGATGTTATATAGAGAAGATTATCAAAAAACAAAAGAAGAAACACAAAATCAAGATTTAGATAATCCATTTGCTAATACTCAAATTATTGAAGTTAATTTGATCAAAAATAGAAATGGTGGTATTGGTTTATCTAAATTAGCGTTTATGATGAATATAAATAAATTTACAGAAATTCAAGATGAGGGTAACAATCAATGAGATATTATATATTAGAGTCAGGATCTAAAGGCAATTCTACTTTGATTTTTTCTAAAGGTAAATATTTGTTAATAGATAATGGTTTATCAGAAAGAAAATTTAGAAGTTATTTAAATGAAATTAATGTTAGTTTATCTAATATTAATGTTGTTTTAGTTACTCATTCTCATTCTGATCATACAGCAGGATTAAAAATATTTGAAAGTAGATGTATTTATGCGACTAAATCTACAACTACTTTATTAGATAGAGATCATGAATTAGTACCTTATAGAAGTTATAATCTTAATGGTTTTAAAATAACTGTTGTACCAACTTCTCATGATGCAGTGGGATCTGTTGGTTTTATTATTGAAGATAGTGATAATGAAAAATTAGTTTATATAACTGATACTGGTTATATTTATGAAAGAGTTTTATCTTATATAAAAGATGCTGATTATTATATTTTTGAAGCTAATCATGATGTGAGAATGCAACTTACAAGTGGTAGGCCTCAATATTTAATTGATAGAATTATGGGTGATTATGGTCATTTATCTAATGAAGATTCTGCAATATGCTTATCTGAAGTAATTACTAATAGAACTAAAGAAATAGTTTTAGCCCATTTATCTGAAGAAGCTAATACTCCTGAATTAGCATTAAATACATTTTATAAAATTATGGCTAAAAGAAGAGTTGATGTTTCTCATATTTCAATAAGATGCGCTAAACAAAGAGAAATGGTTTGTGGAGGAACATTAACTGAGGAAATTTTTAATGGTTAATATTAAATTAATTGCAGTTGGAAAAATTAAAGAAGATTATTTAAAAAATGAAATTAATGAATATTTAAAAAGATTATCTCGTTATGCAAAAATAAGTGTCATAGAAGTTGATGATGCAAAAATTATGAATAATTCTTCTTTAAAAGAAGATGAGAAAGTTAAAGAAAATGAAGGTGTAAGATTATTAAAACAAATTAAAGAAAAAGATTTTGTTTTATTAATTGATTTACATGGTCAAGAATTAGATTCTCTTGAATTTAGTGATAAATTTTTGCAAATTACAAATACTAATTCAAACATTGATATTGTTATTGCAGGTTCTTTAGGCTTTTCTCAAGAAGTAATTAAAAGAGCTAATTATCGTTTATGTTTATCGAAAATGACTTTTACTCATCAAATGACCAGAGCTATTATTCTTGAACAAATATATCGTGCATTTAAAATTATTAATAATGAAACGTATCATAAATAGAGGTAAAAAATGGAATTAAAGAAAACATTTTCAAACATTTTAGAAAAATTTAATTCAAATAAGATATTTAATTGGTTTAAAGAAAAATATCTTATTTTAAGTAAAAAAAGGTATGTGCCTTTTATATTTTTCATGTATTGTGTAGCGTTTATAATGTTTTTTTATACTTTAATTCGTAATCAATTTACTATTCCTGTTTCTGGAGATTTTACTTTACAAGAAATACCTTTTTATTTTAATGGATATGATGATTGGTGGACATTTTTTAAAACTGGAAAATTTGTTTTATGGGATGATTCTGCTATGTTAGGAGTAAATAATGTCGGTGCGAATTCGTTTTATTATTTATTTAATCCTTTCTTTTTAGTTTTATTAATTGTACCAAGAAATATTATTCCACAAGCTCAAGCCTTTATGATGATAACTAAAATGGTGCTTGCTGGATTAACAATGAAATTGTTATTACAAAAATTTAAAGTAAAAGAAGAAACTACTTGGTTAATTGCAACAAGTTATGCTTTTTGTGGTTGGAATTTATATTATTTATGGTTTAATCATTTCTTAGAAATAGCAGTTTTATTACCTCTAGTTTTATTAGGGGTAGAATATGTTATTAAAGATCAAAAACCTTTATTATTAATTTTATCTATTGCTATAACTGGGTTAACTAATTATTTCTTTTTAATTTCATTTTGTTTTTGTGGAGTAATATATGCAATATTTAGATATTTCCAAAATTTAAAATATTATTCTTTAATTGCTAAAGAAAGAAAACTTAATAAAACATTACAAATAATGGATGTAAGAATAGAAGTAATATTACAAGGTATATTTGCTTTTTTAGTTGGTTTAATGCTTTGTAGTGTAATTCTTTTACCTTGTTTTTCTGTTGCTTTAACTAATTCAAGAGTAGGAGATCAATCTTATTTAACTAATTTAGTTGATGCTTTTAAAGGTATTAATAAAGATGGTTTAAAACCTTTCTTTGATGTATTATTTAAATGGGATTATGATGAAAAAAGAAGATTATTATATCCTTTAATTGCTTTTTTTACTCCTAATGTTGATTGTTTTGATTCTTTAGTTTTTGCTAATCAAGGTTATGATAATGCTTATGCTTCATGTTTTATTTATACTCCTTTATTGTTGATGTTTATTCCTTGTTTAATTCAAGGTATTAAAAAACATGCTGTGTCTACAATTGTTGGAACAAGTGGCATGTTATTATTAATGTTCACTCCTTTTGCTTATTATTGTTTTTCTGGATTTACTAATGTTGTATACGCTAGATGGTATATATTTGTTACAGTAGTTAGTTTATTGTTTATTGGTGTTCAATATGATCAAAGAGAAGAAATGAGTGCTTGGTATTTAGATTTATCTTTAGGTATTATTGCTATTATATATGGATTTTTATTATATAAAAGTCAAGAAGGATATAATCAAGAAATATCTAATTTAAAAGCTATGGATGAAAGAACTATTTATTTATATGTAGAAATTATATATGTTTTCTTCTTGTATTTATATTTAAGAAAGAATTATAAAAAAGAAACTTTAACTTATGACATGAGATATTTAGTAGCTATTGAAGCAATAGTTATGTGCAATATTACTTTAATGTGTCAAGGGACAGCTTCATTTAGTAATCTTTATCAAGGACAAGATAATATTACTGAAGAAGTAAAAATTGCTAATCAAATAAATGAAGTTGATAAATCTTATTTTAGATTATTTTCTACTACTAGCGATAGAGATGGTAATAATTTAGCGATGATATACGGCACTAGAGGAGTAGGCACATTCCATTCTATTTATGATTATGAATTAGAAGATTTCTTAGATTGGTCTCAAGTTCAATATGGTGGTAGAAATGGTTGGAGTATGGGAGTACATGAAAAAAGGATTAATTTAGATGAATTTTTAGGCATTAAATATTATGTTTTAAAAAGTGATGATAATAATGTTCCTTTTGGTTTTAGTGAATATTTATCTACTGATAAACATGTTGTTTATAGAAATGATAATTTTATTGAATTAGGTTATGCTTTTGATACAATAATTAAAACTGATTCTAATGATGATTATTATAAAAATAATGGTGAAACTCCTTTAACATATCAAAGTTATTTATCTTATTCTAGTAAAGAAACTTTATTTAATGAAAAAGCTTATTTAACAGGAGCAATTATTTATAAAGAAGATTATGATAAATTATTTCCAAATGGTAATAATAAATTTAATGAAATTAATTCTATTAATCAAATAAGTGAAGGTATATATAATACAGATAGAACTTTATCAAATAATTTAATTAAAATATATTATGCTGAATGGAATAATGAACCATATTTTAATAATCAATTTACTTATAAAGGTAATTATTCTTATGAAAATAGTAAAAATTTAACTTGGTTTTCTTATATGGATATTGATACTACTTCTTTAAATATTGGTTCTGAATGTGCATCTAGAGGTAAATGTTTTGTTTCTATTCAAGCAAGAATGGGTGAAAATTTAAAAATATCTTTATATGGTAAAAAGAATGGTCAAGAATATTTAATTACTTCTGATACGCATATGAAACATTATTATAATAAAAATGGTGATACTAAAAAACAAAGAGGATTTTATGTTGATGATCAAGTTACAAGAATTAAAATAGAAGTACTTGAAACAATGGATAATAATAGATATTTATTAAAACCTTATATCGCGTATGAATATGAAGATACATATTTAGATCAAATTAATAAATTAAAACAAAATCCTTTATATGATATTGAACATGATGTTAATTCATTCTCTTTTAAAACTAATTTTACTGAAGATAAATTTGTAGTGTTACAAATCCCTTATGATAAAGGCTGGTCATTAAAAGCAAATCAAGAAAATGTAGATATTTATAAAGGACAAGGTGGTTTTGTTTCATTTTTAGCTAAAAAAGGTGAAACACAATATTATTTAGAATATAAAACTCCTTTATTAAGTGAAGGTATTAAGATAATGGCACTTGGAACTGCTTTATTAAGTGCATATTATATGGGTTTATATAATTATAATCTTTCTAAAAAGAAATTCTTAGAGTCATTTAAAGTTAATTGAAAATGAAGATATTTATCATTTTCATATATTTTATTTAGTGGTATTTTAAATGTGAAAGGAAGAGAATCTTTATAAAACTAAGCATAGTAAAAGCTAGATGCAATATACGTTTTTGTAAAAGTAAATGCAACTATGGAATTAGATATATGGTTAATTTGAGCTTAGTTTAATTTTAAATAAAAATATTAGTGGGATTTATTTTTATTGAAAGGAATATGATTTTTATTTTAAAATAGAGTAGTTGAGGGTATTTTATGAAAATAGGTTTTGATAATGAATTATATTTAAAGTTGCAATCTGAAAATATTTTAAAAAGAATGGAAAAGTTTGGTGAAAAACTTTATATAGAATTTGGTGGTAAACTTTTTGATGATTATCACGCTTCAAGAGTATTACCAGGGTTTCAACCAGATTCTAAATTAAAAATGTTATTAAGAATAAAAGAAAAGGTTGAAATTGTAATCGTAATAAACGCGAATGATATTCAAAAAAATAAAATACGTAATGATATTGGTATTAATTATGAAAAAGAAGTTTTAAGATTGATTGATGCTTTTCATGATTTTGGTTTAACTGTTGGGTCTGTTTGTATTACCCATTATAAATCTATTCCACAAGTTGATGCTTATATTGATAAATTGAAACATTTAGGAATTACAACATACAAACATTATGAAATAGATGGTTATCCTCATGATATTACTAAAATTATTTCTGAAGAAGGTTTTGGTAAAAATGATTATATTAAAACTACTCATCCTGTTGTAGTGGTCACTGCTCCTGGACCTGGATCAGGAAAAATGGCTACCTGTTTAAGTCAACTTTATCATGAAAATAAAAATGGTATAAAAGCTGGATATAGTAAATATGAAACTTTTCCTATATGGAATTTACCTTTGAATCATCCAACTAATATTGCTTATGAAGCTGCGACTATCGATTTAAATGATATTAATATGATAGATCCTTATCATTTAGAAGCATATAATAAATTAACAGTTAATTATAATCGTGATGTTGAAATATTTCCTGTTTTAAGAAGTATGTTTCAAGCAATTTATGGTAATTGTCCATATAAATCACCTACTGATATGGGAGTTAATATGGCTGGTTTTGCTATTATTGATAATGATGTTGTAGAAAAAGCATCTAAAGATGAAATAATTAGAAGATATTTAAATGCTAGAGTGGATTATAAAAATGCAAAAATCAGTCATGAAACATTAGAAAAAGCTCATGGATTATTACAAAAAGTTGGTATAGATGTAACTGATAGAAAATGTGTTGTTGCGGCTTTAAAAAAACATGAAGAAACTAATCAAGATACAATGGCTTTAGAATTAGAAGATGGAACAATGATTACTGCAAAAACTTCTTCACTTCTTTTAGCGCCTTCAGCTTTAATTTTAAATGCTTTAAAATATTACGCTAATATTGCTGATAATCTTCCATTGTTACCAAGAATGATTATTGAACCAATATCAAAATTAAAAACTGAAATTTTAGGTAATCATAATCCTAAATTACATGTTAATGAAGTATTAAATGCTTTAGCGATTTCAGCTCAAACTAATCCACTTGCTGAATTAGCTATTCAAGAATTACCAAAATTAAAAAATGCACAAGCTCATTCTACAATTATTCTTTCTGAAGTTGATATGAATGCTTTGAAAAAATTAAAAATAGATGTTACATGTGAACCTGAACATTATGCACATAGGTTATATAATAAATAGAGTGTTTAGAATCAATAATTAACCATTTATAAGTTATTTACTAGTTCATGCTTTTTTCATGTATTTTATTTTTAACATTATATATTGTGCTAAATATTTTAAATGTAAGCCTTTATTATAATGATTAATTATCATTGATTACGAATCTCATTCCGAATGTTTTAGCAATTTCAATCCGAGAAATTTTCACTTTATAATCCGAATGATTTTTGAATTTTTAATTTTATAAACGTCAATATAAATTAATATTAGTAATAAATTATATATAAAAGTTTTAAATTAATATAAAGTTAAATAGATAATTGATAATTTGTGATATATTTGTTACACTAATAATTAGAAATGGTGATACATATGAATCAAAAATACAATGATATTATTGAAAATATAATAAAATCTTATGATGGATGCGTATCAAGAAAAGATGCTATTGCAAATGGAATACCTCCTTCGGCATTTAATAGATATGTTCGAAGAAATGGTTTTGTAAAAGTTAGTCCTGGCGTTTACACAAAAGTGGATGGAGCAATAGATGAACTTTTTCAATTACAAAAAAGATATTTTAAAATTGTATATTCTGGAATAACAGCTCTTTATCTCCTTGGCTTGACTGATAGAATTCCAGATTCAATAGAATTTACAATTCCAAAGGGATATCGCATTAGAAAAGAAAATATTGCATCAAATATGATTTGTCATATAGAGAATAAAATTAACCTTTTCCAAAAAGGAAATGTTATTGTAAAAACAATGTTTGGAAATGAAGTTTGTTGTTATTCAAAAGAAAAGATGATTGTTGAGATGATTTGGAAAATGAATGAATATGATTCTGAACTATTTCTTAAAGCGGTAAAGACATTTCTAAAAAATAAAAATAAAGATATGGATTTTCTATTTGAGTATGCTAGAATGAGAAAAATAGAAGAGAAGGTGTATCAAATTTTGGAGATTATGAATTATGAAAATTAACAAAGATTCGCTTTCTATGAGAGCAAAGAACATTGCAAATATGAAAGATGTAAATGTGAACATTGTTTACTCAAGATATTTTTTTGACTGTTTTCTAAAGAGACTATCTATATCTTGTTATGCAGATAAATTTGTGCTTAAGGGATGATTGTTTCTTTCATCGGTGCTTGGTATTGATAAAAGATTTACGATAGATATTGATTTTATTTTGAGAAAAATTCGTATGGAACATGATACCATCATTGCTATCATGAAAGAAATTTGTCAAATTGATGCTGATGACAATGTTACTTTTCAATATATAGGTGATTCTGAAATAAAAAAGGATGATGTTTATGGTGGTTTTAGTATTAATATTGAAGGAAAACTGGATAATGTTAGACAGCGTTTTGATATAGATTTGGCAACTTCAGATATTGTTTATCCAAGTGATTGTGATTATGAATATCAATGTTTGGTCACTGGTGAGAAAATTCACTTGAAAAGTTATTCTATTGAAAGTGTCATTGCTGAGAAAATGCATACTTTTTTTTAAAAGGAGTTATTAATAGTAGAGCAAAAGACTTGTATGACCTTTATATTTTGGAAAAAATTGTAGAAAAAAATAATGATAATCTAAAAAAGGCGTTTATGATAACTTGCCAAAATAGAAAATATGAAACTGATAAAGAAGCCGCTATTAAAATTCTTAAATCAGTTTCTTCAAATATTTCACAAAGAAATAGATGGAATTTGTATACAAGAAAAATTAGCTATGCTAAAGATATTTCATTTGATGATGTAATTGCATCTATTAATCGCTTAATTGAATTATTATTTTAAAATAGAATTTTAGTGAAAATATAAATTAGTTTAACTTGCAAATGGACATTAAAATATATAAATTAATGTGTATATGAAAGAAAAAAATATAAAATAATTTGTGAATAATAATAAGTAAGACATAAATTTTAGAAAATAAAATTTTATAAATCATTTTTTTATTAACATGTAATTGTCCTATATATATTAATTACATAGGACAAAATGTCCTGCATTAATTATAAAAAGAGGACAATATATAATGGTAATATTTTATAATTGATATTATATCTATTATCTTAAGTTGTTTATTAAAATTTTTATTTTGCTTTTGTAAGCTTTAAATCTTTTTATAAATTTTTAAAAATCTTATATATCTAATTCTTTTTTTAATTCATCCATACCGGAATATCGTAGTGATGAAGGATCATTCATCATTTTTTTTGCCTTCTTCAATGGCATTAATAGAATTATTGTTAGGTATTTCAATCTTTAATTCAAAAGGAATACCATGCTCACGAATAGTAGTTCTTAGGAACATATTTATAGCAGTTGTCATGTTTAGACCAAGTTCATTGAATATTTTTTCTGCACTGTTTTTGATTTCTTTATCTATACGAATATTTAAATTAGTTGTTGCCATATAGAACGCCTCCATTCAAGTATAGTTTATTCAAAAAATGTTTATTGTCAATACATTGTCATTGCAGCAGCAATAAATTAAAGATATCAAAGGTGTGATTGTAATATTATTTTTTTAATATTAGTAAAATATTATTAATGATTTTATCTCTAAAATTGAATTGCTTATGTTTTATGAGAATTTATGTTGTAAATAATGTTACATTTTAACACTAATGGTTAGTATATTTATATTTGAGTAAATGATGTTGCTTTTATTTATGATGGCGATAATGTTAATGAAATATAACTTGAAATAAAAGATAGAATATATCAACTAATTATAAATATATAGTATAACTTAAAATAATTTAAAATTATTTGGCAAGAGAATAAACAAAAATGTAGAATTCTACAGAAAAATTAATTTTTAACATTGTTTTAATTGAATTAATTATGGTAAAATAAATTTATAAAAATGTAGAAATCTACAAAAAAGGTGATTGTATGATTAATCGTGATAAATATTTAAAAAAATTAATTAAAGCTAAAAATGATGGGTTTCCTAAGGTGATAACTGGTATTAGAAGGTGTGGGAAATCATATTTACTAAAAAATATTTTTTCAGATTATCTCGAAAAGAATAATGTTAATAAAAATCAAATAATCGTGATAGAATTAGATGATGATAAGAACGCATTCTTAAGAAATCCTCTTGAACTTGGTAAATATATTAGAAAAATCGCTAAAAATAATAATATGAATTATGTCATATTAGATGAAATTCAAAGAGTATATACAATAGTTAATCCTGGTTTGACTGAAGGGAAAATAGTTATAGCAAAAGAAAATGACATAGAATCTATATCATTTGTAGATGTTATTTTAGGATTATCACATGAAAAAAATATTGATTTATATGTTACAGGGTCTAATTCTAAAATGCTTTCTTCAGATATAGTTACTGAATTTAGAGATAAAGCAACGAATATTCATATGGCTCCGTTATCATTTGAAGAATATTATAATTATGTTGGTGGGTCAAAAAGTGATGCTTTATATTCTTATATGCAATATGGTGGAATGCCACTTGCAGTATTAAAAGAAGAGGAAGAAAGAAAACAGTATTTAATAAATCTATTTAAAACAACATATTTTAAAGACATATTAGAGCATAATAAATTAATAAAATCTGAATCTTTAGATGAATTATGTAATATAATAAGTGGTTGTACTGGTGATTTGCTTAATTCTTTAAAAATTGCAAATACTTTTGAAAGTATAAAACATGAAAAAATCAGTAAGCAAACTGTAGATAAATATATAAATTACTTTGTTGATGCATTTATTTTAAGAGAAGCCAAACGATATGATTTGCGTGGTAAAAATGAAATAGGGGCTTTGAGAAAATATTATTTTTTAGATACTGGTCTTAGAAATGCAAGATTGAATTTTGCTTATACAGATGAAGGAAAGCTTCTTGAAAATGTGGTTTATAATGAATTAATTTATAACGAATACACTGTTAATGTTGGAACATTTGAAAGTATTGAAAAAGATAAAGATAATAAATCAATTAGAAAAACATATGAGATTGATTTATTTGCTAGAAAAGGAAATAGATTATATTATATACAAGTGACTGATAATATTAATGATGCTACGACAAAAATAAGAGAATATAGACCATTAATTATGATTAATGATCAAGTTCAAAAGATAATTGTTATAAATAAGCCTATATTAGAAACAAGAGATGAAAATGGCTTTACAATAATTGGGGCTACTGATTTTTTGTTGAGATTTATTAAATAAATAAGAGCGCGTGTAACAATAGATTATGAAAATATAGTCATAAATTCTAATTTAATATTACTATGTTTATATAGCTTGATTTCAAAAATTTGTTTAATGACAATAAATTTAGAGACTATTAATAATGTTTTAATAAAAATATATGTTCTATTTTTAGTGCATATCTTTTGTTATTGTTTATATGCTAAATGGGAGTTAAATAAATGACAAAAGATTTTTTAAAGAATATTTATGGTTATTCACAAATTAAAGAAGAATTATTTTTAATTCAAAATTGGTATTTTAATTCAAATAATCTTTGTGATAAAAAGATACTTCTTCCTAAAGGTCTTCTTTTTTTTGGTGATCCTGGAGAAGGAAAAACATTAATTGTTAGAGAATATTCTAAATCATTTAATTATCCAATTTTTGTTATTGAAGGTAATAATGATAATGTTGAAAATGAAGTTATTTCTAAATATGATTTAGCTAGAAAAGAAAATAATGCAATTATAATTATTGATGAATTAGATCGATTAATTGATAAAGATAATAAATTAATAAGAGTTTTACAATCACAACTTGATGGTTTTAAATCAAATGATAATGTTTTAACTTTAGCTACTGCTAATGATTATTGTAATCTTCCAAATGCTCTTCTTAGAGAAGGTAGATTTGATAGAAAATTTAGAGTAAGTCCAAATGATAAAAATGATTTTAAAGAAATTATAAAAAGCTTTTCATGTAATGTTGGTCTTAATTTTAATGATGATGAAATATTAGAATTAAGTAATGATTTATGTGGTTATTCTATTAGCACTATTAGAGCAACGTTTAATAATGCATTTTTAAGATATGGAAATAAATGTACAATTAATAATATATTAAATACAATTGATTTTATTAATACTGGTTATATTAATAAAGTAAATAATTATAAAATAGATTCACAAATAACAATACATGAAGCAGGACATGCTATTTATTTATATTATTATTGTAAAACTAAAAAATTTCAAAGAATTTATTTTGATGAAGATGGTGGAAAAACTATATTTAGAAACTTAGATGAAATAGAAACAGATGATAATTTAATTGAATCAATAAGATGTTCTTTAGCAGGACTTGTCGCTGAAGAATTAATATTAAAAAAACATGGAATAGGCTGCTCTAATGATTTAAAAAAAGCTAATGAAAAAACATTTTTCTTATTAAATCAAAACTGTTATAAAAATTTAGATTATTATTGTTCTGAAATTACTCAATATAATAGACAAGAAATATCTGAATATGTTAGTAAAATATTTGATAAAAGAGTAGCAAAATTCATTGATAAAAATTATAAAATTGTAAAAAAACAACTTAAAAAATTAAAAAAAGAGATTATAAAAACATCTAATTATTTAATAGAAAATCATTGTATACAAAATAATGAATTAGTTGAGTTAATTAAGGATGATTGAGATGGAAAAAGAAAGATATTATTATAAATTAAATGATCAAAGAATTAATTCATTTGGATCTTTAAATCTTATTTCTTTTTTTAAAAAGTCTATTACAATTAACATTTTAGTAAAATCATACTCTTTCATTTGGTCAAAGGAATAGTTGCTTGTTAACCTACACATAGTACCATCTTTCATTATTTTTATTTGAATTTGACCTTCTGCATTTAGATTACAACGAACGTTAACTGTTTCATACCCGCATTTCATATCGTAATTTTTATTAGAAACATCTACAATATTTTTTACATTAAATAAATTACAAAAAACATTTTCAATATTATCATTTCCAATCATTCCGAAATACAAACTGTTATCGGAACCATGTTCTTTTATATTTGATTTTGTAGGGAAACGAGCTAATGTTTTTCTTTCTAAATCATAATAGAAAAAATTGTTTTTAGACAAATTACATGTTTTAAGCATACATTACCCTCCTTAAAATGTTGTAAATTCTAATCCATCTAATGATAAAGTGTATTCATATTTAATAACATTTTTAGGAATTTTTTTATCAATAAATGAGTCATTTGTAATAGAAGGAAAATTTTCATCAACTAAATATAGTCTTTTTTCAAGAATTATATATTTTTTGTATCTATCATTTTTGCCTTCATAAAATCCATTGTTTGTTAAATATTTTTCGAGAATTAATTTATCAAATCCATTTTTAATTAGCTGATTTGCTAGTGAGTCTATTGATTCACCGGCGTTATTTTCCTCGACTTTAATGTAGGCAATATATAATTTTTTATTAAGTCCTTTAGTGTCAAGTTGAAATTGATTATGAATTGTAATTGAATCAAAAGATTTAATTTTAGTTGTTTTCACTTCGTAAACACAATCATCGGTTGTAATATCAAATGTTCCTTTTGTTATTGAATTCCATACTGGGAACTTTCCTTTTTTTTGTAATTCTAAAAGAACAACCATTTCTCCTATATAATCATATATCATTTTTTGACTCTTAGAATCGCCAAGCAATTCACGCCAATCGTTATACCATTCTACTGGATTGGTTTCTAAAACCTCTCTAGAATTCTTGCTGATAAAATTTAAACAAATTGATGCATATTTTTCTGACATTTTTGCTTCTTTTGTGTACAAAAAAATAACTTTTGTATCAACATTATTAATTTTAAATAAGAAATTTTTAATATATACTTTATTAAAATGTTCTTGGATAATAACATCAGTTTCAATAGGTATAGCAACACCTATCATATCATCAACCTTTGCAATGTAAGCATTATAACCATATAGTTCCTGAGAGCCTGTTATTGTATTGTTTAATTTATAAATTAATTCATCTTCATTCATTTTCACTCACCTCCTATATTTCATATAGCATATCAACGTATGCATCGATTCCACCATCGTATAATTCGGGACGAATATTTACTAATTTAGCAGTGTTTTTTAGCATAACTGCTCTAAACTTTTTTTGTCTTTCATTTGGATTTATAAATGATAATTTATACATTATTCTTCTATATAATTCTAAATTAATGCCAATAGAACTTGGTCTATCTACAAGATTCAAAATTTGGTCCTCTTGGTTTTCTTTTAGGATATTAATTGTTTTTTCTTTTGTCCCTTGCCATGACAATTTTATATACCAATACACTTGAAATGGATAAATTCCAGTTGGTTTACTATAAAAATGATCGCTTTTTGTAACGTTCCATCTATCAGCGATTATATCCGGTATAACGCAAACAGCAAAATATCTCCAAAAATCATAGTTTGATTCATATTTTAATGTAAAATCATTTTGCTGATTTAAATAATCGAATAAGAAAAAACCAAAATACATGTCAATAAAATGTTTGTTAGATTTGTTATTATTTGAAATAGCTTTAGATTCAATGCATTTGTATGCTTCTAAACATTCTTTTCTTAATTCTTTGTAATTAGGATCTAAAATAGATTCATCAACACAATGAGTGTCTAAAAATTGTTTATATTTATGTATTATTTCATTTAATTTTAAAGTCTTATAAGCCATAAACTATTCCCCTTTCTCAGAAAACTCATGAATTGAATTAAAAATGTTAATTGTTCCATCAAAATTAATGTTTAGTCTATTTTTACAATATTGTGCATATGCAAGCAAAGTACCTTCTTCATAATTGCCATTTAAATCAAATTCAGTAGATTTGCTTAATTCTACTAAAAATAACGCTATTGCATTTGTTACGATTTCATCAGCAAGTTTTTCACAAAAATATTTTGAATTTGGATCAATTAATTTGTAATCTTTGTGTGCCGAATTTAGAATTAAAGTCACACCATCAGAAAATTGTCTACTGCTTGGTTCATCTAAATTAAGCTCAAGTTTCCACAATAAATTGGAATTTGGTAGTGGAATGACTTTGATTGGAAATTGTGAACCATCGCCAGTCATGAATATTACTTTTTTTATAATTTCACCAATTATTACTCCTGGATTGTTGTTTAAAATCTTTTCATTAGTTGATATATTTGTTGATGCTTTTGCTAAATATAAAAGAGCATTTAATGAAACTGAACCAGTAAAAGTTTGCTTAGGAAGAGAAAATTCAAATATAAAAAGGTATTCCTCATCAGAATAAGATATTAATTTTTCTGAAGGTATTATTTTTCTTATCTTTGCTTGTGCTGAATACCATTCTATACAAAGCCCTATTTTGGCATCGCGAGGAGCAATTCCATTTTCTCCAAATAATATATTAAAATTTTTTAATTTTAAATAAATAGAAACATCCAAGTTGTAATCGTCACAATTCCAATTTGTTGATCGATCAAAAGAAATGTTATCATTTTTGTCAATAAATGCAATATTTTTAATTTCATCATTAACCTTATATGAGAAAGAAATATTACTATTATCATTGTCAAATATATTGTTAAACATTTCATCGTTTAATTGAGGATAAAAACAAATATTTTTTGATGCAGCCATAGTTAATTATCCTCCTCGAAATCAAATTCAAATGTAGATTGAATCATTTTATCTTTACTGTCAAATGCTATTCTTAAGTCAAATTCTATTTGCTTAAATTCTTCAATTACTTTCATTTCATATCCATATAATGTTCCTTTATTTGTGTTCAATTTATTAATTTTAAAAAATTCAAAATTATCAGTACTAGAGACCATTATTGGTGATTTTATAACGCTTTTTTTATCGAGCATTAAACATTTGAATGCCATATTTTTGAATATAATAGGATATTCTAAACCTGATTCTTCCCATTTACTTGCTTTACAAGATTTGTTAACAGTTGTAATTATGTTAGAAATTGTTAAGCTTTTAATTTTGTCTTTTATGATGATTTTGTAATCCAAAAAAATTCCTTCAGGCCTAAACTCTTTATGTAGTAATTTTACTGTATTATTTTTATGCGAAACAATAATTTTTTCACCACCACTTGTACCTCTTCTACTATGATTAAAACCATATCCCTCATCAGGCATAAATTTTTTTCCAAATTTATGAGCTAATATTGTATTTAATTCTGCTTGCCCAGAAACTGGTTTTGATTCACCAAATTTTTTTTCTAGTTCATTTTTAATTTGATTATTTATATTGTTAACAATAGCAATTTGTCTTTCGTTTTTAACAAGATTATAATCTGACCAATACATATGATCGGATTTTTCACTTTGCCTAATATATTCATCTAAGTTTATTTCTTTAGGACGCATTATATTATTTTTAGAGTTTAAAACAAATAATCCAATAACAAATTCATCTATATTAGTTTTAATGGAAAAATCATTTCTATAACTTATTATCATACCGGGTTTTCTACAAAATCCTATAATTGGAGAATTGTATTCATTACTATAATTGTTAATTTGACAATAATTATAAGGATTAGGTAAATTTGATGGCATTACTACATCTTTTGGAAGCTTTGCATACATAAACCAGCCAATTGTTCTTTCGCTTACATCTCTTTCTCTTGTAATTAAGATCTTTGTAATCCATTCAGGATAATTACTTGAAAAAGCTGCATCATACATTTCACTAAATTTTTTAAATAATGGGATCTCTTTATCAAAACTTACTGGTTCACCATTAATTGCAACTAATAATTTACATGCATATGTATATTCTTTGGATAATCTTGGAAAATACCATCTTGCAATAGATACCTTTAAATATTCTTCTATAGATTTATGCCACCAAACATTTTCTTGTTCTTCTGGTATATTATCGTGTAGCACTTTATTTTCATCAATATAAGGAATGATTATAGTTGTACCAGTTTTATCACCTGAAAAAGTTTTTAGTTTAAAAAATGATAAAAAGTTAGAAATGTAATTTTCATCGGTTATAGCTCTTAAATTGTTTATGTTATCTTGATATTTTTCTCCAAAAAATGCCGCACCTAGACTTTCGTTATCAAATGAATTTAATAAACCGTTAGCTTTTGTCTCATCTTCAACTAAAGCGGCGACTAATCTATTTTGAAAATCACCGTTATCTAATTTGATCCTTGAATAATAAATTATTAGTCCTATACCTAGTCTATAATATACAGTTTTACCAATGCCCCAAGAACCACCTGCTCCTTCGTTGTCTTGAGGTTTCATTATTTGAAATACTAATTTGCCTAAATGTTGATTTTTTTCATTTGGTTTAAAAATTCCATTTAGATTTCCAGTAAGCCCAACTGTATTAGTGTCAGATATTGATAAAAATTTTGTATTAATATTATCAAGTTCATGTAATTTTGCTGAAATTCCTTCGAATTCATTAGCTAATTTATATGAATCAAAAGTGTCATAATTAAAATTAACATGAATTTTTTCATTATTAATGTTTAATGTTGGTTTAGCAGCATCTAAACTATTTTGAATAGATTCTCTAACAATTAAATCTAAAACTGGAGTACTAGCATTTTGCATCATTCTAAGCAATGAGCTACCACTTGTTGTCATCCATCCGAGTTTTAACAATTTGATATTCATCATAATTAATTTTCCTCATATTCATCGTCATTGGTACTAAGATTTATACCAATATAATCTTCGTATGTATTTGGATCGTTGTTTTCAGGAATAAGAACCATTAAACCTATTAAATTTGTTTTGGTATTCATATCAATTCTATTTGAATTTTGTGCTTTTGAAGCATGATCAATTACATAAATAACAAGTAATGGAGTATGATTTAAACCGACTTTAGTTCTAATTTCTTGAAATGCAGTTGTGGATCTAGATGTAATCTTGTCTATATCAGTAGAATTTAAATTAGGATTATTTTTATCAATATCGATATATAGATCTTGAGGTGAACGTAATGCCCCTATACGAATAATACCATCTTTATCTTCTGATTTTTTTGAACGATTTGTTAAATAAATTGAGTATTGTCCAAATTGGATTTTGTTACAATCAGAAGACCCGGAAATAGCAACATTCCAGTTTTCTAATGTTCCGTCTTTTTTTAATTTGGCGAACCATTTACCAAATAATTTGACATCCATTGCTTTTGAATCATTATTTGGAAATTTTAATTTTTCCATATAGTCGATAACTAAATTTGAATCAATATTTTTCCATAATAATCTTGAATTAATTTCTAATGGTTTACCAATTAAATTATTTATAAAGTTTATAGTTATATCGTAATTAGATTTAAGAATATTTTCATCTTGGAAAAACATAGTATTTTGTGTTGTTATTCCGTCAAATCCTTTATCTATTAACTCAGCTGCTTTGCTTTTATTTTTGGCGGTAATTAAAAGTTTTCTTGCTGCATAATTTAAAATTTTAATCCCACATTTTTCAGGACTAATATTGTAATCCTCCATTTCTTTCATTTTTAATCTAAGTTCATAGTCCATAACTGAAAGAAATTTAAATTTATTATAAGTGTCATTGCTAATCCATATTCTTGGATATAATTCATATCCTTTTCTATAGCCAAACCAACGACCCATTTGCATTAAACTATCTGCTTGTTTAACAGTTCTCAAAAAATATGTGCTTATTAATCCTTCTATAGTTAAGCCTCTTGATAATGTTGCTCCACCTATTACAATAAAACCAGTAGCATAATCTAGATCTCTAGTTGGATATAATAATCGTATGTGTTCATTGCTATTTTCTAAATAATTATGTGCACAGTTATCAATACAAAGATGAACACCTTTTGAATATTTTGGTTCGTTTTTATCATCAATTAGAATTGATGTTAAGCCATTATTAAACAAAGAAACTAATTCGTTAGCGATTTGTTTAAAATCTAAATAATTATCTACTTTTTTATTGCCATATTTTGGATATGATTCCCAAAATTTATCAATAGTAAATTTAGTTGTTTGTTCTTGATAAACTCGTTCACATTCTTTAATAAATGACATAGTATCAAAACTTTTTATCCAATTTTTAATCAGTTCAGCAATTAATTTATGATATTCTTGCTTTTGACTAGTATGAATAAGCATACTAAAAGGCTTAGTCCAATTTTTAACTCGCATAGATGCTAATCCACAATAAAACCATAAAATTGAATTTTTTAAAGAATCAGGTAAAGTTGATGAACTTTTATCGTATATATTTTTTAATTTTTTTAGATCATCATCTGACACTTCATTTATAATATTCATTCCATCTAAATTTTCTGATTCTAATCCAAAAATTTGCTGAGGCCCAAAATATTCATTTGATACTCCTAAACTTCCAACAAAATTTGATGGGTATATGCTATTAATACCAGGTTTTTCATTTAAGATATTTGCATACGGTGTTGCAGTATATGCAACATAATTTATTGCTTTTAATTTGATTTTTGTTGGTTTACTTTCTTCATCTCTATTGTTTAATAAATCGACAATACTATTATTAATTTTTGTTCTTTCTATATCTTCAGGATTAGTTTTTGATTTTACTATTTTTGTTTTTGTATTTATTCCAGCTTGATCCGCTTCATCATCTATGATTAGAAGTTTAATTAATTGTCTACTTTTTTCATCTTTATTTAACCATGTTAATAAATTAGTTAATCTAGTAGAATTTTTTAAGCATACCATTAAATATCTATGACGTGAATTAGACTGCAGCTCTAATTTACTAAGAGCATATTCGTATGAAGTATTTGTGCTAACATTATTGATTGGAATCCAAGAAACATCTGTTGCTCCATTTAAATCATTAATTAATCTATTTTGTGTTTGAATTCTTAAATTTTCAATGGATCCAGACAACACAATAAATAAATTAAAACCTAAATCAGCTCCCATTGCCATCAATGCTGCCATATTAGATGTCTTACCTGATTGAACATTTCCAACAATAAGTCCTTTAATTGCTGGACCTGATGTTGTGTCTAAACTAAGTTTGTTTAAAGCTCTATGGGCAGATTCTTCTATCGAGTTGGCATTATCAATTTTTAATTTTTTGATTAACTTTGTTTTGTAAGTGTTCCACGCACTTCCTGGATTATTATTTAAATCATAGTTATATCCTGTAGAAGAAGGAATCATTGTTGGTCTAATTACTTTTATATCAACTTCGGATTCTTTATCAGATTTGACATGCTCAAAAATTTCGTACCAATCATCAATTGATAATTGCTCTAAATCGATAATCTCTTTAAAACTATTAAATTTAGATAATAAATCTTCTTCATTATTAGTATTAAAGTATTTAATTTGTTCCCATGTTTTTCCTTTTTCATATTTATTAATTATATATTTTTGACAAAGTATATATTCATTGCTTAATAAATTCATAATTTAACCCTCCAATGCTTTTGTAGAGATGATATATTTGATTAAAGCCATCATTACATCAACTACAATAGAATTTCCCGCTTGTTTATATGTTTGAGCTCTAGAAACAACAATTTGATAATCATCAGTGTAACCCATAAGTCGAAGTGCTTCTCTTTCGGTTAGCATTCTGACTGAGCCTAAATTATCTGTCTCATCAAAAGAGAGATAATTATCAACTCCAGCTCTATGCCGATTTCCCATTGTTTTTAAAAGAGTTCTAGCAATATCTTTATTTATTTCAACTTTTTGATGCCATGTCTTTGTTCCTGTTTTCATTACATAATCGTAAAGTTTAGGAGATAGAATATATTTTTCATTTGGAATTCCTTTTCCAGGAAGTAATTTAATATTACCTTTATCATCAAAAGTCATATTTCCTTCAGCACAATTATTTATTGAAAAATCTTTCATTTTAAATTTTGTAGGATTTGTTTTTGGTGGAAAAGAAAAAGCTTTTTCTGTATCAATATTTAAATCATTTCTAAAACCTACCACAAAAAGTCTTCTTCGAGTTTGAGGAATACCATAATCTGAAGAATTTAATATCTCATATTTATATGAATATCCTAATGAATCAAATATTTGTTGTATAACTTTCCATGTTTTACCATGGTCGTGATTTAATAAATTTCTCACATTTTCATATATAAAAACTTTTGGCTTAATTTCTTCAATTAGTCTAGCGTATTCGTAGAATAGAGTTCCTCTGGCGTCTTCCAATCCTCCTTGAAATCCAACGGATGAAAAACTTTGACATGGGCTTCCACCTACAAAAAGATCAACTTTTCCTTCAAAGTCAGTACCATCTAAAAGTTTTATATCTTGAAAATAATAATTTTCATTAAAATTATGGTAATTAGCTAAATATGATTCTTTTACATAATTTTTTGCAGATGTTGCTTTTTGATATAATTCATCTACGTGTTTTTTCTTTTTAATTGGAGAAGATAGAGAACGAATGATATTTTTTTCTTTTGCTTCATCATAGACTATATCTCTTTCACCATTATCACAGGCAAAAATAATATCATATGGAATATTTAATCTTTTTAAAGCAAATTCTACTGATCCAATACCACTGAAAACAGTTGCTAATCTAATCAAGGTCTTTTTCACTTTTAAAAACCTCCATCAGTATTGCAACTAAAACATTAACAACAATAGAGTTTCCAGCTTGACGATATGCCCATACATTTGAAACAACAATGTTATATGTATCAGGAAACCCCATTAAACGCATACATTCTTTATGTGTTAATTGGCGAATTACACCTATTTGATTATTGTATTTGCCTATATAAGCTCTTTTTAAAATTCCTTTATTATGTTTTTTTGTATCAAGTGGCTCAAAAACAAAATCACCATTCCAATTGAACTGTTGATTTGCTTTTTGTGTTTGTATTATTTGATTATTTATTCTAGCTCTATTTTTATATTTTGGATTGGTTACAAATTCAAATCCTTTTTTCCCTAAATAATATTTTGCATCAACATTTTCTTCTAAAAAATCTGGTAAAAATTTGTTAATTTTAATTTTTTGTGGTGGATTAAATTCTATTTTTTTATTTTTAAATCCAACAACAAATAAACGTTTTCTATCTTGAGGAATACCATAATCTTTAGCATTTAAAATCATGGGAGAAATATTATAACCAAGTGATTCGAAAACATCTTGTATTATTTTCCATGTATTTCCTTTATCATGATTTAACATTCCTAATACGTTTTCATAAATAAATACTTTAGGTTTTATTTCTTTTACAAGTCTTGCATACTCATAAAACAAAGTTCCTCTAGCATCATTAAGTCCGGCTCTTTTTCCAATTATTGAAAAGCTTTGACAGGGACTACCACCAACAAAAATATCGATATTGTTTTTATATTTTTTTCCATCAATAAATCTTATATCTTCATACCATTTATCTTCAGTTATTTTATAATTAGCAAAATAACTTTTTTTCATCATATTTTCTTTTTTTGTGGAGTTATATAATGAAGTGACATATTTATTTAATTCATCATTTGATAAGTTATTCTCTTTCGCATATTTTTTTATTTCATCAAAGGATTTATTTATTTTTCTTTCCCCAGCTAGGAAAGTGTGATGAAAATGAGAAAAAATGATATTTTATTAACAATTTTGTTAATTTTTGTTATAATTTCTATGTGTCCAAAAAAGTATACTTTTTTAAACAATATGGCTAGTTAAATAATAAAAACGTTAAAAGTTAGAAGGGTGATTTTATGATAAAAACGAATAGATGTTTGTATAATAATGAGATTGTTAAATTCTTAAAAGAAGAAGATAAAACAATATTGGGAGAATTGTGTAATAATTATTTTGGCGTTGTTCAATCAACTCAAATAGATGCATGGAATGAAGAAATTAGTATTGTTAAAAAAGTACTTTTGTCAATTGGTCAAAATGGTCAAATTATTTTTGAATATGATATACCAAGGTTAGGAAAACGAATAGATGTAACAGTTTTACTTTCAGGTATTGTTTTTTGCTTGGAATTCAAAGTTGGTGAAACTCTAGTTTTAGAAAAAGATGTTGATCAAGTTTTAGATTATGCACTAGATTTAAAATATTTTCATAAATTTAGTAATGATAAAATAATTGCTCCTATTTTAATAGCAACAAAAATAAAAAAATCTTCGTCCGAAATCCTCATTTCTCCTTATGATGATAAAGTTGTTAATCCTTTAGTTTGTGGTAAAAACGAATTATTTAATATATTTACACTTGTATTAAATAAATTTCCAGACGAAAAACAAATCGATGATAATTGGATTATTAGCCCTTATGCACCAACTCCAACTATTATTGAAGCAGCAAAATCATTATATGAAAACCATTCGGTTGAAGATATTACTAGACATGAGGCTGATAATGTTTCAACCGATAGAACAATTGCATATATTTTAAATGTTATTAAAAAAAGTAAAGAAAATAATGAAAAAAGTATTTGTTTTGTTACAGGGGTTCCAGGTGCTGGTAAAACACTCGTTGGATTGGATGTGGCAATTAAACAAACATATCAAGGTAACAAAGAGCCTGTTAAAGATGAAGGGGCGGTTTATCTTTCGGGTAATGGCCCTTTGGTAGCTGTATTAACAGAGGCTCTAGCTAAAGATAATCAAATTAAATGTAGTGAAAATGGTATAAAGAAAAATTTATCTGATTCACGAAGAGAAGTTAGTAAATCTATTCAAATAATCCATAGATATCGTGACAATATGCTTTTGAAAATAAAAAATCCTGTTGAAAATGGAAGGCTGGAAATTGATCCATCAAAAGCTGTTAAGCAAGAAGATGCTGGATTTGGTGAAGTAGAACATGTTGCAATATTTGATGAAGCTCAAAGATCATGGACCCATAAAAGATTGGCTGATTATTTGAAAAGAGGAGGCACATATGGAAACAAACTTAAAGTACCTAATTTTCCAATGTCAGAAGCGGGTTTTTTGATTTGGTCTTTAGATCAAAGAGAGGACTGGGCTACTATTGTTTGTTTAGTTGGTGGTGGACAAGAAATTAATACTGGAGAAGCAGGAATTTCAGAATGGATAAAATCATTAAATAATAATTTTACTAATTGGAAAATTTATATTTCTCCTAAATTAACGGAAAAAGAATATGCTGAAGGACAGGTTAATGAACTATTAAAAGAAAACAAAAATGTTACATATTCTAATGAACTCCATTTAGCTGTTTCTTTAAGATCTTTTAGAGCGGAAAAACTATCAGCATTTGTACAAGCACTTTTAACATTTGAGGTAAAAGCTAAAGATATTTATAAAGATATTAAAGAAAACTATCCAATTATATTAACAAGAAGTATAGATAAAGCAAAAAAATGGTTACATGAAAAAGTTAGAGGAAATGAAAGAACTGGTATTTTAATTACAAAAGAATCTGCAAGATATAAACCTTTAGGAATCCATGTATTACCTTCTAGAGATGAAGATGCAGTTCATTGGTTTTTGGAAGATAAAATTGATTCAAGATCATCTAATTATCTAGAAGATGCTGCTACCGAAATACAAGTCCAAGGATTGGAATTAGATTATACATGCATTCTTTGGGATGCTGATATGAGATATGAAAATGGTAAATGGGGATTTTATTCATATAACGGTAAAACTGCTTGGACCAAACAAGAATGTACAACGGAAGCTAAAGAAGAAAAAATTAAATATATGTTAAATGCATATCGTGTATTACTTACAAGAGCTAGAATTGGAATGATTATTTGTATACCATATGGTAATCCAAATAAAACTTCAACTGGATTTTATGAAGATTATACAAGATTGCCTGAATTTTATGATGGTACATATAAATATTTGAAAAGTTTAGGAATTGAGGAAATATAATTACAATGTTAACTCTTGAAGAAATGATAAAATTAACAATTGAATTTTATAATTCATTAGGAATTAAAATATCAAAAGAAGATGAAATGATGGCTGTTCAATCATTAACTATGCCTGATTATGCTAAAGAATATAATGATAAACATAATGAAAAAAAAGATCATAGAGCGTTATCTACTGTTGGTGATGCTATATGTGGAGAATATATTATGTTGAAAGAATATGATATGGATATCACATCAAAAGAATTAACTGATAAAAAGAAAATAGTAACAAATGAGCATTTAAATATTATTGGAAAGAATTTATTATCAAATAAATTATTTGCAATGAATAATGATTTAAAAGAAGGTAATAAAAAATCTTATGCTACTGCTTTTGAAGCAGTGATAGGATTTATAAGCATAATAAATAAAAATAAAGTAGATGAGATTCTTAATAAATATCTTATGTAGACTTTTTTAATAATAATTGTAGAAGTGCAAAAATTATTGATAATTGCACTTATAAATAATAAAATAATATTATAGGTGCAATTTTATGAGCGTTAAATCAAATTATTTTAAATTAAGTGAAACTGATTTTAATGAATATTTAAATGATTTAAAAAAATCAAGTAATACTATTTGTTTACTTGATGGAAAATTCTTTTTTAATCAATCTATTGATATATGCAATATGTTAGTAGAATTAAATAAAAAAATTATAGAATTAGATTTTATTATTAATTCATTTACAAATTTTTCAAAAAATCAAATTATTCAATCTTTTATAATTGATGAAATTGAATCTACTAATAGAATTGAACATATATTTTCAACTAAACATGATATTTTTAAAATAATAAATGATGCTTCTTTTTCTAAAGAAAAAAAGATTATATCAATTGCTAATGCTTATAAATATTTATTAGAAAATAAAGAAATAAATGTGAAATCATGTCAAGATATTAGAAATATATATGATATTGTTTTAAAAGATGCAATAGATAAAAATGATTTACCTGATGGTGTTTATTTTAGACATGGACCAGTTTATATAACTGATGGAATTAAAAATATTCATATAGGAATAATTGGTGAAGAGAATATTAATAAATATATGGAGGAATTTGTTAATTTATATAATTCTCATAATGATATATTTATTAAAATGATTTTATGTCATTTTATATTGGAATATGTTCATCCTTTTTATGATGGAAATGGTAGAATAGGAAGATTTTTGTTTTCTAGTGAACTATTTAAAGAAACAAAAAATTATTTTTCATTTACAATTTCAGCATCATTGTTACATGAAAAAAATAAATATTATAAAGCTTTTAAAAAAGCAAATGATAAATATGAATTTGGTTGTTTGAATACATATGTAGAAACAATTTTAAAAATTTTAATTAATCAAACTGATATATTAATAAAAGAATTATATTTAAAAAAGAATCAATTAAGTACTTTTAAAAATAATTTTAAAATGACCAAATCAGAAGATAAAATTTTTAAATTAATAAGTGAAGCATCTATATTTTCATATTTTGGTGTTTCAAATGAAGAAATTATTAAAGAAACTCAAGTGTCGAAAAGAACATTAATTTCTGCATTAAATAAGTTTAAAGAAAATAACATTTTAGTTGATACAAAAATTGGTAAATTTGATTATCATAAATTTAATATATAACAAGCATAATTAAAAATTGTCTTATAATTTATAATTAAAATATATAAGATTAAATTAATAATATTAATCATCCCACGGGAATGACATTAATGTTGATAAAATACGTACATATAGTATAGTAGAAAATATTGATTAACAATTATATTATTTAGTAGATTGGATGTGTTAGGGTCTACTAATGTGGAAAGTATCGCCCAGTTTAATATGAATTAATTAATGTTATTAAAAATAAAATTATTAAACACGCTCCACACGAATAATTAATTATTTGAGCATGTGGCCATCTCAATGAAGATGAAACACTAATTATTATTACTAATAAATATATTAGTAAATTAGGTACTTTTATTGTGAGATGGTTTTTATTTTATTTTTATATAAGCATCTAAAATATGTTTATATTGAGGATACTTAAATGAATAAAACATAATTTTTTTAATAAGAATATAAATTATTAACATGTGAAACAAAATGTATATAAAATGGTTAAAATGTTTCACATGGAAGGCTTGTATGGAAATTGCAAAATTGTTAGAAGAAAAGAAAATTATTGAAGTGAGATTAGAAAAACTAATTAATTTTTGTCGGATTATTTCTTGTTGATTTTGTCCGACAAAAAATATTAATGAGGTGATATTATGGAATTTTATGGTAGAGAAGAAGAACAAAAAACAATTAATTATATTTTAATAAGTTTTGATGATATTTATGAAGAATTATAAAATTAATCAAATAGATATAAAAGATATTTAATTCTAAAAAAATTACAATTTATTTTTCTTTTAATTTTTATAGAAATTTATTAATACTGATTTATAGATTTTTAATTAAGTGTTTATTACGATACAACATTAATTGGATTTCCTTCTATAAACTTCTTTATATTGTCTGCTAAAATAGAAACTAAACGTTTTCTTGTTTCAAGACCTTTCCATCCCATATGAGGTGTCAAAATGACATTATCCATAATATAAAGAGGATTATTTTCTTCAGGTGGCTCACTTTCTTGAACATCAAGTCCTGCTCCTGCAATTGTACCATTTTTTAATGCTTCTATAAGAGCTTTTTCATCAATAAGTGCACCTCTAGCAGTATTAATGATAAACGCTGATGGCTTCATAAGTGATAAAGTTTCTTTATTAATCATATGTTTTGTATTTTCTGTTAGTGGACAATGTAAAGAAACATAATCACTATTTTTAAGTAATTCTTTAAGCGATACATAATGGATTTTTTCTTCATCTTCTTTTGGTGTTCTACTATATACATGTATATTCATATCTAGAGCTTTTGCAATTTGAATGACTTTCTTACCAATATGTCCAGCCCCTATAACTCCAAGAGTTTTATTATTTACTTCAAGATGTGGAACTTGAAGATTTTTAGTAAAATTATCATGGTTTCCGCATGCTAACATCTTCATTTGGATTTGCATTGAAGAACTCAAATTCAATATCATCATGATTGCAGTATGGGCTACACGATCTGTACTATATGCAGGTATATTACAAACTGTAATTCCTCTTTTTCTAGCAGCCTCAAGATCAATATTATTATATCCTGTACCTGCTTCACAAATTAGTTTGATAGATTCTGGGAATTGTTGTATCATTTCTGCATTCACAGGCATTTCTTTTGTTACAATAATATCTTTTCCTTGAATACGTTTTATTAATTGCTGTTCAATTGTATCATCATATACTGTAACATCAGAAGATAAAATAGAAAAATCTAGTTTTCCATCAAAATTCATTTTTTTTGCGTTTAATACTACACATTTATCGTTCATAATATAATTTCCTTTCTTTATAAAAACAATTAGTTTTTCAAATAATATTAATGTCACTTATATCATAAAAAAAGTAAGGTTTATTAATGATATAGAAACATGGAAGAACAGCTTGTAGTTATATAGATAAGATTAGTAAAGCAATCTCATCATGGTTAGTGACTTTAATAAATGCACTTATATGTGATATTATATTCTCTTTTCTTCTTGGACTCGTATTCAAAATAACAATTTTCATAAAGATTTTTTTAATTATTTTGATTGTTAATTTATTAAATCACATATAGTTATTAATAAAAAGAGCAAAATTAAAAGAATAAGTTTTTATAAATAGATAAATTTATAAAGATTTTTTCATTCTAAAGGTGATAAATTTAAGAAATAAATATTAAGATAATGGTTTATCATAACATTTTGCGAAATCGTTTTGTGTATAAAAATACATTTTACGAAATCGTTTTGTGTAAATATTTACATTTTACGAAAATAATATATAATAAGTATAGGTGAAATGTTATGGAAAAGAAAATTGAATTTAAAAGAAAAATAGAGAAAAAATTATATGAATGGAATAATGATCCAAATAAGGTACCTCTTATTGTTGATGGACTTAGACAAATTGGAAAAAGTTATATAGTTGATAAATTTGCGCATGAAGAATATGAAAATGTAATTGTATATGATTTTAGGCATAATAAATCACTTAGAAAAATATTTGATGGTAATCTTGATGTTGATACAATAATTAGAAATTCAATGCCTTATTTTCCAAATAAAGAATTTATACCTTATAAAACGATATTAATTTTTGAAGAAATTGGTGATTGTCCATTAGCTAGAACTTCTTTTAAGAGTTTTGCTCTTGATAAAAGATATGCTGTTATTGCAACAGGAAGTTTATTAGGAGTGTTGAATTATAGAAGAAAACAAAAAATAGATATTCCAACAGGATATGAAACTATAATTCAAATGACATCACTAGATTTTGAAGAATTTTTATGGGCTAATGGATTAGAAGAAAAAAATATTGATATATTAAAACAATATACAAGTCAAAAAAAAGAAATTCCTCAAGCATTAGTTGATTATTATAAAGAAATGATAAAAAGATATGTTGTTGTAGGTGGCATGCCTGAATCTATTAAATTATTTTTACGTACTAATAATTATATAAAATCTCGTGAATATTTAGAAGGATTAATAAAAGATTATAGAGCGGATTTTGGTAGATTTATTAATGATAAAAATGAAGAAGAAATAGATTATAAACTTCAAACAACTTTAAATAAAATATTAGATTCTATTCCTAGTCAATTAGCTAGAGAAACAGATACTCATAAATTTAAATATTCAGAAATAAAAAAAGGTGGTAGAGCTTCTGAATTTGAAGAACCTTTCGAATGGTTAGAAAAAGTTGGTTTAGTATTAAGATGTTTTAATTTAAATGCAATAGAAAAACCACTTGAAGCTAATGTTGATAAAAATTATTTTAAAGCTTTTATTACGGATATTGGTTTATTGATGGCAATGTATCCTTTATCAACATCTCAAGAATTTTTATTAAATGGATTAGATAGTAGAAAAGGTGCAATATTTGAAAATTTACTTGCTATTACTATTAATAAAGCTGGATTACCTTTATATTATTTTTCTAATGGAAAAGAACATTTAGAAATTGATTTTATTTTAGAAGATAATGAAGGAATAATTCTTTTAGAAGAAAAATCTGTAAATGGTAAAATGGCTGCTTCTAAAAATGTTATGGAAGGAAAAACAAAATATAAAGCAAAAATTTGTTATAAAATTATACAAGGAAATTTTGGACAAGGGAATTTTTATACAAGTATACCTCAATATGCTATTTCATTTTTATTAGATAAAATTAAATTTGATTTAGAAAAAGGAATTAATTTTGAACCTTTAATTTATCCAACTAATCTTTAATAACTAATTTATAATTATTTTTATTAAATGAATTTAATAATGAAGTTGAGTATTCATCATCACCATATTCTTTTAATAAGCTATATCCTTTTTCTTTTTTTAATTCTTGATGTAAGAATATACTACCATCAAAATAATAAGCATTTAAACGACCTAAAAATTCTTTTAATATTTCATTATTTTGTTCATTATCTGTTTCAAATCTAGATTTAAGCATATACATCTTTTTAAATAAATTAAATGAATAATCATGATAAGATTTATTATCTAAAATAAAATCAATATATTTAGAATCATATTGCATACCGTTTTTACCAATTTTAAATATTCCATATCTATTACCATAATCTAATAATGAATTAGAACAAATATCATATATTCCATTATTTTCCATGATATCTTGAATATGTAAATGACCTGAAAAATTAATTTCTACATTATATTTTTTATATAAATCTAATATTTGTTCACTATTAGTAATAGTGTATAAGCTTTCAAATAATTTATTATGAGTAATTAAACTATGATGCATAAAACTAATAACTTTTAAATTATTTTCTTTAGCGTATTCTAAATTATTAATTAACCAATCTATACATGTAATACCCCCACTTATATAAGAATAGCTATCTTTATAATTATATTTAGAATAAGTAGAATCGAGCATTAATAACATTTCATTATTTTTAGTGATATATGTATAAGATAAAGTATCTTTATCATAACTAAAACCATTAGAATAACCAAAATTGTTATATATTTGTTTAAATTCATCACTAGTAGTGGATTTAACAATATTATATTCAGTATTAGAATAATCTCTAGGTGAAAGAGAAAATGTATCATGATTACCAGGAATGACTAATGGTTGAATTCCTTTAGCTAATAATTTATCTAATTTATTTGCTACTTCAAGATGAGAATTATATGCACCATTATAAGTAATATCACCAGTAATAATAAAATAATCAGGTGAATCAATAATTGTTTGTTCAATTAATTTATCAAATAAAATATTATTATAATTCATGGTTCTTCCATCGGTAACAAATAATTCACCATCATAATCTCTATTTGAATCTAAATATGAAGAAGCTAAATAATGAGTATCTGAAGCAATATACATAGTTGTATCATTATCTTCAAAAGATAAATCTTCATATGTTGGATAAGGTAATTGATTATTACATGAACATAGAAATAAAGAATATAATAAACTTAATTTTAATAATTTATTTTTCATAAAAACCTCTAAATATATTAAATCATAAAACAAAAAATAATGTTATTTTTATTTTCTTTTTGTAAATATATTTGCTAATATAACTATATATATTTAAAAGGAAATTAAAAATGAAAAACAATATATTTTTAGATAATTATCATTCATTATTAAATATTTATGATACTCAAATAGCAATTAAATTAGTTAAAGATACTTTTCAAAATGAATTATCAAGATCTTTATCTTTAACTAGAGTAAGTGCTCCTTTATTTATTGATCCAGAAACAGGTTTAAATGATAATTTAAATGGATATGAAAAAGCAGTTAATTTTATATGTAATGAAAATAATAAAAAATTAGAAATAGTTCAATCATTAGCTAAGTGGAAAAGATATGCTTTAAATAAATATAATGTTAAAGGTTTATATACAGATATGAACGCGATTAGACCATTTGAAGAATTAGATAATATTCATTCTTTATATGTTGATCAATGGGATTGGGAAAAAGTTATTTCTAAAGAAGAAAGAAACGAAGAATATTTAAAACAAATAGTTAGAAAAATATATGATGTAATAAAATATACTTCTGAAGTAGTACATGCATCTTATCCAGTGTTAGATTATAATCTACCTAATGATATTAAATTTATTACTACTGAAGAATTAGAAAAAAAATATCCTAATCTAACTAGAAAAGAAAGAGAAAATATCATTACTAAAGAATATAAAGCAGTTTTTTTAATGCATATAGGAAATAAATTATTAGATGGATTACCTCATGATGGTAGAGCCGCTGATTATGATGATTGGAAATTAAATGGTGATTTATTATTATGGTATGAACCATTACAAATAGCTTTAGAATTATCATCAATGGGTATAAGAGTAGATGAAAAATCATTAATTTTTCAATTAAAAGAAAAAAATGAAGAATATAAATTAACATATCCATATCATCAAAATATTATTAATTCTTCTCTACCTTTAACAATAGGTGGAGGAATAGGTCAATCTCGTATATGTATGTTTATGTTAAAAAAAGTACATATTGGAGAAGTACAAGCTTCTTATTGGAATGAAGAAGATATAAATAAATTTAAAGAAAAAGGAATAGAACTATTATAAATATATATCTAATTTAAAATTGGATTTTAGAAAAGATTTAAACTTTATTATTTAAAAAAATATTATGTATGAATAAATTGTGCTACAATGTAAAAAAATATGGAGGAGATTATGCAAAAAATATCAATTATTATTCCTTGCTATAATGAAGAAAAATCATTACATTTATATTTTGAATGTGTAAATCCAGTTATTAATAATATAAAAGATTATGAATTTGAATTTGTTTTAGTTAATGATGGTTCAAATGATAATACTTTATCAGTTATGAATGATTTATATAATCAAAGAAATGATATTATGATTGTTTCTTTATCAAGAAATTTTGGTCAAAATGCAGCCTTTTCAGCAGGATTAAAAGTTTGTAATGGAGATTATGCAATTACTATGGATAGTGATTTACAAGATCCAGTTAATTTAATACAAAAAATTGCTGAAAAATTTTCTGAAGGGTATGAAGTAGTTAACCCTCATGGAGTAGATAGATCAACAGATTCATTTTTTAAAAGAAAATCAGCGAGCTTCTTTTATAAATTTATTAATAAAATAGAAGGAAAAACAATCGCTCCTGAAAATGTAAATTGCTTTAGAGGTTTATCAAGAAGAGTTATTGATGAAATAAATAATTTAACTGAACAAGATAGGTATTTAAGAACTGAAGCATCTTTTGTTGGTTATAAAACCTGTATGATTGATTTTAAAAGAGAAAAAAGAGTAGCAGGAGAATCAAAATATAATGCTTCTAAATTATTTATTCATGCTTTTGATAATATTTCTACTATGACTCAAAAACCATTATATTTTCCAATTCAATTTGGAGCAATTTCAAGTGTTTTAACTTTTATAAATATGATAATATTCTTTATTTTATTTATTATTTCTTGTGTTAATTATTATTTTTATAATGTAGCGTATGGACCATTATTTATCGTAAGTGTTATATTATTTGTAACAAGTTTAATCATATTTTTTATTGGTATTATTGGTTTGTATTTACATAACGTATTGATAAATACTAGAAATAGACCAAATTATATTATTGATATAATTAAGAAACAAGAAGATAAAAATGAATAATAAAGTATCAAATTATTTAAATAAAGCTAAAGAGATAATATTAATTGTTTTATCTTTTTTATTACCATGTTTATTAATGTTATTTTTATTTAAAATAGAAAATATATATCCTTTTGGTGACAAAACAATAATGATGATAGATATGCAATCTCAATATATTTCTTATATGAGATATTATAAAAGCGTCTTAGAAGGTAATAAATCAATGATTTATACTTTAAGTAAAGTTTTTGGTGGAGATTTCATGTCAATATTTACTTATTATCTTGCTTCACCATTTAATTTATTAATTGTTTTCTTTTCTTATGATGAAATACCTGCTTTTTTCTTATTTACTAATTTATTAAAAATGTCTTTAGCAGGATTAAATATGTATTTATTAATTAGATTACAAAAAGAAAAAGGAAACTTTATTGATTTAATTTTTTCTATTGGATATGGTTTAATTTCTTATAATGTAATATATTTATCAAATTTTATGTGGTTAGATGGAGTAATGATTTTACCATTAGTTATTTTAGGAATCGATAAAATGACTAAGAAAGAAAATAATATTATTTATCCTCTTGCTTTAGGATATAGTTTATTATCTTCTTGGTATATAGGCGCGATGATTTGTATATTTGCAGTATTTTATTTTATATATAAATATATTTCTTTAGATAAAAAATTCAAAGATAGAAATTATTTTATATTAAGATTTTTTGTTTTTTCTTTAATTGGTGGATTAATAAGTTCATGTATGTGGGTAACAGCTTTTTTACATTTAAGTGGAACAAAAGCTTCTTTTTCATTACCTCAACCAATATTTTATAATTTTGTAATGATTCTAGCAGGATTTGGTCAAAACAATTATAAAAGTGTTAATGATATATGCACTAATTATGGATATATGAGTATGTTTACATCTATTATTAGTCTTATTTTCTTTCAATTATATTTCTTTAATAAAAATTATTCTATAAAAGAAAGAATTGCTAGTTTTGTTTTATTCATTATATATCTTTTCTTTTCATCATTTTCTATTACATATACATTATTACATGGTGGAAGAGAACCTTCATGGTTTCCTTGTAGATATGCTTTTATTATTGGTTTTATGGTTTGTTATTTTGGTTCTAAAGAAACAGATCATTTATCTAAAACTAATATATTTGGACCAATATTACCTTTAATTACAGGAATATCAAGTTATTTTATTTTAAAAAATTTACCAATAGAAATGCCTTCTGGAGAAAAATTAAATTATGAAATATCAATGATGTCTTTAATTATTTATTTTGTAGTTATATTTTTATTAGTTTGTTATTTTATATTTATTAGATTTAAACCAAAATATAATAAATATGTTAAATATGTTTTAACATTTATTTTTATACCTTTAACTTGTATTTCTTCTTTTAATGGAGCAAGAAATGTTTTACAAGTTAATGATAAACAATATCAAACTATTGAAACATATAAAAAAGATGAAACATATTTATCTAGTGTTGAAAAAATAAAATCTTTAGAAAAAGAAGAAAATTATAGAATGGAAATGTTATTTAATCGACCAGGTAATTATAATGATGTAGATAATAATCCAATGTTTTATAGTTATAATGGTTTATCTCATTTTTCTTCTAGTGAAAATAAACAAATAGAAGATTATATGTTAAAATTAGGATTTCATTATAATGGTTATTTTGAAAAATACGATGCTGGATCAACTGCTTCAATTAATTCATTTTTAAACATAAAATATTTAATAGATAATACAAATAATTATACCAATAATAAACCTAAATTTATTAATAAATATCCATATCAAGAATTAACAAATAATGATAATGATGGCATGAAATATTATACTAATTCATTAACTTTACCATTAGGTTTTGCTAGTGATATTATGCCTTATGAATGGTTTCAAGATAATGAAAGAATTGGTAATTCAATGAAATATTATGATCATTTTGAATACCAAAATAGCATATATAAATCTTTATGTGGAAATATATTAAATGAAAATAATGAAAAGAAAGATATCTTTTATAAAATTCAGCCTTTATCAATTAGTTTAAGTGAAGGTGTGATAGAAGAATTAGATGAAGCTGGACATAAATATTATACAGGTAAAAAGAATTCTACTATCAAAATAAAATATTTAGTGCCACAAGAAGCATATAATTTTAATTTATATTTTTCAGAAATGAATAATAATGATAAATTAAATTATGTAATGGATTATAATTATTTAGAAAATTCTTATTGGCATAAAGGTATCAAAGGAATTAAAGATAATAATAGTCATGTTCATGAATTAACAATGACATTTAAAGAAGATTTAAATCATGAAATTATTAATGAAAGTTTTTATTATGAAGATACAAATATTTTAAAAGAATATGTTGATGAAATTAATTTACAAGGAGTTAATGATTTAGTAATAAAAAAAGGTATTACTAGTTTTTCTTATGAAGGAAGCTTTAATTTAAATAAAAATAATCAACAAATGTTTTTCACTTTACCTTATGAAAAAGGAATAAATATTTATATTGATGGTAAAAAAGTACATACATATCGTACTGGTCATATATTTACAGGCGCTAATCTTGAAAATATTTCTTATGGAAATCATAAAGTAAAAATTACATATCAAGATAAAGGTTTAATTTTAGGTATTGGTCTTTCTTTTATTGGCTTAGTAGGACTTGGATTTAGTATTGTTTATTATAATAAATTAGAAAATTTAATTTTTGATTCTAAAAAAAGAAAGCATAAATAATTTTGATTACATAATAAATTAGTGATAATTAACTTTTTAAGTGATATTATTTTATTATCGAAAGGAATTAAATTTATGACAGAATGGAATTTAAAAGAAATATATATTAATGATGAAGCATGGTCTAAAGATTTAGAAATCTTAAAAAATAAAATAAATGAAATATCTAAATTTAAATGTCATTTAAAAACTGAACAAGAAATAAATGATTTTTTCGTTTTTCAAGATGATTTAGGAAAATTATTTGAAAAATTATATTCTTATGTTGCAATGAATTATGATAAAAATCAAAAAGATTTAAATTATCAAGCTTTAATGATGAAAATAAGAGAAGTCTTGCAAGAATATTCAAGTAATAGTAGCTTTGTAGATAACGAAATTCTTGAATTAAGTTTTGATAAATATGTAGAATTTGCTAAAAATAGTAAGGCTATCAAAGAAAACTTATTTAATATTAAAAAAATATTTGATGGTAAAGAACATGTTCTTTCTACTAAAGAAGAAATGATAATGTCTAATTATCAAATGGTAACTTCTTCTTTTGCTAGATTATATGCAATGTTACAAAATAGTGATTTTAATCCTATTGATGTAACTTTATCAACAGGTGAAGAAGTAAAAATTAGTCCAAATACATATACAAGTGTATTAATGAGAACTAAGAATCAAGATGATAGAAGAAAAATATTTGAAGCACAATTTTCTTATTATCAAAAACATGAAAATACTTTATGTACAATCTATAAAGGTATAGTTGATTCTAATATTGCTAAGATGAGAAATAGAGGTTATAAATCTATTTTATCAAGTGTTTTAGATCATAATAAAATACCAGAAGAAGTATATTTATCATTAATTAATACAGTTAAAGAAAATACTGCTCCATTAAAAAGATATATTGCTTTAAGAAAAAAATTATTTAATTTAGAAGAATATCATACTTATGATAGATTCTTACATTATTCAAAAGCTGAAGTAAAATATCCATTCCCTAAAGCTTATGAAGATGTTTTAAAAGCATTACAAGTAATGGGTGATGATTTTGTTGAACATGCAAAAATAGCCTTAAAAGATGGACATGTTGATGTATATCCTAGTGATGGAAAAAGAAGTGGAGCATATTCAACAGGTGTTTATGGTTATGGACCATATATTTTATTAAATCATACTGATACATTAGATTCAGCATTTACTTTAGCACATGAATGTGGACATTCAATTCATACCTTATATTCAGAAGAAACTCAACCATATGCAACAAAAGATTATTTAATCTTTGTCGCGGAAATTCCATCAACATTGAATGAACAAATATTCTTAGATTATTTAATTAAAAATAGCAATGATAAAGAATTAAAAATTCAAGCAATAGAACAACAAATGGATGGAATTGTATCAACATTCTATCGTCAAACATTATTTGCTGATTTTGAATACCAAGCACATCAATTAGCTCTTGATGGTAAACCATTTACATATGAATCATTATGTGAAATTATTAAAAATTTATATTACACATATTATGGTATAGATTTAGATACAGAGCCATTAAAGAAATTTGTTTGGGCTTATATTCCACATCTATATAATTCACCATTCTATGTATATCAATATGCGACATGTTTTTCTGCTTCGATGAAAATATATCAAGATATTAAAGCTAAAAAAGAAGGAGCATTTGAAAAATATATAGAAATGTTAAAAATGGGTGGATCAGATTATCCAATAGAAATTGTTAAAAAAGGTGGAGTTGATTTAACTTCTAAAGAACCATTCTTAGCAGTATGTAATAAATTAAATGAATTAATTGATGAATACGAAGAATTAATTAAATAATAATGGTTAAAAAAAATGAGGCGATATGCCTCATTTTTAAGTGCTTTAAATTATATTTCATTGAATAAAAATACTAAATAATAAGGTAAAGTTAAAATATTATTAGTAAATCCAATATTGTATTCCCCAAATTTGATACAGTGCTTTATATTATAGTTTTTATCATTAAGTATTGTTGAAGCAGATTTTGTTTTACCAGTGGTAGATTTAACTTCAATTAGTGTAATATTACCTTCAAATTTTGTTATAAAATCTATTTCAAGACCGGAATCTTTATGAAAATAATATAATTTTCTATCCATTTTAGCAAAAGCATCAGCAATAATATTTTCATATATGGCGCCTTTATAAATTCCTAAATTGCCTGAAAGAATTTCTCCAGCAGTGCCTTTTTCTAGCATACTAACAAATAATCCACTATCTCTCATATATAGCTTAAAAACATTATCAATTTTATTTCCTTCTAATGGAGATTCTATTGTTGATAAATTATAACAAGGAATAACAATACCTGCATCAATTAACCATTGAATAGCCTCTCTATAATCTGCACTTCTACCTTTTATTTTTATTTTTGAATATTGGAATTTTTTATTTTCTTTTGCTAATTGACTTGGAATTGAATCAAAAACTTCTTCAATCCTTGCTAAGAGAAATTTATCAACTTCTTCATTGTCATTTGCATCTAAATGTTTTCCAAAATCGTCTTTATATTCTTCTAATATATCTCTTTGCTCATTATATACTTGATTCATATCACCTGTTTTTAAAAATATATTTACTGCTTCTGGTAATCCACCAACACAAATATATTCTTTAAAATATCTAATCATTGATTCATGAACAGCTTTAGAAATTTGTTCTTTATTGTTAAAACATTCTTTTAAATAATTTATTACATCTTTTGATATACCTTTTGCCCATAAAAATTCTTCAAAATCTAATGGATACATATATATAATATGTTCAGAACCTGTTGGTACACCTTTACCTTTTTTCTTATTATAACCTTTTATTCCAGGTAATGAACCTGTTGCAATAATATCATATCTTCCATCTTCTACAAAAGCTTTTATTGAGGCTCTAGCATTAGCACATTCTTGTATTTCATCAAAAATAATAATAGTTTTATAAGGAATTAATTTTATATTAGGCATTTTAGCAGATAAATCAATTAAAATCCTATCAACATTTAAATTTTCTTCAAATACAGATTTTAAATCATCATTATTCTTAAAATTAATATATATTTGATTTTCATAATTATCTTTAGCAAATTGTTTAACAATAAAAGTTTTACCAATTTGTCTTAAGCCTTTAATTACTAGAGCTTTTTTCTCGATAATAGTATTATTTTTCCAAGCCAATAAGACTTTTGTAATTTTTCTTTCTAACATGATATATCACCTTGATATTATTTTACACTTTTTCAACCGAATAATTTGCAATATAGCACACTTTTTCAACCGAATAATTAGCAAAACTATCCACTATTATCTATCAATTTATCTAAAACGTGTAAATTTAAGCTATAATAATACCTGAAAACGTGTAAAATTGTTTTTGAAAAACACCTGAAAACGTGATATATTATTAACAAGGTGATATTATGAAAAGAAAAATAGAATTATATTTGTTAGAATGGAAAAATGAAAAAAATCATTTACCACTTGTAATAAAGGGGGCTAGACAAATAGGAAAAACATATTCTATTGTTAAATTTGCAAAAGAAAATTACAAAAATTTTATAGAAATTAACTTTGCATCAAACGAAAATTTTAAATCAATTTTCGATAATGGATATGATGTTGATAACATAATTAAAAATATATCTTTATTAATGCCAAATGCTACATTTGAAAAAAATAATACATTAATATTTTTTGATGAAGTGCAATTATGTTCAAAAGCAATGACTTCATTAAAGCAATTTAAAATAGATAATAGATTTGATATTATTTGTTCTGGTTCACTAATGGGGATTAATTATAATGAAATTCAATTAAATAGTGTTGGATATAAAGAAGATTATGATATGTATTCAATGGATTTTGAAGAGTTTTTATGGGCTAAAGGATATGACAAAGACCAAATTAGTGATTTGCTAAATCACATGGTAAATCTTGTTCCTTTTAGTGAATTAGAAATGAAAATATATAAAGAATGTTTTAATGATTATTTAATTACTGGTGGTATGCCTGCTATTGTTTTAAAGTATATAGAAAATAATAATTTTTCTGGAATTTTAAAAATGCAAAAGCAATTATTAAATGATTATGAAGAAGATATTACAAAATATGCAAAAGGTTTAGAAAAAGGTAAAATATTAAATATTTATAGAAATATCCCATTCTTTTTAGGTAAAGAAAATAAAAGATATCAGGTTGCTAAAATAAGTAAAGGTGCAAGGAATAGAGAATATATTGGAGCGTTTGAATGGCTATCAAATGCTGGAATAATAAATATATGTTATTGCTTAAATGAAGCAGAATTACCTTTGTTAGGTAATTACGATATATCTAAATATAAAATTTATTTTGGTGATACTGGTCTTTTAATTGCCTCATTAGATGAAGAAGCTCAAATTGATTTAAGAGAAAATAAAAATTTTAATACATTTAAAGGTGCAATATATGAAAGTATTGCAAGTGAAACTTTAGTTAAAGAAGGGTATAAATTATTTTATTATAAAGATGATCATTCCCAAATTGAGATGGATTTTTTTATTAGAAATAAAAATTCGTTAATTCCTATTGAAGTAAAAGCGAAAGATGGTTCAACTCCATCATTAAATAAATTGATTGATAAAGAAATATATCAAGATGTTAAATTTGGAATTAAATTTGGTGATAAAAATATAGGTTTTAATGGAAAATTTTATACATTTCCTTATTTTACAATGTTTTTACTAAAAAATTTTATTAAAGAAATAGATAAAAATAATTAATTAAGTCAGTTATATTATTTAATAATTTAATTACTAAAAACACAATCAAATACTTCTTTTACCCATTTATCTGGATAACAGAAGAAAAATGTTTCATGATTTAAATTTTGTTCTCTAATATCAGGGCTTTTAAAATGTTTTAAATATCTTTTACGATATTTTTTACCCATTCCTAAAGCATAAAATACATGAACTTTAGTATTTTTATTATCAATATTGTTATCAATTTTTGTTACTAAATCTGAAACATATTGATTATATATACTTTTTTCAGTAACTACATCTTTTAAACTTGGAACCATAAAAGAATTAAGAAATTCCATTGTTTGATTATATCTAGTTGGTTCATTAATTTTCATTTTATTAAGTTTATTTTCCATAAAAGAAGGTATAGTTCCAGCATGAATCATTTTATACATAATTGGAGAAATGATTTTTCCTTTTATTTTAGCTATAAAAACATTACTTTGATCCATATCACTACTACCTAAAATAATATGGTCTACTTTAATATTATTTCTTTGAACTAAATAAGATGCAAATGATCCACCAAGTGAACAACCATATATACAAGAAATATGATTATTAAATTTTTCTTTTATATAATTTTCAATTTTTTTTGTTTCTTCTTCCATACTTATATATTCAGTTTTTTCATGTTCATCAAATCCATCGAATGAAACTACAACAGTATAAAATCTTTCTCTTAAAGAAGGAACAACTTTATTAAATAATGTATAATGACAACATGTTCCAGGAATTAAAAATATAACTGGATTATTAATATTTCCACTTTCATAAAATTTCATAGTTAGACACCTCTAACTAAATAATATCACTTTGTACTTTTTATTTAAATAATATTTTAATTTTATAGTGCCAACATATTGCCAATATTATTTTATTTAATTTTCATTATGGTAAATTTTATATAAAATAAAAGAAAAAAAGGAGAAACATGTGGTTTTAATTATTATCGGTTTAATACTTATTATTATAAGCTTTATTCTTAAAAAAATATTATATAAATAAAATCATAAACTAGTAGAGAAATCTATTAGTTTTTTCTTTTTAATAGAATAATAATAAAAATTTTTTAATAAGTTTGTATAGGTGGAAAAATGAAAAAGTTAAAAATTTTTATTAATCAGTTTAATTCACCATTAATATATATTCTTTTTGTTGCATGTTTTATTTCTTTTTATTTAAAAGAATTTATTGATGGCTTTATTATTTTATTTGTAATTTTTATTAATGGGATCGTAGGTTTTATTCAAGAAATAAGAGCTGATGACGCTCTTGAAGCATTAAAGAAAATGTCATCACCTCATTGTTATATTAAAGAAAATGGAAAAATTAAAAAAATATTATCTAATGAAATAAAAGTTAATGATATTTTAGTATTACAAGAAGGAGATATAGTAGCAGCAGATGCAATAATAATTGATAATCATGGCTTAAAAATTGATGAATCAAGTTTAACTGGAGAAGCTATTAGAGTAGAAAAAGATAAAAATGGTTTAGATAATTCTAATAAAGTATTTGAATCAACAGTAGTGGTTTCTGGTCATGGAGAAGCAAAAGTTATAAAAGTTGGTAAAGATACTGAATTTGGTAAAATATCTTCTTTTATTGAAAATAAAAAAGAAATAACTCCATTACAAATTAAATTAAATGATTTAAGTAAAATTTTAGGTTTAGCAACAATTATTATTTGTGTAATTATGTTTATAATTTCTTTTTTTAGAAAAGGTAATGTGTTAGAAATGTTAATAACTTCAATCTCTTTAGCGGTTGCAGTTATTCCTGAAGGATTAATGGCAGTTGTAACAATTACTTTATCAATAGGAGTGCAAAAATTAGTAAATGTTAATACTATTGTAAAACATTTACCATCAATAGAAACATTAGGTTCAGTTTCTTTAGTATGTTCAGATAAAACTGGTACAATTACTGAAAATAAAATGATTGTTGAAAAAATATTTTCTTATGGTAATGATGATTTATTATTAAAAGCAATGTGTTTATGCAATGACGCTGATATTGATAAAGGTGATCCTACAGAAGTAGCGTTATTAAAATATACTGAAAAATATTACGATATAGAAAAAATAAAAAAAGAATATATAAGATATAAAGAAATACCATTTTCTTCAGAAAGAAAAATGATGCAAACATATCATAAATATAATAATCAAAATATTATATTTTCTAAAGGTGCATTTGAAATAATTATATCTCGATGTAAATATTATTTATTAGATAATAAAATAACTGTTTTAGATAGCAAAATAAGGAAACAAATAGATATTTATTTATCTTCATTTTACGATAATGCTTTAAGAGTTTTAGCTTTTTCTTACAATTATGATAATAAAGAAATTTTTATTGGTTTTGTAGGAGAAAAAGATCCAATTAAAGATGGAGTAAATGAATCTATTAATAATTTAAAAGAAGCAGGAGTAAAAGTAGTTATGATTACTGGAGATCATTTAAAAACAGCTTCTGCTATTGGTAAAGAATTAAATTTAGTTAATCAAAATAATGAAGTATGTTTAGGTAATCAAATTAATGCATTAACTGATAAAGAATTAGAAAATATCAATGTTTTCGCCAGAGTCACTCCTATTGATAAAATGAAAATTGTTTCTCGTTATAAAAAGATGAATTATGTAACTGCTATGACTGGAGATGGAGTAAATGATGCACCTAGTCTTAAAGAAGCTGATGTTGGTATTGCTATGGGTAAGAATGGTACTGAAGTAGCTAAATCAGTAGCAGATATTATTTTAACTGATGATAATTTTTCTACTATAGAAAAAGCAATTGAAACTGGTAGAGTTATTTATGATAACATCAAAAAAGCAGTTATATTTTTATTAAGTTCAAATTTAGCTGAAGTGTTAATTATGTTTTTATGTTTATTATTAAATTATCCTTTGCCATTAATAGCTATTCATATTTTATGGGTTAATTTAATAAGTGATTCTTTACCTGCTCTAGCGTTAGGTAGTGATAAATCTAATAATAATGTCATGAAAGAAAAACCACGAAAAAAAGAAAGTTCTATATTAGATAATGGTGGATTGAAAACAACTTTAATTTATGGATTATTAATTTGTCTTATAACTTTTATTGGATATATTATTATTCCAATAGTAGAAATAACAAGAACTAATGAATTTAATATTTTTTCTTTATATCAAGATATTTTATTACAATTACAAAATGAAGAAATATTAAAAAAATCAAGGACAATTGCTTTTAGTATTTTATCAATTTCTGAAATATTCCACATGGTAGGAATGTCAGATATTCATTCTTCTATATTTTCTATAATAAAAAAGAAAAATTATTTTATGTTAATAGTAATTATTATAGGTTTCTTCTTACAAATTATTGTTACAGAAATACCATTATTAGTAGGATTTTTTTCTACTACTCAATTAAATTTTAAAGAATGGATTTGGATATGTTTATTATCTTTATTTCCTTTAGTGGTACATGAAATTATTAAATAATTATTTAGAATTATAATTAGATTTATTATTTTCTAATAATTGTTCTTGTGAACCAATAACTAACATAGTTTGGCCAACTGCTTCAAAAAAATTACCTAAACTATTTATTTGCTTAGAATTAATATTTTGTGATAATAATAGACCCACTAAAAAGGCTAAAGAAGCTAATTCATTACCACTTAAACCATATAAAAATTCAGCGTAATTTTCTATTTCTTTTTGAGAAAAATAATTCATATTAAAATGTATGAATTAAAATAACTAATTATTATTTTCATAATGAAGAAGATCATTATTATTTGATAATTTATTTTCTTCAATTAAATCACCAATAATATTTTGAATTCTAAAATATTGTTGTTGATTCATCTTTTTATATCCTAAGCTTAATAAAATTAATTTTATTGTTTCATCAATATATAAATCTTTATTATAAATCATTTTTAAGACACCTTGAGCTATTTCTTCATTAGATATAGTATCTAATTCTCTAATTTCATTTTTGTCGCTTCTAGCACGCTTAAATTCAATTTCTTTATTATTAACAAAAATAAAATTATTCATTACACTAACTTTATTATCTAAAACTAAAGAAGAAAAATAACTTATATTATCACTACCAATAGCTTGTAAGAAAATATCTTTTTTAATAGGAGCACAAATATTTAATATTTCTAAAAGAACATCTTTAATTTGTTTATTTTCTTTATCTTGAATTAAATAATATGCATCTTTTGGATTAATATATTCTTTAAATAAAGCTTCCATAATAGGTTTAGTTTTAATAACTTTATGTATATTTTTTTCTTGTACAGTATGAACGATAATGAAATCTAATAATTTATTAAATTCTTTTTCTTCATCTTGAAAATAAGTTGATGTAATAATACGATAATTTGCAAAACCTAATTTTTCTAAACTTTCATTAGCTTTAGAAAAAGAGTCAATACTTGATTCAATAGAAAAATAATTAAGATGATCAATAATAACTGCTGTTGGTCTTTTAGAAGTAGGGGTTTTAACTAATAAATCAATTATTCCATATGGAGTAGAAACATCTTTACTAATTAATAAATCTTTATTAGTTAATTTTTTTATTAAATGATCTTTTAAGCTAACATCAATATTATTAGCTTTTAATAAATTTTCTTTATATGAAGAAGAAATATAATTAATAACATTTAATGTTTGCAAAGCAGAATATAAGAAATTTTCATTATTTTGATAAATTAAATTATCTTGTTTGTTATTTATTAATCTTGAATCTAAAACGATAACTTGATCACTTCTAAATTCACTAGGAATAACATCAATATTTAATAAATTTTCATTAGCTAAAATAATATTAACATCAAAATGATAATTAGATCTATATAATAAAGAACTAACTTCATTTATAGGCATTAAAATAATAGGACATAAAGACATAATCATGTTTTTAGCGTTATTAATAAAATTTTCTAATGGTAAAACATTTAATTTTTCTTTTTTTAGATTATTTAAATAAGGAATATCAAAAGATCTTAAAGCTAATAAATTGTTTTGTTTATTTAATTTTAAATTATTTTTAATTAATGCATTTAAAATATCTAATCTATTTTTATTATAATCTTGATAATTTTCTAAACTCTTATAGAAAGAATCTTCTAAATAATTTTTAAATAATGGATTATCATTCATAAATTTTTGAGCATATAAATAATAAAACCTTTTCATGAAAATATAATTATAATTACTAAATTCATTATATTTTAATAATTCATTACCTAAAGAAGGTAATTTAGCGTTTATTTTCTTTAATGATAAATAGAAATTAAGATAATCATTAATTGAAGCAAAATTCTTACTTGCTTTATTAATTTTATTTTCTAATTCAGATAATGGTAAAGTATAAAAATCAATTAATTGTTCATCAAAATAAACTTTGATAAAGTTGATATATTTTAAGATATGGTTAAAAGCAATTTGGCATTGTTTTCTATATGTAGGTAATAAAGATAATTTTTCTTCATTAAATATTTCTAATTTTTTATAACTAAAAGATAAATTTTCACTAGATAAATAATCACAATAATCTTTAAAACTTTTTATTAAAGAATATCTTTCTTTTAATTTATCTAAATCATAAATACCTTCATTATAAAAATCATTATATTTTTCATTTTCTTTCACAAAAGAATTTATTTTATCATTTAAAGCATAATATTCATCTAAATCACTAGATAAATTTCTTAAGATAGTTTCATCAATTTTAACTTTTTTAGCAAAATAATTTTTATAAGAATGAATAATTTTTCTTGATAATTTATTTTCTAACATTTGATTATGCATTTCTTTATAATCAATTAAGAAAACTTTATCATTATAAAGAGTAATTATTTTATTTCTTAAATTAGTTAATTCATTAAATAATTCATTATGATAATTTAGATTATTAAACAATTCATTAAAATCTTTAATTTCAAAATAAAAAGTAGGTACTTTTACTAAATCAGGAATAAGTGAAATAATATTTAAAATACATTTCATGCTTTTTAGTGTTTGAGGGTATGGTAAAGAAAATGTTTTTTCTAAATTAGAAAATGCGACTTTACTTGGTTCAAATTCATTACTTAATAAAATAATTTTTTCTTTTAATTCTTGATAATTTTCTTGATTTAAATTTAGATTATTAAAACCATAAAATGGGTGATCTAAATAATTGCATTTTAAATCTTCAATAGAACTTGTAAAAGAAGAAATATATTGCAAATATTCACTTAATTGTTTTTCATCAATTAAATTGACATTAGGTATATCTATTAATATATCTGGATATTTATCTAAAGAATAATATTCATCAATTGCTTTATTAATTGATAAATTTAATGGCTCATTATTTTTTCTTAAAGCATTAATAAATTTTTTAAAATCGTTTTTTAATAGATAATATGTATCTACTGTTTCATCAATTCTGCTTTGCTCTAATAATTTTGTATCAAAATCTAAATTATCTTGAGATGTAAATCTATTAATAATGTTTTCTTTATTTGTATTATTTTTTGATAAATCTAAAGTGTATTCTTCTAAAGAATTATCTTTAATAAATTTTAATATTTGTAAATAATTATTTTCATCATAAGTAATTAATATTTTTTTATTATTTAATACAAAATCATAAATAACATTTAATAATAAATGATCTTTATTTTCTTTTAAATTTGTTCTTAAAACAATATTTTCTCTTTGATTAATTCTTTTTAAAATCTTATATTCATCATTATCTAAATTAAGTAAAGATAAATATTGATTATATAATTTAGAAGAAGTAACTTTGTTAAAATTAAAAAATTCAGAATTTAAATAAGAAATAGATTTTACAATAGGTAAATCTAAAATAAATTTTTGATTTAATTGGAAATCTTTATATTGATAAAAGCTTTCTTGATTTAATAAACAAGTAATAAAACAGCCATTATTTACAGAAAAATGATAATTTCTAACTTTTGTAGATACATAAGTAAAATATTCAATTAAAGAAAAATTGCTTTCTAAAGGATAAGAAATATCAATTCTTCTTTCTTCAATTAATTTATTGATTAAATAATCATTTAAATATAATTCATGATTAATATTAGATATTTGATAACTATTATTATTTTCAATATATTCTAATTTAATAGGCATTAAAACTAATGGTGCAGATTTAATATTCATATTTTTATCATCAAAATAATCTAATAAACCAAATGTTAATATTAAATTATCTTTTGTTAATAAATATTTTAATTTCTCTCTTTGAATATTTTTATCATCAGCAGTATAAATATGATTTTTTTTATTTTGTTTATCTTCATTAGTAGCATCATCAAGAGCTTGGGCTAATGTTTTATTAGTTAAATCTAATTCATTTATTTTAAGTGGAAAACCATTCATAAGCAATGAAAAAATTTCATCGTATTGATAATTAGTCATACGAAGATTAACTTCATTTTGAAAATTAAAATTAACTAAACCGTTATTTTTACATTTATTTAATAATACTTCAGTCCATAAATTAACTTTTGTTTGATTTTCCATAAATTATTTCCTTAGAGTAAGTATAACATATTGAATATATTTTTAAAATAAAAATACGCTCCCGAAGGAGCGCATTGAGGAGAGATGTATATTACAAAACCAAAGAAAGAACGACGCCTTTAGTTTTATAACCATAATTGAAATCTTTATCGATTGTTAAAGTAGTCTTTGTTTCATTTGGAGTAAGAATTAAAACTTTTTCATCAGAACCTTCATGCATAGTTAATGATATAGTTCCATCATTATTAACAACATAAGTATCAGATTCTTTATTACTTGAGAATGGATATGCTTGTGAACCAGTTCCATTTACACCAAATTTAATTACAACATCGGCTGCACCACTTTTTCCAAATGTGACTTTAATAAAATAACCTTCATCATCAACTGTCCAAGAACCTTGGAATGTTTTTCCATCAAAATCATTTTCAGCTGCTACAGCACCTTTTTCAACATATGTTTTATCAGTTAAAGTTAAACCTAAAGTAAGTGAATTACCACCACTAGTTAAAGTTAAATCATTTGTTTCTTTATCAAAAACATAACTCCAAGTGCTTCCTTTATAAGTAGCAGAACCTAAACCATCTAAAACTAATTCCCCGTTAGCGCCAGTATATGTTGCTTGTAAACCATCACGAAGTGCATATAATGAAGAGCCACAATTTGCAACATCTGCAACTAATGTTTCACCTTTTTTAACTTTATATTCTGCATTTTTATCTGAAACAAATGATCCTTTAGTAAATTCAAATGTAACATTCATAAATAATTTTGGATTTGCTTCATCAGTAAAATCAACAAAGAATCCATTTTTAAATGTTTCAACATTATTTTCTTTAGTGAAAATTTCTACTGCAAAATATGTTTTACCTGATGCCTTTTGACCAAAAATATTTGATTTATAAGTTAAAGTTGTTCCATCATCTTTGACCATGAAGAATGCATCTTGTTGATAAACTTTATCATTAGAAAATGGAGTATAACCTAAATCTCCTTCATAAGACATGAAAAATTTATCAGAACCTTCTTTTAATAAAGTTAAACGTTTATTTTTTGCATCATGATTAGAAATAATACTTGATGTAAATGGTTTACCAGATGTTGCTTCTATTTTTCCAGAAGATTTAATTTCAGCTGTACTTGATAAAGAATCTGTTTTAGAACCTTGACGATATAATTCAACGAATTTATATTTACCAACAAATGGTTGACCTTTATAAGTAGTTAAATTTTCTTCTGTAACTGTAACAGTGATATCATCACTAACTGGACATCTAAATGTATAAAGATTTGCTTCATTTTCATCATCAGTGTCTTTTGTGATAGTTAATGAATTGGAGTCTGAATATTTAGTTTTATAATTACCTTCCATTGAAGAAACTACAAAATCTTCAGTTACTCCAGTTACTCTAACATAAACATCTTCTCTAGCAACTGATTGAGTAATTTCAGTATATGTAAATGTTTTTGCATTTGTTGCTTCATCTACTGTTTCTTCTCTAGATAAGAATGTTAATTTTAAATGTTCAGATTCGACTTTCTTAAGAGGTCTATAATATGGTGTAGTTAATACATCAACAGTAGCAGGTCTACTTGGCATAGCGAATTGGAATGCTGATCCACCTTCTTCAGTAGGTGTAGTTATTTCCATTCCATTTACAGAAATACCAGTAGGTTTAGCTGTATCAGTATCTTTTAAACCAACTTCAACAATTTGACCAACAGAAGCATATAAGTTTGATGCAGTTGAATTAGTAACAGTGTTTTTAGTATAAGAAATATTTGAACTATTTTTACCTCTAGTTACCGCGTACATAGTAGCTTCTGTAGTAACTTTAACACTTATTTCACTAGCAGGCATAACAAATTGATATTTATATGCTTCAGTAGTAGTAAGAGGAACTTCTTTAAAAGTTTCTGTTTCTTCTTCACCTTGAAAAACTACTACTTTATCAAGGAAAGTAAAACCTGGTTTAGTAAAGACTGTAAATGTTATTAAATCACCTTCAAATGCTTTTTCTGGTAATCCTGATAAACATGCAAGTCCTTCTGTTTCATCATGTATTAAATAAGTCAATTCTTCAGCTTCTACAGTAACAACTACATCTTCATCTAACATTTTAAAAGATGCTGTATTATCACTTTTTAATTCAATTAAATCGCCACCATTAACGTGAATTCCTTTTACTAATGTTTTAGTAGGTTTAGAATTTGTAACTGTTATTGTTATTGTAATATCTTTAACTGCACTTGTAACATCTGCTTCAAGAGTGACTCCTAATTCTTCATTGTTTACTACATGAATTGTATGAGCAACAGCTACAGAAGTGGAACTTACTACGCTTGATGATGAACTTACTACACTTGAACTAGCTTCGCTTGATGAACTAGTTTCGCTAGAAGGAACTTTATCGCATCCAACTGCTAATAAAGATACAAGAGCGAGAGGTAAAACTAAAATTTTTTTCATTGTAATTAATCTCCTTTTAAACAATAAAAGAAAAAAGTAATATTAAAACTTTTAATAAAACTAACAAATTGATAAAAGTTTTGAACTAATGCCGATGATTTAATTCGCTTTTCACTTTTATTAACATAAGTATATGAATTGATATTTTAAAAATCAATTAAAAAGTTTTAAAATATAAAAAAATATTATTAATTTATAAAAGATATAAATAACTAAAGTATAGATATAATAAATATATAAAAAAATAAGTAAGAGACTAACTCTTACTTATCAGAAAATGTATTATATAAATCATCTACACTTTTAATATTGGCTTTTCCGAAATCAATAAATTCTCTTTGTAAACCATAAATTTTACCATCAAGCATATAATCGAATTGGAAAATTATTGTTGATTCTTCATCTAAATTATCAACTATATCAGTTATAATTCTAAGATCATATATAGTTGCAGTAGATGAACCTGTATCTAAAGATATTTGGAAATTGTTAATCCAATCTTGAATGATATATACATCATTAGTAACAAATAAATTTTTATCTGGATATTCTGTTTGAGTTTCTACAAATTCAAAGAATTGTAAATTATAATCCCACATTACCATTTTAGATGGATAATTCATAATATCGACTAATGAAGAAATATTAGTTGTAAATGCTGGTTTAGTAAATAAAGTACTTTGTATATTATATTCTTCATCTAAGAAAAATAAATAAGCGCCATCATAATAAACACCATCTTTAGTTTTTTCATTTAAACCAAGAAATCCTTGTTCAGCATATAGACTTCCTGAATCTATATTTTCATAAATAAAATCACCATACCAATAATTTTCATTGAACCATTCGTAACCTATGATTGTATCATTAGGATTTTCATTTTTATAACAAACTCTTTTATAATTATTTAAAGCGAATAATTCTTTAGCTTTTAATAAATCTTTATGAATAGTTGAATAAGAATAATTTTTTAATTTATAATTTAATACTTCTGGAGATTTACTATTGCCAAAATCATTAAAATGACCAACAAATGTAGCGTTATCAAATTTAATTGTTAAATATAAAGTATCCATTCTTGTCCCTAATAAAGAAAAACTACATTCTTTCATAGAATTATAATTAGTATTTATTAAATCAAATAAATCCATAGCAATTAATCTATCTTTTTTATTTGGAATTTCAAAAGTGGTTTGATTTCTTGCTTTTTCAAAATTTGCTAAATTCATTTGTTGACAACTTGGTACTAAATTTGATGACCAAAGATCTTTAATAACTTGTTTATTTTCATCAAGATATAATTCTGAAGCAATAATTTCATTGTTATAATAATTAATTCTAAATACTCCATTATGGTCTTGAATATAACCTTCTTCTAAGCCTTCATATCCATTAAAAAAATATTTTTCTGCATAAATATTATAATATTCAGTATTTTCAGTATCACTTTCTATTTTAATATTTATTGTATAGTTTTTTAGTGTATGAAGCTTATTTACGGCTTCATACACATCATTAACTACTAAATCTTGTTCTTTAATAGGAGTAATATCATAATTATCTAATTTTTTATTATCGCAACTGCATAATAGGCAAGAAGCTAAAAGTAAATATAGAAATCCTTTTTTCATAATAACCTCTATTTTCTATCTAAGAAATAATATTTTTCTACTTGATATTCTCCAGCTTCATCATCATAAGTTCCAGAACCACATAATGTTTCTCCACTTGCAACTGAATCTAATCCTTCCCAGCTACCTTCACTAACTGCAAATACACCCATTTGATCTTCTACATAATCATAACTTAATAAAATAACATCTAAGCCTGACTTAGAAGAAGTATTAAATGCACCTGTTTGTTCATTATAAACAAATGCGAAAGTATATGATTTATTATCAACTACTAATGTTGAATAAGTTGTTGTATCTCCTTCTACATATTGTTTTAATGTTAATGAAACACCATCGTTATCAGTCCATGTAGTAAATAATGTTTTAGCTGGCTTTGTATAAGGCATAATTGTAACTGTAATTGTAAGACCAGTAAAGCCTGTGTCATTAGTATCTGTAGTACAAGTAACTGTAACTTTTGTAGCTTCTGTTACAGTAGCTTTTTTAGCATCAAAAGTAATTGTTTGTTCATCATTATCAATAATTACTGATAATAAATCAGGGTTTGATGAAGTAGCAGAAATATTACATTTAAATTCATTAGCGTATTTACCTGTGTTTCTTGAAGTAGCATAAATATGAGCTTTTTTAATAAATCCTGCATTAACATAAGCTGTATTTGCAGTTATTTCATCATCAGAGTACGCTCCATAAGCTTGTAAATATAATCCATCTACTTTATAAGTTGTTACGACATTAACATTAACATCTTGACTAATTCCACTTGATAATGTGTGATTAGAAAATGTTAATTTTGATTGTCCTACACCATAAGCTTTAAAAGTAAATGGATCTGTAGCGCTCTTTGGACCAATTATAGAAGTATTAGAAGATTTTGATATTCCATATTGCCATGCATCAAGAGCAGTTTCTGGATAAGCAGTAAATGAAACAAAATCATTAACTGTATCATTTTGCTGAACTGTATTATCTGCATTAGTTGTTGAATTAGTAACTTTTAAATTATCTAATCTGGAAATAAAATAAGGAGTAGTATCAAAACTAATTGCTTCTTTTTTAGCTTCGCCATAACCATAAGCAAAATGAACTTCTTTTTTGATTGTTCCTAAATTTTCTCCACCAGTTAAAAATTCACCTTTAGTAACATCATAAGCATCTTTACCATAATATGTTTCTTTATAACTACCACTTAAAGGTGCACCTGCTTTAGTAAATGTTAAAACTGTTAAATATTCATAATGATATTGTGCAGTACTGCCTAATGAAGCATCTTTACTTTCATCATAAGATTTAAATGATTTAATAGTAGTAGTAAATGAACCATCTTCATTAGTAACAGAACTAACTTTTACATCAAAATCTAATAAGGTTGAATCATATGTAGAATCAAATCCTGTTCTATAACCATAATGAATATCAAAATCTAAAGAATTTATATCATGAGAATAATGATGAGCATCAAAATATGCATCTTCAGTAGGATTTGGTGAATGATCTAAAAATTGGTAATTTTTTAAACCTGCTGAATATTCTGAAACAATATCATATTTACCAGAAAAGGCTTTTGAATCATCTAATCTAGTTGAATCATTATTGCCATTTGCACCTTCTACATAATTATCTACTATTGTATAAACATTTTTATTTGTAGAAGCATCTTTAGATATTTGTTTAAATACATGTGAAGTTGTTTTAGTTTTATTTGAATTTGTTTTAACAGAAGTTGCTAATGAGCCATTTTCATAATCTTCCCAAACATATTCATCACCAGTAGCAGAATTTGAATATGTTACTTTATTAACATTTTGTGGGAAAGTGGTATCTTCTGCTCTAACACTGCCTGAAAATAAAGATTTAACATCATTAGCGCTTGCTGGAGCGTTTAATACTTCTGTTCTAACAATATAACATGGAGTATCACCATTATTAGGATCATAAAAGAAATCATATTTTGCATTGCCTGCTAAACCAAATGAACCATTTTGTGATGTAGCTAAGCTAATATCAGCAAAACATTTTGTATTATCAATAGCTAATACACTTTGAGAAACGCCTTGAACAACATAAGTTAAATAAGCTGTATCTTTAACTTCTACACCTTTGGCTGAATAAATACCAGTTGTAGAATCTAAATTAAGTGCAAAGGCTAAAGAACCTTGAATTACAACATCGCCTTCAATAGATAATTCAGCAGTAATAACGGCTGATTCATCAGGCATAACAAATGTATAAGTAGTATCACTTGTTTTAGTTAAGCCATTAGTAGAATCATTTAAAAATAATTTTTTTAATTTATATCCACTTTGCAATTCTAAAGTTAAAGTAATTATTTCACCTTTTTTAGCTTTTGTTTTACTTGGTGTTATAGTTAAACCAACATATGATTTAGTAACAATAACATAAGTTTCTTCAACACTTGTAACTGGTTGAGATGAAGTAGTTTGTGAAGTATTTGCACCTTCACTAGAAGTTGTGCTAGAAGTAACTCCACTTATAGTAGTGTCACATCCAGTTAAAACTCCTAATAATAAAGCTGGAATTAAATATAATATATTTTTTTTCATGTTTTTAAACCTTTCTTTTTACGCTGAATAAACAGGTAAATAAATATCGACTGTAATATTAGCAGTCATTAAATGTAACATACAACCAGTGAAATCTAAATAAAATTTAACACATTGTAAATCATTAATATCATTTGGAAATTCTGTAATTGTAAATTCATATTCATCATCACTATTACTTGAGTTGCCACTAAATTTATAAGTAAAATTAATATTACCTAAATCTTGACCACCATCAAATCCAGAAAAAACTGCACTTTTACTAGATAAAAATGTTAATGAAGATTCACCATTAATACCAACTGCTTGGAAATGATCAACATTGATTAAAAAATCAGTAAGTTTATCTTCGGCAATTTTGTTTCTTGCTTTAATAACATTTCTATATTTTAAAACACCATCACTATCATAAATTTGTAAAATTGTATCGCCCGCTTTTTTAGCTTTAAATGTTAAAGCATTAATACCAGAACTTTCTTTTAATGAAATTTCTATATTTTCTGGATTAGAATTTTCTATTCTAGCAGTTTGATCTGTTTGACTAGAAAAAGAAAAAGTTCCTGTGTATTCTACTCCAACACATAACCATCTATTTACTGCAATATCGATTAAGACACCAGTAGATGATATTTTGTTAACTGGATTTGTTTGTAATTCAACAATACTATCTTCTACTTGCGATGTTTGGCTACTTGAAGTTGTTTCTTGACTTTGACAACTAAATAATGAAAATAGCAAACATGAACATAATAATATTTTATTTTTTTTCATCTCTATCTCTCCTTTATTTCTTTGTAATTAAAATTTTTGCTTCATATTGATTATCTATTTTATAGATATCTTTAATTTTAATTGAATAATTTATAGAACATTTTGAATCAATTGTTTGATTTTGAATAGAATTATTTTTCCATCCTGTAATTGTTTTAGCTTTGTTCCATAAATTTGAATTACTTGGAAAATAATCTTTTTGATAACCTTTTAAGTTGGTAAAATCAAGATAATCTCCTTTTTTAAATAATGAATTATTAGTTAAAGAAAATGAATAATCATTTAAACAATTTTTTTCTTTAATATTGTTTTCAATTAAAGAAATAAGTGAATAATATTTTTTATCATCGTTATTAAAAAAATCTGAATCAATTTTTATTCCACTTCTTCCTTTATAAGTATTTCCAACTCTAAATGATGTACCTTCTTGTGGATTTAATAAATAATCATCATGATTAGTTGAGAAAACTCTACCATCACAATGAGTTAATCTAATACCTGGAGAGGATAATTCATCAATTTTTTTATTCAAACCTTCTTGAGTTAATAATTCTACCATGATATATTCATCAAATGCTGTACCATTATAATTTGGTGAAGGAATAATAAAACAACTACCATATAATGAAGTAGATTTTAATGTTATTTCACTTGTAGAATCTACTACTAATGGGTTAAGCCAACCTAAAGTAAATTTAGAAAAAGCATTATGATCACCAATACTAGAATCCATCATATCAATTTTTCCTAGAGGTGACCAATAATTGTTATAATCATAATAATCAACTAAACCAAATGCATGACCAGTTTCATGAATATAAGTATGAGTATCACATTCATTATTACTCTTTAACCAATCAATAGAGGCAAAACCAAAAGTTTGTATTTGTGTATTATTCTTTTCAAATTTATTTTGTGTATAAGAGACATAAGCCCACCAATCACTTGAAGGAATTTGGTCACTTGTTTGAGAATAAATAATCCAAATAAAATCAACAAATCCATCATTATCTTGATCATAATAAGATAAATCTTTAGCATTAACACCTAATAAACCATGATTTTCTTTAGAAAACTCTTCTTCATATTTTTCTTTAATATATTCACATGCTCCTAAACCTAATGTTTCTTGTTTATATTTTTGTTGAAATTCTTTACTTGTTCCATCATATATAAGCCAATTAGAAATAATATCGGCATTTAAATTGACTTTACCATAACTTGATTTTTGATAGAAACTTTTTACTGATTGAAAATCTTCTTCTTCATCACCATTAAACGCTTTTGTTAGTTTATTAATATTTTCTTGCGTTTGAATGTTAACTAAATTTTCATCATTAAATCCTAAAGGAATAACTAAAATATTATTACTAGTAGAAGCTAAATGTGGATAACCACTATTTCTATAAAGAGTTTGCATATCTAAAGAATGTTCGACTCCATTTTCTAAATAAGTTGTTTTTGCATAAGAGAAATCATTGTTAGTTTTTAAATTTACAGAACAACTTATTAAAAAAAATGGAATACATAATATAGATATTTCTTTCTTCATGTCTCACCTTCCTTTAAGATATTAAAAGTATATATAAAAAAGATATTTAATTCAATAAATAAATATACAAAATTAATAAAAGTAAAAATATAAAAATAATAATATATAAAAAATCATTCTAAAAAATTGAAAATATTATAAAAACTAAAATATTATAGGTAATAAAAAAAGATTACCGAATTTTCGATAATCTTTTTAATTAAATATTAATTAATTTTCAGGGAAAGTAATTCCTGCTAATTTAGAAGTTAATTTATCAACACCTAAATCTTTAAATGTATTTACGATATGATAAGTGTATGTACTATTATAACTATAATAAATATCTATAACAACTTCTGTCTCAGTAACTGTTACTTCACATTGAGTTGCTACAAACATTTCAATAGATGAAGAAGATGATTGTGCAAATAATTTATAAGTTGTACCACCATCTAAAACTGCTTCAGCATTTGCACTAAAGAAACCATTACTTGTTGGATAATCTACTTCAAATATAGTTTTTCCTTCTGATGAAGTTTTGCTTGCAACATTAAGATTTTTAATATATTCATCTTCACCAATATTTTTAATACTATATTTATTTGAATTAATTCTCCAAATACTTTCAGTTGTAGTTGTTGCAGAAATTGTATTAGATATTGAACCTGATGAATCAGCATTTGAAACAGTATAATATTTATCATTATGTTTTACTACACCAAGTTTTTCTGAAGAACTCATTTCATAGAAGAAACCATCTTTAGTAATATAACCAGTCATTTTACTTGTAGCGCAATTTTTTGCAAAAGAATTTAAATTACTTGGAGTAGATGATAATTTTTCATCTTTTTTAGTTGTTTCATCATATCTTGTCCAATATAATTCAGATTCTAAAGTATAAATACCAGATTTTTTAAATTTGTTAACTGCTACTTCAAGTTCTTTAGCTTTAATTTGATCAGGCTTCTTACCAGCATCAATATATTCATTAACTGGTTTAATTGAAGTAAATTCATTATCAAATAAAACAGCACCTTTTGTTAAAACATATGGATTTTCAGCAGTGTAAGTAGTGCCCTCAACGTTTCCATAAACTAATGTAGAAACAATTAATGCTTCTGTTTTTTCATTATTTGTTTTTACAACATCTTTGAATTCTAATTTTAAAGCACCTTTAGAAATTCTATAGTTTGAGAATGTTCCGAAAACACCACCATAAGCACATGTTAACCATACATCAGCATAATCTGATTGTTCTGTAATTAAATAAGAAGTACCATCATCTTTAGTAACTGTTTTAAAAATAGAATTATTTTTTACATAATTATAAAGAATTGGGAAATTATAACTTTGATAATAACCACTGATATCCATTTGAACACCAGGCATAACTTCAAAATCAGCTCCTTGAAGATCACTCATTTCAAAATTATAAGAATATCCATTCATTGTTCTTAATAATCCAATCCAATTATTTGTGCCATTAATAACAAATTGTTCATCTTCACATGTTGCAAAATAGAATGAATTATGTAAGAAACCTTTATCTGCTAATTTTAATTCTGAATTTTCTTTTTCAAGTTCTGTTAATGATTTACCATTTCTTTGTAAATTATCAACATAATAATTTGATGTTACATTTTGGGTTAAATCTTTGAATTTCTTTTTAGCTTCTGAAATAGCGGTAGCTTTAAATGAAGCAGTCTTACCATCAAATTCAACTAAAATTCTAATTGAACCTTCAGCTTTTACTGTCAATTTAGTTCCTTCAATAGAAGCAGTTGATTGGGTTTTATTGTCCATTCTAAAATTAATGTTATATGCAGTTTCACCAACCATACCTTTAATGTAATCTTTTAAATCGATTGTTTGACCTACTACTAGTTCTTCTTCTGGTGCAGTAACACTGATTGAATCGACACTTGAAACAGTTTGTTCACAAGAAGTTAAAGAAAAAGTTCCAAACGCACCAATTACAAGCGCAAATAACAATCTTGATTTTTTCATTTTTCTCCTCCTCTAAGTTAAATTTATAATTTAAGTTATTTATAAAAATTAACTAATTTTAAGTAATTAAAATACTTAATTAATAATAAAAGAATATCAAAACTATAAAGTAAGATATACTTTATTGCAATTAGTATAATTAATTAAGATGTGTTTTTTCAACAAAAAACAAATAAATGGTTAAAATAATTATATAATTTATATAAATAACAATTATGATATATAAAAAATATATATATTTATCATTAAAAAGATTATAAAATATAAACAATAACAAATAATAAGTTAAATCATTTTTCTTTTTTTTAAGTAGTGTTATACTTACTTAAAGGAGATTTTTATGAAAAAGATATCAATTGTTGTTCCAATGTATAACGAAGAAGAAATGATTCCTTTGTTTTTTGAAACTGCCAATAATGTTATAAAAAATTTAGATAATAAATATAAAGTTTCTTTTACTTGTGTTGATGATGGATCAAAAGATAGAACTCTTGATTTGTTAAAAAAACAAAGAAAAATACAAAGTAACATTAGAATTATCTCTTTTTCAAGAAATTTTGGTCATGAAGCTGCTGTATGTGCAGGGTTAAAACAATCTAATGGGGATATAATTATTGTAATGGATGCTGATTTACAAGATCCACCAGAAGTTATTCTTCAACTAATAAAGAAATATGAAGAAGGATATGATGTTGTAAATGCTAAAAGAATTAATAGAGAAAAAGATCCGTTTTTAAAAAAAATAACAGCAGAAGGATTTTATTCTATAATTAATAAATTATCAACTAAAAATAAAATACCAAGTAATGTAGGTAATTTTAGATTGATGACTAGAAAAGTTGTTGATTATATTAATGAATTAACTGAATCAAATCGTGTTTTTAGAGTAGAAGTTCCTTATGTTGGATTTCCAACAGCAGAAGTTGAATTTGCTAGACCAGAAAGAATAAAAGGAAAAACTCATTATAATTATAAATCAATGTTTAGATTAGCAGGTGATTCCATTATTTCAAATTCTATTGAACCATTAAGATGGATTTTATTATTAGGAATCGGATTTTTAATTATTTCAATAATATTATTTATAATATTTTTAATTCTTAAATTAACAAAAGTTTTAGGAACTTTAGGTATTGTTCTTTCTACTATTTCTATTTGGGGTAGTATTATTTTGATATGTATTGGAATAGTTGGTAATTATGTAGGAAGAACTTTAATAGAAACTCAAAAAAGACCTTTATATTATATAAAAGAAGAAATTGAGGATAAATAAATGAAATTAAATGAAAGAATTATACAATTAAGAAAAGATAAAGGTTTAACTCAAGAAGATTTAGCGTCATATATGAATGTTGATACTCAATTAATTATTGATTGGGAAAAAGGAGAATTAGAACCTAATGCTAGTGAATTAATTAATTTAGCTAAAGTATTAAATGTTTCTCTTGATGAATTAGTTTATTCATATAAAGATAATTTTGAAGAACCAATCTATAAAAATGAAGTTTTTTATATTGTTAAAAAAATAATTTTGATGTTATCTTTATTGGTTTGTCTTATTGCATATATAGTAATTGGAATTTTATTAAATTTATGGCATCCAGGTTGGATAATATTTTTATTAATACCAATTGTTGATTCTATATTTAACGCTATTGAAAAAAGGAAATTTAAAGAATTCAATTTTGCAATATTAATTATAATTATTTATTTAATATTAGGCCTCCAATTTAATTTATGGCATCCATATTGGTTTATTTTCTTAGCTATTCCTTTATATTATTATTTTGCTGATTTAATTGATAAATTATTAAATTAAAAAAATAGAATAAATGATAATCATCTATTCTATTTTTATTATATTTTAAGGCTCTCTTAAATAAAGTGGGGTTTTAAAAAAGATTTATTAAAATATTTGACCCCAGAGATTTTAAAAGAATTTAAAAGGTAACCACTTTAAAATGT
>QWCN01001038.1_pt1 | contig 75037 bp, 64 predicted proteins | sample 1972711 | NCBI WGS metagenome assembly QWCN01 (sample SAMN09866707, study PRJNA288562) | Human gut metagenome isolate term1_stool, whole genome shotgun sequencing... | isolation source: gut | host: Homo sapiens | place: USA: California | reverse complement strand
CCCTTCGGGGAATTCGTTCATTTGCACATGCAATACTATTCTTTTGCAAACACTATTTTAAAATGTGCGGCATTTCAGTTCTTTACACCTGCCGGGAAACCAACGGTCAATTTTTATTTGTCTCGAACCATCGCTGCAAACTTCTCATGAATCCTGGTATCGTTATCCAGTTCCGGGTGAAATGCAAATGCCATTTGATTTTTATACTGCACACCGACAATTTTCCCATCGACCGTGGCAAGGACTTCCACGCCATCTCCGGTCTCTGCGACATATGGTGCACGGATGAAGGTCATCGGGACTTCTCCAACGCCTTTTAATTCAGCGACGGTATGGAAGCTTCCAAGCTGTCTGCCATAGGCATTGCGGCGGACGCACATCGGGATTGTTCCAAAGTGACATCCTTCCTGGCCTTCCACCTCTGAGGCAAGCAAAATCAGCCCGGCACAGGTTGCAAGGACCGGCATGCCGTTTTCTATCTGTTCTTTTATCGTATCAAACATGCCCAGCTCTTTTAAAAGCTTTCCCTGGACGGTGCTCTCGCCGCCGGGAAGAATGATGCCGTCATAAGGTGTTTCCAGGTCTTTTGCCTGGCGAAGCTCGATACAGTCGACACCGAGACGTTTCAATACATTTTCATGTTCTGCAAAAGCACCCTGGAGTGCCAAAACTGCAACGGTCATTATTTTCCTCTTTCTGCCATCAGTAAGGCGATTTCCTGTTCATTGATGCCGACCATAGCTTCCCCGAGGTCTTCGGAAAGTTTGGCGATCAGTTTTGCATCAGTATAATTAGTAACTGCTTTTATGATCGCAGCAGCTCTTTTTTCCGGATTTCCGGATTTGAAGATACCGGAACCTACAAAGACACCTTCTGCACCGAGCTGCATCATCAGGGCTGCATCAGCAGGAGTAGCGACACCGCCGGCTGCGAAGTTTACAACCGGAAGTCTGCCGTTGTCATGTACATAGGCAACCAGTTCATAAGGAACCTGCAGTGTTTTTGCAGCTTCAAACAGTTCATCTTCACGCATACTGGTCAGCTTTGCAATTTCACTGTTCATTTTTCTCATGTGGCGTACGGCCTGCACGATATCCCCGGTTCCCGGTTCCCCTTTGGTACGGATCATGGAAGCACCTTCGTTGATACGTCTTAAAGCTTCTCCGAGGTCTTTTGCACCACAGACAAATGGAACACGGAAATTGCGTTTGTTGATATGATAAACATCATCGGCAGGGGAGAGTACTTCACTCTCATCAATGTAGTCGATCTCGATCGCTTCGAGGACCTGAGCCTCCACGAAATGTCCGATGCGGCATTTGGCCATAACCGGGATAGAAACAGCATTCTGGATACCCTGGATCATTTTCGGGTCACTCATACGGGAGACGCCGCCTGCGGCACGGATATCAGCCGGGATACGCTCCAGAGCCATGACAGCACATGCACCTGCAGCTTCGGCAATCTTTGCCTGTTCCGGTGTGGTGACGTCCATGATAACGCCGCCTTTCAACATCTGTGCCAGTTCTTTGTTTAATTTATATCTTTCATTTGTTGTACTCATACTCGAACCTCCTGTTTTGTAAGCTTTACTTTTTACTGGTTTCGAATTATAATGGAAAAGTGACTATTATAAAATTGCCAAAATAGATATATTCAGTAAGGTCAGATTGGAGAAAATAATCAGATGCTGACATACAGTTTTACAAATACAGGGTCAGATTCGATGTATGAATATTTATATAAATGCATTCGAAACGACATAACACAAGGGAAGATCAAGGCAGGGGAGAAGCTACCGTCAAAGCGTACTTTCGCAAAAAATCTGGGCATAAGCGTGATCACAGTGGAAAATGCCTATGGACAATTATTAGCAGAAGGTTATATTTATTCCATGCCAAAGCGGGGATTTTATGTCTCGGATCTGAGCAGTGCGACCATGGAAAAGAAGAAGGTCAGAAAAGAACAGCTGACGCTGACCGGAGGAGAAACTTCTTATTTTGCGGATTTTTCCAGCAATCAGACGGACAGTGAGATTTTTCCGTTTACAATCTGGTCAAAGACAGTGCGGGAAGTCTTAAATGACAACCAGAAACAGTTGATGATCAATCCGCCCTGCGGGGGGATTCTGGAGCTGCGGCAGGCGATCGCCCGGTATTTGAAGGAGTTCCGTGCCATGCAGGTGGAGCCGGAGCAGATCATCATCGGAGCGGGGACAGAATATCTGCATGGACTTCTGATACAGCTTCTTGGAAATCACCGGATCTATGGAGTAGAGAATCCGGGCTATCATAAAATTGCCAGAATTTATGAAAATATGAAGGTAGAATATGCCAAAGTTACGCTGGATCAGGATGGTGTATCCATCCGGGAACTGGAAGAAAAAAAAGTGGATGTCATTCACACATCACCGTCGCATCATTTCCCAACCGGGATCGTGATGCCGGTCAGCAGGCGTTACGAGCTGCTTGGCTGGGCAGCCAAATCGCCGGATCACTACATTATTGAAGATGACTACGACAGTGAGCTGCGGCTGACCGGGAAGCCATTTCCGACGCTGCAGAGCATCGATGTATCCGATCGGGTTATCTATATGAATACATTTACGAAAACGCTGGCATCGACCGTGCGTATCAGCTATATGGTGTTGCCGCCGACACTGACGGAGATCTTCTATCAGAAACTTTCGTTCTATTCCTGTACTGTTTCTAATTTTGAACAGTATACATTGGCAAAATTCATGGAAAACGGCAGTTTTGAAAAGCATATCAACCGACTGAGAAACTACTATCAGACAAAACGCGATGCCATTTTGCAGGTATTTCAGAAAGAGCCGCTTGGAAAATATGTCACCATCCGGGAAGAAGGGGCTGGGGTACATTTTCTGATGCAGATCCGTACAGAAAAAAGCGAGGAAGAGATCGTAACGGAAGCAAAGGGAAAAGGCATCAAACTGGCACCGCTGTCCCACTATTTTGATGGTGAAAAAGATGGGAATTTTGAAAACACGTACGTGATCAATTATTCTTCGGTGGATCTGACAAATATTGAAAAAGCAGCACAGATACTTTATCATTTACTGTGATAGAGAAAAAGATACTTTACAAAAATTGCAAGAAAAGGTATGATTCTTTTGTAAAAACATTTATAAAAGGGGTTTTTGAAATGACTGGAAGATCAGAGAAGAAGAATATTACAAAATCAAAGATTGTAAAATATATCATCCATAATCGCAATACTTCAAAAGTGGAATTATCAAAAAATCTGAATTTAAGTATGCCTACAGTTCTGAATAATGTCAATGAACTGATAGAGAGAAACATTGTAATTGAGAGCGGAGAATATGAATCAACGGGTGGACGCAAAGCAAAAAGAATCAGTATGAACCCGTCTTATCGTTATAGTATGGGAATTATGATCACAGCAAATCATATTGCTATGGTCTTGTTGAATTTTAACTGTGAAATAGAAAAAATGGAACGCACCAGGCTGAAATTCTCTCCGGATATGGAGTATTTTATGAAACTGTCAGAAATGGCACATGCATTTTTGGAGGACATGGAAAATCCGGAAAATCTTCTCGGAATTGGGATTTCGATTCCGGGTATTCTCAATCAGGAAGAACGAATGATCCTGAAATCACATGCATTGCAGCTGGAAAATTATAGTCTGAGTTTTCTGGAAAGGATATTTTCCGTGCCGGTTCATTTTGAAAATGATGCGAATGCAGCAATGCTGGCAGAGGATTTACATCAATACCGAAATGCAGTATATCTTTCACTGAATAATACCCTGGGTGGGGCATTCTGTATAGATGGGAAACTGTTCTGCGGGCAGAATCAGAAAGCCGGAGAATTTGGTCATATGATTCTTGTTCCGGGCGGAAGAAGATGCTACTGTGGCAAAAAAGGTTGTGCGGATGCATATTGTGCGGCAAGTGTACTCACAGGTGAGAGTGGAGAATCCCTGGAAACTTTTATGAAGCAGGCAGCATCCGGCAATCCGGATATGCAGGAAAAGTGGGAGACATATCTGGAAAATCTGGCAGTTTTGATCTCGAATATCCGAATGGCATATGATACGGATATTATTCTTGGAGGTGAAGCGGGGGGCTACTTACAGGATTATATGATACCTCTGGGAGAAAAAGTGATGAAATATAATGGATTTGACCTGGATATTCGCTATTTAAAAAACTGTTCTTATAAGCGGGAAGCCTCGGCGGTGGGAGTTGCGAAATATTTTATACAGGAATTTATAGAAACGATATAAGGAGTCTGTATCATTCAAAATACATCTGCATGAAAGCATGTGGGTGTATTTTTTTTGCAGTTTTTATATAAAATGCACAAAAAAGAAAAATTTAACTTGTGCAATAGGCAGAATCTGTCAAAATCCTGTTGACAAATGAAAAGAAATAGATAATAATGTAATTACTTTAATAAAACATTTGATAAAAGATAATACATAAAAGGAGGAAATGATTATGTTACAGCAGGTTATGACAAAACCAGGAGAAATTATATTTCAGGAGGTGCCGGTTCCGGAAGTCGGTAAAGATCAGGTGCTGGTTAAGATTATGAATATTGGTATCTGTGGTTCGGACATTCATGTTTATCATGGAAAACATCCATTTACCAAGTACCCGGTAACACAGGGCCACGAGGTATCCGGTGAGATTACAGCACTTGGCGAAAATGTTAACGGATTTCATAAGGGTCAGAAGATAACGATCGAGCCACAGGTATATTGCGGACATTGTTATCCTTGTCGTCATGGAAAATACAATCTTTGTGAAGAACTGAAAGTGATGGGATTCCAGACAACTGGAACCGCATCTGAATATTTTGCAGTAGATGCATCAAAAGTGACACCGATTCCGGAAGAGATGTCTTATGAAGAAGGTGCCATGATCGAGCCGCTGGCGGTTGCAGTTCATGCAGTAAAGCAGGTCGGTGATGTAAAGGGTATGAAGATTGCGGTACTGGGTGCAGGTCCGATCGGAAATCTGGTTGCACAGGTGGCAAAAGGTATGGGAGCGGAAAAAGTTATGATCACAGATGTCAGCGACCTGAGACTGGAAAAAGCAAAAGAATGTGGTATTGATGTATGTCTGAACACAAAAAGCCATGATTTCGGAGAAGGTATGACAGAAGCATTCGGACCGGATAAGGCTGACGTGATCTATGACTGTGCCGGTAACAATATTACAATGGGACAGGCAATCAAATATGCGAGAAAGGGAAGCACGATTGTTCTGGTTGCTGTTTTTGCCGGTATGGCACAGATTGATCTGGCAGTGGCAAATGACCATGAGCTGGATATCAAGAGTACGATGATGTATCGTCATGATGATTATGTAGATGGCATTGCACTTGTCAATGAGAAAAAGGTTCATCTGAAACCGTTGATCTCAAAAACATTTGCTTTTAAGGACTATCTGAAAGCATATCAGTATATTGATGAGAACCGTGAAACCACAATGAAAGTCATTATCAACGTTCAGGAAAAATAAGCACAGAAAACAGGAGGAGCTATGGAAGGTCAGAACAAAAATGGGAAAGTGCCATTGATCAGCAAGATTGCTTATGGCTTTGGCGATGTTGGATGCAATTTCAGCTGGATGTTTGTCAGCAATTTTCTTATGATATTTTATACGGATGTATTTGGAATCAGTATGGCAGCGGTTTCTGCACTTATGTTGTTCTCAAGATTCTGGGATGCGATCAATGATCCGATCGTAGGAGGACTTACTGATAAAACAAATACCAAGTGGGGACGTTACAGACCTTGGCTGCTGATCGCGGCACCGATTACAGCGATATTGCTGATGCTTACCTTCTGGGCTCATCCGGACTGGTCAGACACGGCAAAAGTACTTTATATGGTAATCACGTATTGCCTTCTGGTACTGGGATACACTTGTGTCAATATTCCATACGGGACACTTTGCGGAGCCATGACACAGGATATTGATGAGAGAGCAAAGATTAATACATCCAGATCTGTTGCGGCTATGATTGCGATTGGTATCATCAATATTATTACCGTACCACTGATCGCAAAACTTGGAAAACACAGTACAGCGAATGGTTATCTGTTTGTAGCAGTTATCTACGGATGCATTTTTGCAGCCTGTCATTTCTTCTGCTTTGCCAAAACAAGAGAGGCAGTGACGACACCGGAAAAAGAAAAAATTTCGGTTAAAGTACAGTTAAAGGCAGTTATGCAGAATCGACCATATATCCTTGCATTGATTGGCCAGGTGTTGTTTGGATTTACACTTTATGGAAGAAATGCGGATGTGCTTTATTATTTTACCTATGTAGAAGGAAATGCGGCTTATTATACCATTTATTCCATGTGCATTATCATACCGTCCATCATCGGTGCAGCATGTTTTCAGCCGGTCTTTCGCAAATTGAACAATAAAGGAAGAACAGCATCGCTGTTTGCGTTGCTGACTGGTGTCTGTATGCTTGGAATGTTCTTCTTTAATGCTAAAGAAACACCGGTTGTATTTTATCTGTTATCTGGTATTACTCAGTTTTTCTTTTCCGGATTTAACACAGCGATTTATGCGATCATTCCGGATTGTGTGGAATATGGAGAGTGGAAGACCGGATTGCGAAACGACGGTTTTCAGTATGCGTTTGTTTCACTTGGAAACAAAGTCGGAATGGCGATTGGGACGGCAATGCTGGCAGCATTGCTTGGAAAGTACGGCTATGTGGCAAATCAGGCACAAAATGAGGCAGTGATTGCAATTATGAAACATTCTTTTACAACAATTCCGGGAATTTTATGGATTGTTACGGCAATCGTGCTGTTCTTTTATCGATTAAATAAAAAACGTTATAATGAGATAGTGGAGGAACTGAAAAATGGGAAAAAAGGTTGATATCGCAGCACTGGGAGAGTTACTGATTGATTTTACAGAAACGGGACGAAGTGAAAATGGTATGAAAATCTTTGAACAGAATCCAGGCGGTGCACCGGCCAATCTTCTGACTGTTGCGAGCCATATGGGATATCGTACAGAATTTATCGGAAAAGTCGGAAAAGATATGCATGGTGATTTCCTGAAAGCAACTTTGCAGAAAGAAGGAATTGGTGTATCGAATCTGCTGCAGGACGAAAAGTATTTCACAACATTGGCATTTGTAGAAATTGCAGCAGATGGAGAACGAAAGTTTTCTTTTGCAAGAAAGCCGGGAGCAGATACGCAGATTCGGGAGAAGGAGATTCAGGAGGATATTCTTTCCGAATGCAGAATTTTTCATTTTGGTTCCCTTTCTCTGACGGATGATCCGGCGGAAGATGCCACATTAAAAGCAATTATTCTGGCAAAGAAAGGCGGAGCCGTGATTTCTTATGATCCAAATTACAGGCAGCCACTGTGGGAAAACGAAGAGAAGGCGATCGGTGTCATGAAATCTGTAATAAGATATGCGGATGTCATGAAGGTGTCAGATGAAGAAAGTCTTTTACTTACAGGTGCTGCAAATTATGAAGAGGCAATAGAGAAACTGTTGAAAATGGGACCGAAGCTGGTTGCACTCACGCTTGGAGGGGATGGAGTTATGATTGGAACCAGGGAAGGAAAGAGAAAAATCCCGGCGTTTAAAGTTCATGCGGTTGATACAACCGGAGCCGGAGATTCTTTCTGGGGTGGTTTTCTGAGTGCTTATCTGAGCAAAGAGAAAAAAATAGAAGAACTTACCTGGAAAGAAATCGAGGAATGTGCACTTATGGGAAATGCAGCTGCAGCACTTTGTGTACAAAAACGAGGAGGCATTCCTGCAATTCCAAAAAAATGCGAGATTGAAGCAAAAATGAAGGAAAAATAGGATCAGAAGCATGAAAAGACATATTGTCCGATACAAAACATGAAATGTATGGCAATATGTCTTTTTTTGTTGCAGAATCTGTTAAAGTTGAGTAGAATGGAGCATATTAAAGTTCCGGTGGAACGCATAGGAAACTGGAAACGTGATTCTGTCAGGTAAATGTCAGCAAAGCTGCCCGGAATCGCATGCCAAGTCTCACGTGCGTTCGACTTGAAATGTAAGAGATTACCAAGGGGAAAAGAATGAGTAAGGAGAAAGAAAAGAAGCAGACGTATGTGCTGCGTGTACTGATGATGATATCCACTGTTGTCCTGATCATTCTGTTTTTTGCCACGATGTCCATGGTAGGGAAAATTCAGGGAACAGCACGCGTGGTCAACTATGCAGGGCTGGTACGTGAAAAGGGCTACGAGAATACCGAGATCATCGCTAAAAGTGAACAGTTTTTCCAGATCTGTGACGAAGCGACCGGACTGCCAAACAAAAACAAATGCGAAGAAATTTTAAATCTCGCAGCAAGAATGCCAGAGGCATTCTTGAACGAAAAACCGATCGAGGCCGAAAAACTGTGGGAGATTATTTCAAAAAATCTGACCGGAAAAACGTTATGACGGGCAAAAATGTGAGTGCACGGAGTACAGATCCATTTGCATGGCATCTTTTGGGCATGATATCATATTTATAGTAGAAATATCGTTTTTCGGGGACCGCAGAATGTTATATCGTATGGCCGGATATTGCCGTCTGTCGAAAGAAGACGGGGAAAACAGAATAAGTGAAAGTATCGAAAATCAGAAAAAACTGATTTTGGAATATGTGGATAAAGCCGGGGATATGCAGCTCGTCCGAATGTATGTGGACGATGGATATTCCGGGCTTTATTTTTCAAATCGCCCACAGTTTCAGCAGATGATGGCAGATATTTACAGGGGGGAGATCCAGGGCGTGATCACAAAAGATATTTCCAGACTGGGACGTGAACATATCGAGACAGGCCATTATATCGAGCGGGTGTTTCCATCGCTGGGGATTCGTTATGTGGCGATTCTCGATGGCGTGGATTCGCTCTGTCACAGCAACGAAGAGCTGGCACAGTTCAAGGCACTGCTCAACGATATGTACAGCAGAGATATTTCAAAGAAAATAAGAGGAACCTTTCAGGTGCAGAAAAAGCAGGGAAAATATATGTCCGGTTTTGCACCTTATGGTTATCGAAAAGATCCGACCGACCGGCACCGGTTTCTGATCGATGAGGCAGCAGCAGAGAATGTGCGAAAAATTTATACTCTTTATCTGGAAGAAATTCCGGTTCGGAAGATTGCAGAATTTCTGAATGAACAGCAGATTTTGCCGCCGACCGAGTACAAGAGAAAAGTCCAGAAATTAAGTTATGTAAATCGTCAGGGGAGAGATCATGTGCAGAAATGGAATGCACCAACGATTTATAACATTCTGAAAAATCAGACTTATACTGGTGCGATGGTGCAGCACAAGACAGAAAAAATTTCATATAAACTTGAAAAATGCAGAATCGTTCCGCAAAAAGAACGTTATGTGGTAGAAGGGATGCATGAAGCAATCATTTCAAAAAAAATCTTTGAAAAGGTGCAGGAAAAGCGGCAGAGATTCAAAAAGAATAAAAATAATGATGTCAAGCAAAAATGAAAATTGTAAAGTTCCCTACAAAACGTGAAAATAACTCGAAATATGCTCTACAAAACGTGAAAAGCCATCCTTTGAGGTTGCTTTTTTCTCAAAATATCTTAAACTTAGTCCAAAATAAGTCAAAGGTACTTAACGCAAGTTAAAAATAGCTTGTATGATGTGAGAAAGGAGTGATACAAATGGGTGGTTTTTCTAATTCTGAGATTAATGCTTCAATCAGAGGGTACATATTGAGAAGTCTTGTAAAAGGCAATCATTTTTCCATTTCAACAAAAACATTATTAAACAAGATGATGTCTTGTGGTTTGATTACCACACCTGATATTTCCAATCAGCTTTATTATTTAGAGCAGTTCAATCTGATTCAGTTCTCAAATAATTCAGATGCATTTAGTGCTTTGGATGATGATGCAGTTATCAGACTTACCGCTGAAGGAATCCGTTTCATAGAGAACGGAGGTAGTCCAGAAATGAGGATTGACCTATGAGGGAAAAAGTCAGAAAGCCCCGTTCGGATTCTAAGATGTACCAGTTGCCTAAAAATGTATTAGATCAAGTGAATGATATGCTTTTGAATGAAAATATGAAATATTCTGATATTCAGCATTGGCTTGAAGTAGAGCATGACATGAAAATTAGCCTTTCATCAATCTCTAACTATGCAATAAAGATATATCAGGCAGCTCAACGTGTTTCTGATGACTTAGACCGGACAAAATTTTTCATTGATTATATTGGTGATAAGAGTGAACTTGATGCCAGTAAAGCAACAACAGCTATTTTAAAAAGCGGATTATTGCAGAAAATTGCAACTGCAGAAGAAGAATTTAATGAAATGCCTGTTGAAAAAGCTGGGAGATTGCTTGTGGAACTGAACAAAACAGAAATTGCAAGGGAGCGTCTGGAACTAGATTATAAAAAAAAGATACAACTTGCTTTTGAAGCCTTTGAATCCAAGATAATGAATGAAGTAAAGAAGTATCCTGAAATCAAAGAAAAATTTGCATCTGCATTTAAAGAATTAAAAGAAAAAATGCAGGAACAACATTAGGAGGTAAAATATTATGAAGAAGCCATTAAGAAGCGAACAATTTTTATTAAATCTTTTGGGACAGAAGGTTTCTATTTTCCCTATTACTGAAGGAGAAACGATTGAAGTCGGTGATCAGGTTGTTGTGAATACCAGGACATTACAGGCAAGCCGGGCAAAGAAAGAGGGCGGTTATTATGCCATTGGAATGGCCGTGAGAATTGTTACCGATGAAAACGCTGTAAAATCCGTTATATGCAAGGACGGTATTTTTGTTATCGACAATACTGCTTTACCAGAGCATAAGATTTTTGATTCTGATCTTGGCAGGATCTGCTACTTTGACGGTAAGAATTCCGTAACTTTGGATAATATCAATACAACTAAGGCTGGAGAAGTCTTAAATATAAATGAAGATGGTCGTGTCATCGTGAAAATCAGCATCAGTGAAGGGAGCGAATTGGAATGGTAATAAATCAGCAGAATTTAAACAGCCTGTTTTTGGGGTATTCCGTAACTTTTAATAAAGCATTCAATGAAACCCCTGTGAATTATCCTAAAATTGCTATGACCGTACCATCTGAAACAAGGGAAACAACTTATGCATGGATGGGGCAGATTCCGAACATGAGAGAATGGATTGGATCAAGGGAATTCCAGAATCTGATTGCACAGAACTATGCAATCAAGAACCGAACCTTTGAACTAACAATAAAAATTCCTGTGAATGACATTGCAGATGACCAGTATGGGGTTTATGCTCCGCTTATTTCTGAAATGGGATTATCTGCAAAGAAGCATCCTGATTCCTTGGCTTTTGATCTTCTTGGTAACGGGTTCAACCAAGAATGTTATGATGGTGTTAGCTTTTTCAGTGACAAGCATCCTATGGGCGGAGATGATAAAGCTGTACAATCCAACATGGGAAATAAAAAATTGAATGCAGAATCCTATGCAGAAGCAAGAGCACAGATGATGACGGTGAAAGGTGAATCGCACAGATCGCTTAACATTGTCCCTGACCTTTTAGTGGTTGCTCCACAGAATGAAGCTGTTGCAAGAGAACTTCTGTTTGCCGACATGATTGCAGGAAGCTCCAATATAAATAAAAATACTTGTGATCTTCTGGTTGTCCCGGAGCTATCAGATTACGCAGAGCAGTGGTATTTATTTTGCACAAAACGCTATATTAAGCCGTTTGTATTTCAAGAAAGAGAAAAAGCAAAGCTGGTATGCAAAAACAGAGAGAATGATGACAATGTTTTCTTTGATGATGAAATTATCTATGGAATTAAAGCAAGGTACAATGTTGGCTTTGGCTTATGGCAGTTAGCCTACGGAAGTACTGGCACAGCAGAAAAAGCTGTTAAATGACAAGAAAATAACCAGTATAGAAGATCATACAAGTAAATCTGACTTTTTTGAAAATAGTATGTGAGGTGATACAAATAAATAAGGAAGAACTTTTAAAACATGTGGATGTATCTGATATATCCGAAACTTACCAACCTGTTGTCAGCCTAATCGGACTGTATAACTTTCTAAAATTGTGTCGGTATGCTATGGGAGATGAACTCTATTTTCCTATGCAGGAAAGTGTTTTGCGAAACACAAGAAAACGTCTTATCATTCAGGAATACAATGGATGTAATGTATCAGAATTATCCCGAAAGTATAACCTAACACCAAGTCAAATCAGGAACATTGTAAAAGGCTCCAAATTGCCTTGATTTATAATATATGCAAATTTCTACACAGACATAGAAATACCCCCGTTATAACGCGTTATAACGGGGGTATAGTGGTATATTTAGTGTTTAAAACGACTGTAACGTCTTTATCAACCTACAGGCTTCCATAAATCCGGCTTTGAATGCATATTTTGAATTATCGGAAAGTGCTGTGGTTACCATATCCTCAACTTCAAAGACAATGTTCTCTGTATCTGCAAGATGTAATGATCTAATATATTTATAAAGTTTTTCTGTAGTTTTCATGGATTGTCTTCCGATTGTTTCAGTATTCATACTATGTAAAAGAATATCAATATACTCAAAAAAGTTTTCTTGGTTGAAATTTAATGCTTTATCTAGAGACTTACTTATTTCCATATCAATCATTTTATTCTCATCCTTTCTGACAAAAAACTTGTTAAATATGTTAAAAGGCTTTATAATCAATATAGGGAGCGGCAACTCCCTATACCTCTTTTTATTGTTCGCCATTCCTAAGCTGGTACGCTGATTGCAGGTGGTCAATATTAAGAGGTTCTTTTTCGTTATCCCGGAACTGTAACGCAATATTAAGAACCTTTACGCAATTTCTGATACCGCCACGCTGTAAAGCTAATTCATGGAGATATAACAGACTTTCTTTATCCAATGCATATGGATTAAAAATAGCTGTTATATCTTCCAGTGATGGCTCTATTATATGCCTACGAATACCAATGCGGCTATAAAGCTGTGCAAAATGAGCTTGCCCCTTGCCATGCATCCGATCATACACTGTTGGATTGCCACATAGTACGATTCCCGATTCTGTAACATCATTGATTGCCCTAAGATTTTCCAATGCTCTGATGGAAAGATGCTGAGCTTCATCAATAATAATTAGTTTTGGTGTGGCTGTCAGGTAATCTGTAATTGCGTCTACGAGAACCCTATCTGTTCCGCGTTGCAACTTTCCGATGCAGGAAAGAATTTTTTCACAGACTCCTTTTACCGATTTATCACAATCCTTTAATTCTATATAGATCACCTCAGGATGCATCTTTATGTACTGTTTTAAAGAAACTGTTTTCCCAAGCCCTGCATCACCATATATTAAAGATATATCCCCAACGGCTTCTGCAAAAGAAACCGCCATGATAATATCATCAAGTGTATGTGTATGTGCTATTTCTACTTTGTTCATAGTTCTCCTTTCTTAGGCCTGCCTCTCATAAGCCCTATCAAGCATTTTCTTTTTAAACTTATCAGCAAGTTCTTTCTGCCTGTTTGACACAGCTTTCTTTCTTGCTTTGTTCCGATCAAGAACATCATTATAGTTCCGTTCCATATCGGACATTGAAATACGTCTAATATTTTCCTCAATCTTATCATTCCTGATAATTTCAACGGTTTTTGGTTTTGCGACTTCTGCCTGTTCTATGCTTTCAGCCTGACGCATTAGTCTTTCACCGATTGCTTCGGTACTTCTTACTACATTGTCAACCGTATAAGAGTTTAGGGCTTTCTGTCTTGCAACTTTCTTTCGTTGGTTTTCTCTCTGGTAATCATCAGCTGTCAAATTCCATCCCTGCTTCTGTATCTCTTCGGCTACAAATAGAAAATTTTCATTTGTATCAAATATATACAAAATTTCTGGTTTTGTAGGGTCATATCTTGCAGTAACTTTCTGACCAATATAATTGATACAATTATCATTATAGAAGTGGGCACCTTTAAATGTAATTCCGTTCCGCTGTACAGTACGCTGTCCTTTCACACGCATAAGGCTGAAATATAATACTTCCTTTGATGCCCTACGAATCGTGAAAGGTTCATCTGCATATACTTGATTAGGACTTCTCCCATACATTGCATCACCTGAATGACCTGATTGGTTATAAATTTCATATACATACTGATTGTGTTGCTCTATGAATTCTTCTAGTGTAATCACATCCATTATGTTAAGTTCTTTCAAATCCTCTGGTCGTTTTTTTGCATTGCTTCCTGCATAAGATGGGTACTTCTTACCTAACTGTTCCTCAAATGTGTTGAACACCCTTTCAATAGGTTTTGCTTTAGCATTGTACGGAATCGCATAAGTTACTTCTATCTGCAAGTTGGATGCAAGACTACTAAATATTTTCTTTTCATCCTCATCAGAAACTATATAATGTCCTTCTGGATAAAACATATCACGAGCCTTGTAATCTTTTCCATTATCAAGTCTGACACCATTCGGAATTCCGAAGTGTTCAACTCCTAATCCAAAACTACAGAGAACTATATCAGAGTTTGGTGATTCTGTTCGGATAATGCTTGACATCATTTTGCGTGTCCTCATATCCATCCAGTAGCTTCCCCAAGGTCTTTCTAATTTCCAACCGCCCTTATTGTCTGGAACCCTGACAAATATATCCCATAGATGATGGTCTGATACCCAGAACTGATTAGGATGTAGAAGTTTATAATCCCGTTCTATATATGGCATACACTTGTCATTAAAAGCTTTCTGACCTTCTCTTGCTCTAATAAGCATTGCTTGATCCATATTCTTAACATAATTTCGAAAAGCCTTGATTCCGGGAAGATAATTGCCCTTTAGACTTGCTTCCAGTCTTACTTCTTTAAAACATGATTCTATGCTTGGTTTTGTCTGTTGTAGATATAAGGAATCAAACTTTTTTCTGTAATATTCAGGGATTGAGCTCTGCCCTCTATTATAACCGCCTCTTTTATCAATCAATTTTTCTACTTGTCCTGACTTGCTTTTCTTCATCCAGTCATACAATGATTTCTTTGAAATCGAAAAATCATGTTCACCATTCCATTGCCGGACAAATAAGTCCATGATTTCCGTTTTCTTTGTCATTCCACTTTTGATGGATTGTTTTAAAAACTTTCTGTATTCTGTAACTGCTAAAGCTCTCCATTCACCTTTTTTCCGTTGTTCCTTTGTGCTGGTGTATTCCGTATTGAAAACGGTCTGACATTCACCATTTTTGTTGTGATAGGCTTTTTGTGCCTGTTCTGGAAGAGATTCCAGAAGAATTTCAATTTTCTTACCGCCCTGACCTGTAGCTGATGGAATATAACGGTGTGTGTATTCTCCGTTTTTTGCCTGGTTTCTAACTGCTCTATCTGAATAAGACAACAGATCGGCGGCTTCCTTGGTTGATAACCATATCATGCTATAACACCACCTTTGACAAAAATATTGAAAATTATTTTGATTTATTTCCTACAGTTTCAGCAACTGCATTATATAATTCTCTGACATCAATATCTAAAGCTTTAGAAATCTTTAATAATGTTTCAGCATTTGGGCAGGTAGTTCTTGAACATAGAATACAAATATGACTAGGTTTTACATGTATTTGCTGTGCTAACCATGCCTGATTTTTTCCTTTTAGATATAGATTCTTTAAAATTATTTTACCTAAAGGTGTTTTGTTGTCTAATGTAGTAGCCATTTTTCTCCTTTCTCTATTTGAGGATACTCAAAATGTTCTTTTATTTTTAGTAAAAATGTGATATAATTCAAATATAATTTAATTATACATGAGTATACTCATATTGTCAACATAAAAATGAGTATACTCATGTGAAGGAGGAATATAATGGACACTATTGGAAATCGAATAAAATTTATACGAAAAAAAGAGAATTTAAGACAAGTTGATTTTGCAAGTAGAGTGCTTGTGTCTGCTTCGTATATAAGTAAAGTGGAATCAGGAAAAGAAATACCATCTGATATTTTTGTCAAACTTGTTGCATTGGAATTTGATATTTCTTATGAATGGCTTAAGGACGGTAAAGGAGAAATTCAAATTTCCAAAACATCGTATGATTATTTTGAAAGAAATTCTAGTTTTCAAACTGATAAACTTCCTGAAGAGGTCTATGAGTTAAATGATAGTATGGAAAAGCTACTTCAAAGTAATAGTACATTTAGAAAAATGTGTCTATCTGAAGTCTATGCTAATATATTGAAAATCTTAAAACTGGAAATAGGTGACAATGAAAAAGACTTGATTATAGAAATTTTATCTGATTACTTAGGAAATTTAGAAGAATTAATCGAAAGATTGAATACTATTGCAAATGAAACAGATTATGAAAAGAAGAGTGCTTTTTATATTTCTTCCCATGTAAAAGACACAGAAAAACTGTTTCGAAATGTATCAGATCTATTGATTAAACCCTAAAATGAGTATGCTCAAAAAAATTTTCCTTTGTCTTAAAAATAGAAAGTCTTTCAAAAATTGCCGAACCCCTTATAAAATCAGCATTTGAAAGACTTTTTTGTTATTTCGTTCAGTTCCTTTGTAGTCATGTTTTTCACGTTTTAATTCCTTTGTCAAAAATGGTCGAAATCCTTACAAACTCTAGTTTTTTTGACAAAGGAATTTTTCACGTTTTGCAGGACACTTTACAAAAATGTCCTGAAATAATCAAAAGATTTGCCCTGTGAATGCAGGGCATTTTTTAACTCAAATCATCTTCCGTAATGATTAAAATATTGACAGCATGAACCCACCTGCCATGTATGAACAGGCTTGAGGGCAGGCTCCGCAGGGGAGCGATAAGAATCGCACCCCTGAGAAGCCTGTCGGCACATGCGTGCCAGCCTAACATGGCAGTCCCTACTGTCAATAAATGAAACATTAGTCAGCTGATTTTAACAACCAGTTGTTAAGCGGGCAGTCCGGCAGAGTCCTCAAAGTGATGAGGCTGTGATCTGACAAACTTATGGAATTCGTTTCGTCTCCATGGATGGGACATGGGAGGAATATATGTTTTCCGCGGTTTTGGTTCTTGATAATCATTATCCAGGTCAGGTGACTTATCGGCACGTTTAGGGATCTTTTCCAATGCATAAACATCCTTATCGTTGACGCTGCAGAAAAGGTTTCCATCAAAGGCTTTGATGACCATGACTTTAGTGCCCTTGCAGTAGTGAACCTGTCTGCCCCGGGAGTTAAGCATACGGTAATGATCATGCATAAAGAGGATCGAATGCCCACAGTCTACCGTTCGTTCTGTCAAAACAGCAAGAATCCGGTTGAGTTCTTCACAAGAGGGTTGCTTTTCAAAAGCAGATTTGCTACCATGAATGGGAAGGCTGAACTTCTCATTGAATTCCTTTATGTAGGAGTTTAGGAATTCATTGGCGGCATCTATGGTTGCGATTCCTGCAAGTCGTAATTCGACAGGGAGTCGTGACTGTAGTGTCTGGTTAAGGCGTTCTACACGGCCTTTTGCTTGCGGAACACTGGTAGATTCAAGAAGAACACCAAGCTGTTTGCAGGCATAAGCAAACTGGGTATAGGTATCCTCATCAATAGATGGGGAGTTTTTCTTTTTATAGGTAAAAACAGTCCGGCGATCAGTAAGTATCTTGTAAGGAATGCCGTATGTAGTAAGAATCTGATGGAATACATGATAATAAGCAAGTAAGGTTTCCTGGGTATCAAACCAGGCACCGGTAATGGAACCGGTAGCATCATCAATAGCAAGATGCAGATGCCAGATCTGTCCGGGAATCCATTCATGTGGGGTGGCATCCATCTGAATCAATTCGCCAAAGAAGGCGCATCTGGGCCGTCTGGAGTGGGCATCTCCGACAGCCACCAGGTTCGTCTGGATTGTATCAGCTTCCCTTTGTGTACGGGCAGCCTGTTTGGCAGCCTGTAATGCTTTTTTCAGCCTTTTTTGTTTCGCTTTTGTAACTTTAGGTGAAAGGATATATTCACCTTCGAGGATGCTCGCAACAGATGAAGCAGAGATATGGATCTGTTCATGTTTGGCAAGAAGCTCCGTAAAGTGCTGGAAGTTGGCATTAAAATATTTGTTGCGATAAAGATCAACAATGATTTGACGAGATTGTGCAGGGATAGTAGTTGCAGGTTTTCTGCCGCGATTTCCATGGACAAAGAATTCCTTGCCATACTTTTTGTAACCGGCAAGCATACAGTTGATATGTCTGCGTGTGCAGTTGAGAACTAAGGCAGCCCTGTCCTTGCTGGCATCCGGGTGATCTGCAAGATACTTGATGGTTTCATATTTTTTCTGTTCATTCATTGTGAGTAATACCTTTCTGATAAGTGTTACCTCCGTTCTGCAGTCTAGGAGGTTATTTTACCACATCCGGGACATTTTCATTTGTGGTATACTAGGACATTATCATATGTGGCTCATAAGATTCAAAAAGAATAAAAATAATGATTGACAAACAGAAAAAGTGTGATAGCATATATATAAAATAATTATATATAAAATTTTTATATATCAGATGTGAGAGTAAAGCGGACATTCACAATCCGTTTCGCTACTTGCTCATGAACGCAGTCGCTTCGCGACCTGTCAGTGGGAGCTTTCAACTCCCACTGACATAAGCATCCCCCTCATCCACCGCTTAGTGCTCTGCACACTTGAAGAGGTGGAATACATCTTATTATGCAAAGGAGTGAGAATATGTACTACTATCCGGTGTCGGCTGTGCTGACGGAATGTTTGATTCTTTCTGTCGTAGAACAGCAGGATTCTTATGGCTATGAAATAAGCCAGACAGTGAAGCTGGTTGCGGCGATCAAGGAGTCAACGCTGTATCCTATTTTACGGAAGCTGGAGATGGGCGGCTATCTGACTACTTATTCCGAAGAGTTCCAGGGGAGAAAACGAAAGTACTATTCCATCACGGAAGAAGGACGCAGTCAGCTGGAATATCTGAGAAAAGAATGGCGGGAATATCGCAATACTATAGATGATATTGTGGAAGGGAGACTGAAAAAATGACGAGACAAGAATATATGGAACAGCTGAAGAAGTATCTGAAGCGTCTTCCGAAAGAAGATTATGAGAATGCCATTGAGTATTTTTCGGAATATTTTGATGAGGCAGGGCTGCAGAAGGAACAGCAGGTTATGAAAGAACTTGGAGAACCCAAAGAGGCGGCAAGGGAACTGCTTTTGAATCTTTTGCAGGAGAGCGTAGAAAATGATCAGGATATTGTGGAAGAGAAAGCAGCAGTGCAGCCGGAGGCGGCTTCCGGAGGAAAGAAACGTTCTCCTGGCAAGATCATTCTGCTGGCAATTCTGGTTCTCTGTGCATCGCCAGTCAGCCTGGCACTTCTGGTTGGTGTTTTGGCAGTTCTGCTCGCAGTGGTTATTACCGCTACAGCAGTGATCTTTTCTCTTGGTATCACCAGCATCGCAGCGACAGCCGGAGGCATTGTGACGGTTGGTTTCGGAGCAACACTGGTTCTGAAATCTGCGGCAGCAGCATGTATGATGATCGGAGGCGGATTTCTGATGGCAGGGATCGGGATTCTTGCAGGTGTTCTTACTATATATATATGTAAATGGTGTGCAAATGGAATCGGACGGCTGGTCAATCGATTTGTAAGAAAGAAGGTGCGTAAAGATGAATAAAATCGCAAAAACAGCAATGATAACAGGTATCACGCTCTGTATATCGGGAATCGTTCTTGCGGCGGCAGGATATTTCGCAGGAGGAAAAGATTTCACATATGCCTCCGGTCATGTCTATGTATCCGGAGGAAATACTTCATCAAAAGAAAACCTTGCGGTTATGGAAAAACAGCAGATAGATGCTTTCGCAAAACTGGATGTGGATTTCAGGGACATTGATCTGGATATCAGAACATCAGGTGATGACAGTTATTACATGGAATATAGACTGGAAAAAAACGGAAATAAAAGCCCGCTGACATGGGAGAACAAAGATGGGAAACTTACACTTCAGGAGTCTGATGGAGAAAAAGGAAGTTATTATATAAGCTATGATTTTGGAAATCTGCTGACACATACCGAGTCGCAGAAGCAGGAAGAAATCAATGCTGTTATTCTCTATGTACCGGAGAAGGCAAAGTTTTCCGAAGCAAAGCTTCATCTTTCGGATGGAGATCTGATACTTGATCAGGGAAAATTTGAAAATTTTGAAGCAAATTTTGGCGATGGTGACGTAAATATCAAAGATATTCAATGTACAGAAAAGATGCAGCTGAAAAACAACGATGGAGATATCATCTTAGAAAAAGCACAGATTGCAGATGGAGTCATCAGCCTTATTGATGGTGACTTGAAGATGAATCACAGCAGTTTTAGCGGAAATGTGGAAATAGACACTTCCGACGGAGATGTTTTCATACAAATGGAAAACGGAAGTGCAGCAAAAACTAACATTTATCTGCAGACAGCAGATGGAGATATGGTTACAGAAAATCTGCCAAAAGGCCAATCGAACAGCAAAGGAGACACATCCGTTTACGAAAACAATGTCGATGATGCCGCAGCGACGCTGAATGTGAAATGCCAGGATGGGGATATCAGTTTAAGAGAATCCTCAAAATAGCAATTCAAGAATGCTTCTGCAGAAACATTGCTGTCCGGGAGATTTTTTGTATATGGCTCACATGACGGGACTTCACTTCTGGAAACATACATCGATATGATTGCCGGTATGTGGCAGAATGTGATCTGCATCGGCACCGGAAACGAAGGAAACACAGGCGGGCACATTTCAGGGACGCTTGATCAGCAGGAAGAGAGAATCCTGGAATTCGGAATTTCACAGCAGGAACCGGTTATGAATATCCAGCTCTGGAAGTCGTACGTTGATCAGTTTCAGATCGTGCTGATCCATCCAAACGGAGAAAGCTTCGGACCGCTTCAGGAGAGACTGGGAGCACAGCGGATCCTGGCCGGAAATACGGAAATTTTAGTTTATTATGGAGAACCGAAGCCTTACAGTACCGCTCAGGAGATTTATTTTGATTTTATTCCAAGAGGTGCTTATGTCGATGAAGGCGTGTGGAAGATCCGGCTGATCCCGCAGAAGATTGTGGAAGGAAATTATAACCTGTGGATGCCATCGGCAGGCGTTCTGAACCCGGGAACGCGTTTTTTCTCACCGACCGTTGATACTACTCTGACCATTCCTTCAACGGCAAGGAATGTGGTGGCAGTCGGAGCATACAACGCACGCCTTCTGACGTACGCCCCCTTTTCCGGCCGTGGTTATACAAGAGGAAACATACAGGTAAAACCGGATATCGTTGCACCTGGTGTAGATATCGTGACAACAGCGGTGGGAGGTTCTTACACAAGTGTAACGGGAACTTCCTTTGCCACGCCGTTTGTGACAGGAGCGGCAGCCATGATGATGCAGTATGGCATCGTTGAAGGAAATGATCCGTTTCTTTATGGAGAAAAGGTTCGGGCATATCTGCAGAGAGGTGCACAGCGTTCGCCGGCGTTGAAAGGATATCCGAATGAAATTGTGGGGTATGGGGCATTGTGTGTAAGAAGCAGTTTGCCAAGTGTTTAATGTTAGACAAAAATATTGTATCCATAAGAAAAGTACACTATAATAGATACACAAACATCCATCTGATACAGCCTCCGGCGGATTGCAGAGGTGCACAAAAGATACAGGAAATTCAGGAGTAAAGAAATGACACAGAACAACAAAAAAATTTTAGCACATATTCTGGCGTGAGGTACGCAGATCATGTGGGGAGCAACCTTTGTTTCGACAAAGGTACTGCTTCAGTATTTTTTACCGGTACAGGTACTGTTCACAAGAGCGGTGCTTGCATTCCTTGCTTTGCTGATATTTTATCCGCACCATCTGAAGCTGAAAAGCCCAAAACAGGAGTTTGCTTTTGCAGGGGCAGGGCTGTTTGGGATTGTTTTGTATTTTATGCTGGAAAATACGGCACTGAGCATGACCTATGCATCAAACGTTGGCATCATCGTTGCATGTGCCCCGTTCTTTGTAGCCGTTATGGTCGGATTCTTTTTTAAGAATGAGAAATCAGGCCTGTGGTTTTACATCGGATTTGTGATCGCCATCGCAGGCGTGATCCTGATCAGTCTGAACGGACAGAAGACACTGAACCTGAATCCGTTTGGTGACGGGCTGGCATTTCTGGCGATGATTTCCTGGGGAGCGTATTCTGCTCTGGTGAAAAAAATCGGGGAATGGGAGTATCCGATGATCGCTGTGACGAGAAGGATCTATTTTTACGGAATCTTCTTTTTGATACCGGTGCTGCTTACACAGCACGTATCCTGGAATCTGCCACTGTTTCAGAATCCAAAAATCGCATCCAATTTCCTGTTCCTCGGACTTGGAGCCAGTGCGATGGGATTTTTATTGTGGAATCTGTCCACACAGTGGATCGGTGCAGTCAAGACAAGCGTTTACATTTACGTTTCGCCGGTTGTGACCGTTGGATTATCGGTATTTATATTGCATGAAAAAATGAATTTTGTATCACTGATCGGATCACTGCTGATCTTTGTCGGACTGATCCTTTCACAGAAAAAAACGCAGGAAGCGGACGCTGTCCAGGTGGAGCATGTGTGAATCTACCGGAGAGATTCTTGAATTTTCAGGTAAGTTAAAAACAGAATTACAGTAAATGATCAAAAGAAAAGATGGCATGAAAAATATGCTGTCTTTTCTTTTTTTAGGATAGCAGGGGCAAAAGCCTGAAACCAAATTGTGGGAGTAAGAAACAATTTGCATGTTATCTTTTCGTTTTTATATTGACAAAACCAGAAAACTAGTGTACTATATAGCTATGACAGTGATACAAGAAAGAAGGAAGAGCCTATGGAATACAATTCATCGCTGCCAATCTATCTGCAGGTAGCTAATTTGATCAAACGTGATATTGTCACAGGGAAACGAGAACTTGGGGAAAAGCTTCCCTCCGTACGGGAACTGGCGGTGTCTTACACCATCAATCCGAATACGGTCAGCCGTGTATACAAAGAGCTTGAGACGGAAGGTGTCTGTTTTACCAGACGTGGCATGGGAACTTTTGTGACAGAAGATTCAGAGAAGGTGAAAAATATGAAAGAAGAGATGGCGGGGACGCTGATCCATGAATTTTTAGAAGGAATGCAGCAGCTTGGATTTACCAAAACGGATGTGATCCGGATTCTGAAAAAAAAGGAAGAAAGTGGTGAATGATATGGAAAATGTACTGGAAAGTATTGGAGTAACCAAAAACTATGCCGGTAAGGCAGCGGTTGACAATGTATCGTTAAAACTGGAGACAGGGCTTGTCTATGCAATGCTCGGGCCGAACGGAAGCGGCAAGACTACCTGGATGAAGATGGTGGCAGGCCTTGTCAAACCTGGAAAAGGGGAGATTTTATATAAAGGCAAAGCCATCGGAAAAGAGAGCAAGAAAGAGATTGCCTATATGTCCACGGAGCCATATTTTTATAGCTGGATGACGGTTGCAGATGTCGGCAGATATTATCAGGACTTTTTTGAGGATTTTTCAATGGAAAAATATCATCAGATGCTCAAAAGAATGGAGCTGACAGAAGAGCTGAAAACCAAAAAACTTTCCACCGGTATGATGGCAAAGTTAAAGATCGCAGTCACAATGGCAAGAAATGCAAAACTGTATCTGCTGGATGAGCCATTAAACGGCATTGATCTTCTGGCAAGGGATGAGATCATGAAAAGTATTCTGGAAGTCATTGATCCGGATGTCACGCTTGTGATCTCCAGCCATCTGGTAGATGAACTGGAGCGAGTGGCAGATGCGGCCATCTTTATGAAAGAAGGAAAAATGGTCAGACAGTGTATGGTTGAGGAACTGAGAAGCAGCGAAAAAAAATCTGTTGTTGATCTGTATCGTGAAATTTACGGACATGGGGGAGAGGAACTATGTTAAAATTAATGAAGTATGAATTCCGGAAGAGTGCATCTTCCAAGCTTATTCTGCTGGTGCTTACAGCAGTTTTTGAATTGGCATTTCTGGGGGGCGTATTTTTTAAAGGATATAATCTGATGGGGACAGGTATGATGTTCCTGATCTTGTGTGCATTTTTCGGTGTGTTTTACATCGGACTGGAAGGTATCATGACACTGTATCGGGATCTGAACAGCAAACAAAGTTATATGCTGTTTCTGACACCAAAGAGCAGTTATGAGATTTTAGGTGCCAAAATCCTGGAAAATGGCATTTCAATCCTTATGGCAGGAGCATTTTTTATCGTACTTGCCGTGTTTGACCTGACTGTGGCAACGCTCTGTATCGGCGGGGCAAAAGAACTCATGGATAGCATAAGACAGATTATGGATATAAGACTGAACATCAAGATAGTATCAGATGCAGTGATCCTGTCCGTCTTTGCATCCCTGGTCAGCTGGATCAGTATTGTTGTGATCGCCGATATGGCAGTGATTCTTTCGGCGAGCGTGCTTGCAGGCAAAAAGGGAAGCGGGATCGCGGCATTTGCACTGTTTCTGATCCTTTCCTGGCTGTTCAGTCAGATGCTGAACCTGGTGCCTGCATTTGACAATATGAACCTGACCATGATTCTGGAAATCGCAGTATCTCTGGTACTGAGTGTGATTTTCTACTTTATCAGCGGATGGATCATGGAAAAGAAACTGAGCGTCTGAAACAGAAAAATGATAGGTTGACCTTTATCTCCTGGCATCGTAGAATAGTGACAGAGCAAAAAGCTTTCTATTGATATTGAGAATCTGACAGGAGAAAAAGATATGTTATCATTTGAAAATGATTATTCTGAAGGAGCACATGAAAAGATCCTTCAGAGATTTATGGAAACAAATCTGGAGAAAGTATCCGGATACGGATCTGATCCATACTGTGAAAGTGCAAAACAGAAAATCCGGGAGGCGTGCGAATGTCCACAGGCAGATGTTTATTTCCTGACGGGCGGTACGCAGACAAATGCCGTTGTGATCAGCTCCATGCTGGAATCTTATGAGGGCGTGGTCGCAGCACAGACCGGCCATGTAGCCTGCCATGAGGCGGGAGCCATTGAGTACAGCGGCCATAAAGTGATCACAGTTCCGCAGTACAAAGGCAAAATAAAAGCAGAAGATCTGAAGAACTGCCTGAAAACATTCTGGGATGACGAAAGCCACGAACATATGGTATTTCCGGGGATGGTTTATATTTCCCATCCTACGGAGTACGGTACTTTGTATACAAAGGCGGAGCTGGAAGAGATCAGCAGCGTATGCCGCAGTTATAATATCCCACTGTTTCTCGACGGAGCAAGACTGGGCTATGGTCTGATGAGTGAAGAAACAGATGTAACTCTTCCGATGATTGCAAAATACTGCGATGTTTTCTATATCGGCGGGACAAAAGTCGGAGCACTGTGTGGAGAAGCCGTCGTATTTTCGGGCAACAGAACACCGAAACATTTCCTGACGCTGATCAAACAGCGGGGAGCACTGCTTGCAAAAGGCAGATTGCTCGGAATCCAGTTTGACACACTGTTCACAGATAACCTGTACTTTGAAATCAGCAGACATGCGATAGCAATGGCAGATTATTTAAAGAAAGGACTGGCAGAAAAAGGCTGCCGTTTCTATCTGGATTCACCGACCAATCAGCAGTTTGTCATTCTCGAAAACCGGAAAATGACAGAACTAAAAAAAGAAGTAAAGTTCAGTTTCTGGGAAAAATACGATGGAAACCACACCGTAGTACGCTTTGCGACAAGCTGGGCAACGAAAAAAGAAGAGATCGATCAGCTGCTGGATCTGTTCTGAGATTTTAGCAGCACACAAAGGCAGGGTAAGCGATTACCCTGCTTTTTCACAACTCTTTCACAAAATCGGCTGTTTTCTTTCAGCTTGTTTTAAACTTTACGGGATATACTTCTCTTAAATCAAAGAGAAAAGGAAGTGCATGCCAAGTCTCACGTGCGTTCTATCTATATCTCACCCGGTATATCCACGACACTGTCTCTGACAGCCAGTGTCGGCGGCAGTACGATCTTATAAGGCAGATGCTGCGGATCATCCAGGCGGTCAAGCAGCATTTTCACTGCCATTTCTCCCATGACTTCCAGATGTGCGGTGACACTGGTCAGCGGTGGCTCGGTCAGGATAGACAGCGGTGTGTCATTGAAACTGATGACAGATACATCCTCCGGAATGCGAAGTCCGACTTCACGCAGGTTGCTGACAGCGGTGATCGCAGATTCCTCATTATAGGCAAGGAGAGCTGTCGGGATATGATCTTTTTGTTCCAGCCATTTGCGGATCTGAGCAGAACCGTCTTTGGCAGAAAGGCCGGTATCAATGATCAGATGCTCGTCGTAAAGACCGGCATTTTTCATATAATCAATAAAATACTGACGTCTTGCCTCCAGGGCAGGGCGTTTTTTCTGGTCTAATTTATAGGCAGGACCTAAGAAACCAATCTTGCGGTGTCCCTTGTAAAGCAGATAATCCAGTGCCTGCTCTACGCCGAGACGGAAGTTTAAGACAACCGAATCAAAGCGGCGTTCATCCGGGGAAGAATCCACAAATACGATGTTCGGGCTGATCTCCAGCAACTGTGCAATCTGCTGGTCTGAAAAAATGCCGATCGCCAGGATACCGTCAAGCGGGGTCTTTTCCAGTGTCTGATATTTGCCAGACTGCTCAAAAAGATAAGATACATTACAGTCATGCTCCATACAGTTGCGTACCACATAATTCTTCAGATAAAGATAGTACGGATCAGCCAGCTGCTCTTTTAAGGACATCATCTCAACGATGGCGATATGGACGAGGCGGTTTTTATGGGAACGTCTTGTTTTCGGAAGCGTGTAGTGAAGTTCATCTGCCGCTTCAAGAATTGAGACTCTGGTGTTGTCGGTTACGTTCAAAGTCGGATCATTGTTCAGTACACGGGAAATCGTGGTCACTGAGAATCCGGTGTGTTTTGCTAAATCTCGGATAGTTGCCATGCTATTTTCTCCAATACATTTTTTATTTGCACATAACTGCCACAAAACTGACCAAAATCGCACATCAGGCGTTACGTGTATCTGGATTGAATGTTACAGTTATGTTCACTCATTTGTTTACTTTAATACTTTGATTATAAACACACTTTTTTACTTTAGCAAGAAAAATTTAAAGAGACTTCCGGTATTTGCTTGGAGATATTCCCTGCGTTTTTTTGAAAACTTTTGTAAAATAAAAGTAATCGTGGTAGCCGACTGTGTTTGCAATCTCCTCGATGGAGCGGCTGTCGTCTTTTAAAAGTTCTTTCGCCTTCTGCATACGTCTTGCCGTGATATATTCTGAAAAAGACAGTCCCAGTTCTTTTTTGATCAGGGTGCTTAAGCGGCTGGAGCTGATATTGTACATTTCTGCCAGGGAAGTTAAAGAGAGTTCTTCCGTATCGTGTTCCTGGATATAAGCCAGAATTTTTTTGAACAGAGAGGTTCCGGCAGTCGAAAGGTCTGTGATCGTTGCATTTTCCATCGTGTCTTCAGAAGTTTCAGAAGCGGCAGGCTCAAGTTCATTTCGAAGGCGTGACAGGGTTTTGTTCAGAGTTTCCTGCTGGATCGGTTTCAGAAGATAATCAAAAGCACCGCACAGCATTGCCTGTCGTGCATACTCAAATTCGGCATAGCCGGAGATCAGCACGACTTTGGTTGCAAATTGATGTTCTGAAATATAGGACATGACTTCCAGACCGGAAAGCCCTGGCATACGGATATCGGTAAACAGGACATCCGGTTTTAAGGTTTTGATATCTTCAAGCGTAGTCACGCCGTTATGTGCTTCTCCGATCACCTCAAAAGGAAGTCCGGATTTCTGGATCAGTTTTTTCAGACCGATGGTGATCCAGACTTCATCATCTGCAATATAGACACTTATCATAAAATACTCCCTTCTGGTTCTGCTGTCGATTCTCTTGGAATCGAAATCGTAATGCAGGTTCCTTTTTTTAAACTGCTTTTTATATCAAAAGAAAACTTATCATCATAATAAAGTTTCAGACGTTGATAAATATTAAAGACGCCGATTTTTGTTGTATTTTTTTCAATTTCCAAAGATGCGAGGATCTGTTTTAAACGTTCCGGTTCAATGCCGCATCCGTCATCCTCCACAACAAAGCAAAGTGTTGCATGATCGGGGGAAAATACATGCACCCACACCGTACCGTTTTCAATTTTTTGTTCCAGTCCGTGAAAGACTGAATTTTCCACAAGCGGCTGGAGCAGAAGTTTAAATACTTTGCAGTTTAGTATAGCATTTTCTGCATCGATTTCAATGCGGATTTTGCCCATAAAACGGTAATTTATGATCTTTGCATATTCACGGATATGATCCAGCTCATTTTCTACGGTAACCATATCAGTTCCCTTGACGGCAAAACGAAAGACATTGGAGAGAGCCATCGTAAGTTCTGCGATGTCATCCACATCGTAGAACAGAGCCATATCCCGGATACACTCAAACGTATTATAGAGAAAGTGCGGATTGATCTGGCTTCGATAGGCAAGGATCTCTGCCTGTTTTTTGGAAAGTTCCGTTTCATAGGCAAGATATTTTACCTGCTCGATCTCCAGCTGCAACTGCTGCTTTTCATCGAGCATCTGATTCAGGCTTTCTGCGACTGTGCCGATCTCATCCGGACGGTCGAGGGAAAGCCGGGAGTCCGGATTCTGATTGATCTCACGGATAAAAGCAGAAATTCCGGTGATCGGTTTTATGATGCTGTAATTGCAGTACAGAAGCAGAAAGAGCAAAAGACACAGGGAAATGCAATAAACCAGGATTTGTGTTTCTTTCAGGCTCTGATCCGGTTTCCGAAGATCTGATTCCGGAAGGAAACCGGCAATTTTCCAGTCATTGTAGGAAAGTGTCTGAGTGAAAAAATATTTTTCGGAAGTGCTGTGCAGGATCTCAGATGCCAGCGTACTTCCGCAGGACTGCGATGAACCGGCAGAAGCAAGAATGCAGTCCGAGGAATCCAGAAGAAAAACAACGGCATGCTCCGTTGACTGGGCATTTTGAAGTGTATCATCAAAACTTTCCGGTTCCAGGACAAAAACGCAGGTACCAAGCAGCTTCTGGTACTGGATGCTGTTCAGATCATAAACAGGGAAGATCAGCTCATAGTAAGGGCGTTTTTCGTTTGACTTCAGATGTGATGCCCGGATATTCATCACGGCATCGGTGTTCAGTTTGGAAGTATCAATCGAAAAATTTTTCCCCATGGAAGCAATCTGCTTTGCATCTGCATTGTAGAGATAAACACTTAAAATACGGTCATTCAGCAGGAGTGTGTTGGAAAAGACCGAGGCAAGCTCCTGTGTATCCGGAAGTCGGTTCAGAGAATTTACCGAAAAATACTGCTGCACGGTTGGAGAATAACAGAATGCAGTTGTGATATTGTAAAGCGAGTCCCAGTACGCTTCGATACGTGTGGCAGTCTGGGCTGTCAGACGTTCATTCAGGGCGAGCGTGTTTTTACGCACAGATCTTGCATAGTCCACCGACATAAAAAGATAGGCAGACGAAAGCACAGCAAGGATCAAGGCAGCAATCCCGGCCAGCTTAAAGATCAGGTGTCTGCGGTAAGTCTGTAAGAAGTTCATGGTTTTGTTTCTCCGTTTGATTTTGAGGTGTCTTGCATTTGTGGGTTGACTTTCTCTATTTTTTTACCGTAATAGGAAAAATTCTCCTGCATTTGCCGGTTGATCTTCTGATCCAGTTTTTTAGCTCCAAGTTCTTTTTGTGTGGTTACAAAAAGCTGATACTGTTCTTCAAACTCGGTATCCGAAGAAGCAGAGAGGATTTTTGGAATCTGCTCTTTGCGGTAAGCTTCCAGCGTGCTTTCAATCTGACCTTCCTCACTGTTCGGGGAAATGTAATTATCCGGCAGACGAAGAAGGGCAGAATCATAAACATATGTGTCCGGATATCTGGCAAAAGCAGTCTGGATCTGATTTAAACAATCGTCCATGCTTCCTTTTGCAGGTACCGGAAGTAGGCTGTGATCCCAGGCAACATTGTAAAAATTCCAGAACAGTCCGAGCATATCATTAGAATCATGAAAGCGCTGCTGTCCTCTGGCAGTCCGGTGGATATAGCCATCCGAGTCGAAAGTATAATCTTCGTTTTCCACGCCGTAGTTGCTGTAGAGCAATCCTTCGTCAGAAGTCATATAATCAAAAAAGCGGGCGACAAGTTCCGGGGTTTTGCAGCTTTTGGATACAAAAGTCTGCATCCAGCCGGTCGGTACACTCAGGTCGATACTCATCACCGGACGTTTTCCAAAATCGGAGAGGATCGGACCTGCGGAAACCCACCTGGTGGCATCCACACCTGTATTGGAAGTGTTTCCGATATAGCAGAATACACGGTCATCTGCTATCAGATCGCGCATCTGGAGATTATCAAGTGTCAGATCTTCACTGAAAGCATAACCTTTGCGGAAGGCTGTGTTCAGAAAGGCAAAAGCATCTTTGCATTCCGGCTGAAGGAAGCGTTCTGTATAATTTCCATTGTCGTCAATGACTTCAGCACCGAAAGAACCGATCAGGCAGGAAATCGAAGAGTCAAGATATTGATTGCCTTCCAGCAGCAATGGGATGGTGGACTGTCCGTCTTCAGCAGTCAGCTTTTTGACTTTTTCAAAAGCTTTTAAGACCTGAGAGGCAGTCTGTATATCCGAAACGGTCAGGTTAGCACGTGCCAGAAGTTTGCGGTTAAACATAATGCCATGATTGTAACTGTGGGTGAAAAGATCTCCATAATAAGAGGTCTTTTCTTTCCAGGTTTTGCGGGCATCATCGGTATTCAGGTGTGAAAGATAAGCATACCAGTCTCCGTACTGTCGGATATACTCCTGTTTCCGGTCTTTCGGGAAATCTTTCAGCAAATGGGAATCCGGGCAGTAAGTTTCAAAAAAATCCTGCAAAGACCAGACCTTTCCGGAACGGATCAGCTGATTGATCACATTCTTGTCCGTAGCGACGATCAGGTCAGGGAGTTCATCTTTTAAGATCATCAGACTCAGCTTTTTGGATGCGTCCTGTGGCGGAATCGTAAAATCCAGGTATGCTCCGGTTTTCTTTGAGATACCGGCACTGATGCTTCCTTCTTCAAAACTCCAGACTGGAGGATTCCAGAAAGAGACATCTGAAAAAAGAGTAAGCTCTGTATAATTGTTTTCAGCAGAATCCATGTTTTCCTGCGTGGCAGCTGTGCAGCCAGTCAGGAAAAGACAGAAAAATAAAAAGAGGAGAAGTAGTTTTTTTGTACGTTTCATACATACAACCTCCCAAAATTTTTGATTCAACATTATTAGTATAACACAGGAAAAAAGCGAAAGAAATGGAAAACGGTAAAAAAAGTACCAAAAAACAAAAAATAGTACATATGATTTTGGTGAAAAATTTTGTATATTACCAGTAAGCAAAGTGTATAAATTCACTAAACACGATGCGGATAGTGTGAAAAGCAGCAAAAAGGAGGAAAAAATGAACAAAAAAAGAAAAGGTGCGAGACGATGGACGGCGTTAGCCTTGAGTGTTGCCATGGTTTTCAGTGGAATCGGGATTCTTCCGGCTCCAGTGAAAGCAGAAGCGGCAGATGTCGCGGCAGCCGTTCAGAAAACAGGAGCGACAACAGAACGCAGTGAGCGTAAAATGAAATTTGGAGATGACTGGAAATTCAAACTGGTCAATAAGTACAACATTAACGATACTTCCGTTCAGGCGGATGGTGTGGACTACGATGATTCGAGCTGGGATAACGTTGATCTGCCGCATGACTGGGCAATCTATGGTACTTATGAGAACAGCAATGGTGTCAGAGCGGCACAGGGTTCTCTGGCAGGCGGTGTCGGCTGGTACCGCAAGAGCTTCACACTTTCCGATGACTTTAAAGACAAAACCGTTTCAATTGAATTCGACGGTGTGCAGATGATCAGCCAGGTATGGGTGAACGGACATACCGAGGACAACTGGAAGCAGTACCTTGGCTACAACACCTTTACGTATGATATCAGCAAATATCTGAAATACGATGGCAGCGAGAATGTGATCGCAGTCAAAGTACAAAGCAGCAACAGCAGTGCCAGATGGTATGCAGGAGCCGGTATCTACCGTAATGTATATCTGATTTCCACCGAGAAACTGAATGTTCCGGTGAATGGCGTGCAGATCACTACTCCGTTTGAAAAACTGGAAGCAGAAGGTGGCAAATACGAAGAAATCAAGAATGCCACAAAAGCAGGCGTTGACATCAAGACGGACGTAACAAACGATTCTGATACAGAAGCAACTGGTGTTTCAGTAAAATCGACCGTTTATAACAAGGAAAGCGATGTTATTTCCACACAGACCGATGACATTACCGTAGCAGCCGGTAAAACAGAGACGATTAGCCAGAGTGTGGATGTAGCAAACCCGAAACTTTGGTCCGTGGATTCACCGAACCTCTACTGGGTAAGAACGGAGATCATCCAGAATGGCAAAGTTGTGGATCGTACCGACAGCCGTTTTGGTATCCGTTATATTGCTACGAATCCGAACAGTGGATTTTATTTAAACGGTGTGCATACAAAACTGAATGGTGTCTGTGAACATTCTGACCTGGGATCTCTTGGTATGGAGACCTATCAGGCAGCTGTTGACAGAAGAATCCGTACACTGAAAAAATACGGTGTCAATGCGATCCGTACCTCCCATAACCCGGTGTCACCGGAGTTTATCGAGGCGTGTGACCGTCTTGGAATGCTGGTATTTGAAGAAGCCTTTGATCAGTGGCTGTATTCAAAAAACAGTGACGATTATCATAACTACTTCAATAAAGCAGCAGATGGAAAAACTGTCGTTTTTGATAAAGCCGGAAATGATAATACCAACAATGACACTTCTTATATAGAAGTAAAACGTGAGGATCTTCAGTCCAATGCAGAACGTGATATCAAAGCGATGGTAGACCGTGACAAGAACGCACCTTGTATTTTTGCATGGAGTACCGGTAACGAAATCTACGATGCACGTTACAAACATGGTGAAAATACATTGGATATGCTGACCGGCTGGATCAAAGAAATCGACACGACAAGACCGGTCGCAGCATGCCCGCCGACCTGGGACAATTACTGGGCAAATAATGCACAGCAGGAAAAGCATCTGGCAAAAGCAGAAATGTCCGGATTTAACTATGCAACCGGACAGTATGACGGTGCCCACTCCAGATATCCGAATATGGTTATTTTTGGATCTGAGACAGTATCCGCTTATTATTACCGTGGTGTTTACTTCCTGGAAGGAGAAGGAAGCGGCGACAGATGTAATGAATATCCGACTTACTGGACATTTTCATCGGCAACCGCTTCTCTGGAAGCACACAGAGACAAAACTTACACAGCCGGTGAATTCGTATGGACCGGACATGACTACTTAGGTGAGCCGACCCCAAGAAGCTGGCCATCCAAGAGTTCCTACTTTGGTATGATCGACACCGCAGGTTTTGCAAAAGATGTTGTTTATATGTACAAGAGTATGTGGACGGATACACCGACCGTACATCTTCTGCCGCAAAAATGGAATTTCAAGGCAGGACAGAAGGTGCCGGTATACATTTACACAAATGCAAAGAGTGTGGAACTGTTCTTAAACGGAAAATCACTTGGCATTAAGAATTATGACAAACAGACTGCTTCCCCGGTATATATCTACTGGACAAAAGGAACCAGCGGACTGGATTACGAAGCAGGCGAACTCAAAGCAGTCGGCTATGACCAGCCGGACGGAAAAGGAAACGTGATCGCAACCGATGTGGTAAATACATCAGGTGATGCAGCACAGGTAGAACTTTCCGCAGACAGAACGTACATCAAAAACGATGGCGATGATATGGTATTTGTAGAAGCTACGATTGAGGACAATACAGGAATCATGGTTCCTGGAGCAGACAACCGTATCACTTTCGACGTAGAAGGCGGCGAAATCGTATCTGTGGACAACGGTGATCCGCGTGACCATGATCCATACAAAAACACAGACAACCGCAAAGCGTTCAGCGGAAAAGCACTGCTGATCGTAAAAGCAGAAGAAGGAAGCACTGATGACATTGTGATCACAGCGACAGCTGAGAGTGACAATGGTATCCTGAAATCCAATACCATTACCGTAGGTTCTAAAAACGAACTTCCGGGTGACGGAACGGATACACCGAAACTTCAGGACGCATCCGTAGTGATGGGCAAAGGCATTTCTGCAGATTCTGTTCTGCCAAAAACCGTAAAAGTACAGTACAGCAACGGTGTGGTCGATGAGCACCAGGTAACCGGATGGAACCTGGATAACCTGAATGTAAACCAGGCAGGTACTTACAAAGTAACCGGAACGGCAGAAGGCATGGAAGGCACGTTTGAATGTACTGTAACAGTCAAAGATATCAAATCCGCAACGGTAGACAATGTAACAACACTGGTAAATGTAGAACCGTCCCTGCCACAGTTTGCAGCGATCGAGTATGCAGACGGCACAAAAGGTTCTGCCCCGGTAACCTGGGATGAAGTTCCGGCAGAAAATTATGCAAAAGCAGGAAAATTTGAAGTGACCGGAAAGATCGGACCAGAAGTTACTGTAAAAACAGAAGTAAGCGTAAAAGAGATCAAGTCTGTCGAGGAAGTACATGCATCTACCGTAATCGGAACACTTCCGGTTCTGCCGGCAGGTGTGGAAGTAACATTTACCGACGAAAGTAAAGAAATTGTAGGTACAGACTGGCAGATCAAAGCAGAAGATGTGGCAGCAGCAGGAACCTTAAAAGTAAAGAGCAGGATCCTTGGTTCTGATATGGAAGCTGTTGCGAATGTCGATGTGAAATATGCGGTGGCAACAGGTGATCTGGAATACACATCAACAGGAACAGTAAGCAAGGACAAGACCGTAAACGGTGCAGGTTTGAGCGTACGTATCGATCAGGGCGGAAAGCCGACCGAATATGCAGCAGGTTTAAGTATGCTTGGCGGATCAGAAGCCGTTTATAATGTAGAAGGAAAAGGATATGAAGCATTCCGTGCTTATGTCAGCTTGAGTTTTGATAACGGACAGGATGCAGAAGGAGCCGTTTCTTTCGAAGTTTATGTCGATGATGAAAAGACACCAAGATACTGTTCCGGTGTCATGACACATGCCACCAAGAACCTGGCACTTGATGTGGATATCAAAGGTGCAAAGACCATAAAACTGGTGACAAAAACGGAAGATTCCAGTGTAGATAACAGCAAGAATATCGGTAACTGGTGTGACACGAAATTTGTTTCTTCCAATGTGGCGGTCAAGAGTGCAAAACTGAAAGAAAAAGATTTCTACTATGCAGAAAAAGGGGCACAGCCGTCCCTGCCGCAGACAGCAGAAGTACAGGTAGATGATACCCATACCGGAGCATTCCGTATTGCATGGTCTGAGATTGATACATCAAAAGCAGATGTAGTCGATGTAGAAGGAACAGTTCTTGGGATCGCTGATCCGGAAAATCATAAGGTGAAAGCAAAGGTAATCGTTGATTTTAACAATGTAGTTAAAGTGCCGGCACTGATGAATAAGATCGGTGAATGGGAAGTAAAAGAAGCCTTTGACTATGTTGAGACAACAGGAACAAAGACCAATATCAAAGATATTGAAGATATCACAGCCAAATCGTCCGTTATTTATAAATGGACAAACAATATGCTGATCGAGAATTGCCATAACTATGGTTTTGATTACGGGGTATATCCGGGAACAAACAGTGCAAATCCGGAATATCTGATCGTGCGTGCACCGGCGATCAAAGGTTTTGTCCTTCGAGGAACCGGCTCAACAGATGGAAATGCAAATCAAAACTTTACTTTCTATACTTCGGCAGACGGAGAAAACTGGAAAGAATTCAAAGATTACACAAAAACAACCGATACTTCCGTAAGCGGAAGCTGGCCGAGCAGACTTTATACAGCAACACAGCTGCCGGATGACACGAACTATATCAAGATTGCATATCCGACCGGAAATACATGGCAGTTCAATATGAACAAACTGCAGCTGACCGGTGGCGAAGTAATTCCTGAAGGCAAAGCAGTTGTCAGTCTGGATGCAAACGGCGGAAGCCTTCCGGAAGGAACAAGTACAAAACGTACGCTGAACAAAGGCGACCAAGCAGGAGAACTGCCGACACCGACCAGAAACAGACACAACTTTAAGGGCTGGTTTACACAGCCGGAAGGTGGAGAAAAAGTAACAGAAGAAACGGTGGTTTCAGATTCTATAATCCTCTATGCACAGTGGGAAAAATCAACCAAAGCAGAAGACGTACCTGTTTACTTTGTGGACTGTGGTGCAAATGCTTTCTCAGCAGAAGGAAAAGCATATAGAAAGGATTACACAGATACGCTGAAAAACACAGTACCGGATCAGGCATACAGTGAAACAAGCGGATGGGGATTCACAAATCCGGCATCCGAAGTGGAAGCAAACGGAAGCGGGGATGCCTATACGACGATCCGCAACTTTAAAGCAGGAAACAATCAGAAGACCATGACCTACAAATTTGCACTGGATGCAGGAACGTATGAAGTGGTAACTGGATTCTATGATCCATGGGCACAGTGGGCAGGCGATGACCGCCATGCAAAGATTACTGTGGCAGATGAAGCAGGAACCGAACTGGCTGTACACGAAGACCACAAGATCAGCGGCAGCAAAGACAGTGTGACACTGGAAAATATCACACTTTCAGAAGCAGGCAATGTGACTGTGAACTTAAGTCCGCTGAAAAAAGTGGACAGCAACATCGACAGCTGTGATGTGCTGGTAAGCTTTATCGTGATCGTGAAAAAAGCAGCAGAGCAGCCGAATATTCCGAAGACAGATACAAAAGCAGGACTGAAGGCAGCCATTGACCTGGCAAAAACGCTGAAAGCAGATGACTATACAGCAGCATCTTACAAAGCACTTTCTGATACGATCGCAAGTGCGGAGAAAGTATATGCAGAAACAGAACCAAGTGCAGAAGCAGTCCAGACACAGATCAATGCTCTGGCAGAAGCAGTCAGAAATCTGAAATCTGCAGCAGCAGATACGAAAAAAGACCTGACACAGCAGATGAAAGAAAAAGATGCAGAATTAGCAGCAAAAGATACCGAACTGAAAACAGCACAGAAGAATGTGTCAGATCTGGATGATCAGCTTAAAAAAGCAGAAAAAGATCTGGCGGATCTGAAAAACGGAAGCGAAGCAGAAAAAGCAGAACTTCAGAAACAGATCAACAGCTTAAAAGAACAGCTCGATGAAGCAAACGCAAAAGTTACGGTTCTGAAAGCAGAAAAAGAGAGACTGACAGAAGAAAAAACATCCCTGCAGGCAGAACTGAAAAAAGCTCAGGAAGATGCAGCAAAGAAGAAAGCAGAGGAAGCAGAAGCACTCAAAAAAGCTCAGGAAGAAGAGCAGAAAGCAAAAGACGAACTGCAGAAACTGAAAGATTCCATGACACTGAAAACAGGTGATACCATTACTGTAAAGGGCGTAACATATCGCGTGACCAATGCAGAAGCAAAGACAGCGGAAGCTTATGGCGTGGTAAACAAAAACCAGAAACACATCGAAGTAGCCGCAACGGTTAAGATCAAAGGAATTACCTGCAAGGTAACGGCGATCGCAGATCAGGCATTTGCCGGAATGAAAAAAGCAACAAAAGCTGTGATCGGCAAGAATGTGAGCAAGATCGGCAAAAAAGCATTCAACGGCGATGGAAAACTTAAGAGCATCACAGTAAAAAGCAGGAAACTGAAAACGGTCGGTAAACTGGCACTGAAAGGCATCAACAAAAAAGCAGTGATCCGTATACCGAAGTCAAAGAAAAAAGCTTACAGGAAACTTTTCAAAGGCAAAGGACAGAAAAAGAGTGTCATTGTAAAGTAGTAAGTTCATAAATCCAAAACGCATATCACCTTAAAAACAGCAGAAAAACCACAGACAGCGTAAAAACGGTTCTGTGGTTTTTTTGTATCGTACAGAAAAAATTACCAAAAAATAAAAAATATTCCATATGTTTTTGTGAAGAAATTTTGTATAGTTATGGTAAGCAAAATTTTGTTTTTACTAAACACAACAAAGGGAACAAAGAAAAATAAAGGAGGGCAATATGAACTACAAAAAGTATTTAAGTGGTGTTCTGGCAGCAGCGATGGTACTTAATACCGGAGCAGTGAGTGTCCTGGCAGCAGGGACTGATACGTCCGTGCAGGAAGCATCTCAGACACAGACATCATCAACACCGGAAACGGTATACGTCAATTCATATGATGGAAAGGAGCGTTCCGTTTCTTTTAACGATCACTGGAGATTTTATCTGGGAGAATTAAACGGCGCGGAAGCAGTTTCTTATAATGATTCTTCCTGGGATGATGTGACGCTTCCGCATGATTACAGCATCGACCAGGGATTTTCAACAGCAGCACCGGCAGAGCAGGAGAGCGGCTATGTGCTTGGAGGCACCGGATGGTACCGCAAAAGTTTTACACTGGATGAGAGCATGCAGGGAAAGACGGTCAGCATTGATTTTGACGGTGTTTACATGAATGCAACCGTTTATCTGAACGGTGAAAAGCTGGGAACACATCCATATGGTTATACCCCGTTTTCTTTTGTGCTTCCGCAGGACAAACTGAAATTCGGATCGGAAGAAAACGTGATCACGGTCAAAGTAGATCATAAACAGCCGTCCAGCCGCTGGTATTCCGGTTCCGGTATTTACCGTGACGTAAAACTTACCGTTGCAGATCCGGTACATGTGGCAAATTACGGAACGACCGTGACAACCCCGGATATTGAAAGCGGAAAAGGAACCGTAAGCGTGGTAACGGAAGTACAGAATGACAGCAGCGAAGCAGCTGATGTTTCTGTAAAACAGACGGTTTATGAAAAAGGCAGTGACGTCCCGGCAGCAGAGGGCGAAAAGACAAAGGTACAGAGTGTTGCAGCGGGCAAAACAGCCAGGATCGAGGCCAGTGTCACCGTTGCAGACCCAAAGCTCTGGGATACGGAAAATCCAAACCTCTATACCGTAAAAACAGAAGTTTATGTTGGAGATACCTTAAAAGACAGCTACCATTCTGACTTTGGCTTCCGCTGGGTAAACTTTACTACAGAGAAAGGTTTCTATTTAAATGGAAAGAACATCAAACTGCACGGAGTGTCCATGCATCATGACCAGGGTTCTCTTGGATCCGAAGCCTGGGAGCGTTCTGTGGAACGTCAGGTACAGGAGTTAAAACAGATGGGAGTCAATGCCATCCGTGTAACACATAACCCGGCATCCCAGGTACTGATCGATGTGTGCAACCGTGAAGGCATCATGCTGGTGGAAGAAGCCTTTGACTGCTGGCTTTCCGGAAAAGCAGGAAATACCGAGGATTATGGTAAATGGTTCTACCAGACCATTGAGAGCGGCAACCAGATCGTAAATGGCAGAGAGGGCGAAAAATGGGCAGAATTTGACCTCAAAGCCATGGTAAGACGAGGAAGAAACAATCCTTCCATTATTATGTGGAGCCTTGGAAATGAAATCTTTCAGCAGCTGATCGACGGGAATGTAACAGGTCAGTATCCGGAAGTGGCAAAAAAACTGATCACCTGGACCGGAGAAGAAGATGCGACCAGATATGTAACCTTTGGTGACAATCAGGTAAAGAGCAATGTCTGGGCAGACAATAATCAGGTAAACACAGCACTTGTTTTTGCAGAAGCAGCAAAATATGGCGTGCCGGGAGGTCTGGTAGGATTTAACTACGGAAGCTCCGGACAGATCAGCAACGGACACAGCAGAGGATGGCTGGTCTATGGTTCTGAGACAGCCTCTTCCGTAAACAGCCGTGGCGTTTACGACAGGAAGAACAGCAACAGTGACAATGGAAGCGGAGACCGCCGACTGACTTCTTATGATAAAAGTGCAGTAGGCTGGGGACATCTGGCAAGTGCAGGGCTGTGGATCACGATGCAGCAAGAATTTAATGCAGGCGAATTTGTCTGGACAGGTTTTGATTATATCGGTGAACCGACACCGTATAACTGGCAGGGAACCGGTGCAAACGGAACCTGGCCGAACATTGCAAAGAACTCTTACTTTGGTATCATTGACACGGCAGGTATCCCAAAAGATTCCTATTATCTGTATCAGAGCCAGTGGAATGACAACGAAAATACCCTTCATGTTCTCCCGGTATGGAATGAAGATGAGATCATGCTTGATAACAGCGGCAAGGCAGAGGTTGTAGTTTACAGTGATGCTCCTGTTGTGAAACTTTATCTGAACGGCAAAGAAATCGGAAGTGCGACAGCGACACACACCGATACACCGACCGGTGGTTATCAGAATTATACAAGCGGAACAGGATGCTTTGACAGCAGCAAGGCGAACGGACATACTTCCCTGTATGCAACATTCCAAGTACCTTATGAGGTGGGAACACTGGAGGCAAAAGCATTTGAAGCAGACGGTGTGACCGAGATCAAAGACACGGACGGACGTAATGTGGCAGAGACGACCGGAAAGGGATCCAAACTTACTGTAAAAGCAGACCGCAGCGAGATCACGGCAGACGGCAAAGATTTAAGTTTTGTTGAGATCGATGTAACGGACAGAGACGGCAGAGAAGTAAACGGTGCAGAGCCGCAGATCCATGTTGCCGTAGAAGGTGACGGCAAGCTCCTTTCACTTGATAACGGTGTTCAGAACGATACCACTTCTTACAGTGAACCGACCAGAAAAGCCGGTAAAGGAAAACTGATCGCGATCGTTCAGTCCACAAAAGATGCCGGAAGCTTTACCGTAAAGGCAACTTCAGACGGATACACTGCAGCACAGACTGTCGTTACCACAGTTGCAGACGGCAGCGGAGTAACCGGAGAAAAGACCGTTGTAAGCTATGAGATCGCAAAGAATTATTATGTAAAACAGGGAACGAAACCAGTTCTCCCATCCGAAGTAAAGATCCATTATTCTGACGATACTTCCGAGACAAAGAAAGTAACCTGGGATGCATTTACCGGAGAAGAAGAAACATATTCGGTATCCGGTACGGTAGCAGATCTGAATATGCGTATCACGGTCAATGTCAGCACGATCGGCCAGACAGCAGGTGTCCTGAATTATTCCGCAGCAGTCGGAAAAGATGCAGAAGTCAGCCTTCCTGCAGCCAGACCGGCAGTTCTTGCAGACGGAACAATCCTGGCAGCAGAATTTCCGGTAAAGTGGGATATTCCAAAAGATCTGACAGCGACAATCGGAACAAAGAATGTAAAAGGAACGGCAACCGTATTTGACCAGAACTTTGAAGTGACTGCAGCAGTCAGAGTTACCAATGGAGAATACAAAGACGGTGCAGAAGCCCTTGGCAACGTGCCGGAAATGTATTACAACGGTACATCCAGCAAAGAAGATGCATCTGTTGCAGATGTCCTGGCGAAACTGCAGGATGATAAGACAAGTGCCGATGATGTGGCATGGAGCGGAAAAGGAACCCTCGATTTCCGTCTGGATACAGCGATTGAATTGAAAGGATTCACAATGTATCTGAAAGATACCGCACCGACTTCCGGAACGATCAAAATCTATGCATCCGGCGACAACGGAGTCAACTGGACGCCGGTAGACTGCACGGTAACAAATAAAAAAGAAAAAGGTGTGACGGTTCGTACTTACAATGTAAAAGAAACCGTTTCCGAAACCTATTTCCGTGTAGAATTTACCAAAGATGCCACCCTGGCGGAATTGGAAATGAATACAAGGATCCCGAGCTTTACGGTAGGGTCAGAAGCAGCACTTTCCAGTCTGAAAGTGGGCGGTCACATTGCGGATGAAGCAAGCCTGAAAAAAGGCTGGTTTGGCGTAAATGAAACAGAATTTGATGCGGCAGACCTTACAGCAGAAGGGAAAGACAATGCAAGCGTGACCATTCTTGACAAAGATGCAGACGGTGTGATCCGTATCCTTATTGAATCTGAAGATCATCTGATGCGTGCCATCTATCCGGTTATGCTCGGAAAAGACAATACAGCAAGCGACAGTGCTTCCGATGCATCTATGGATTATGATTATAGGAACATGACACTGCGTGCACCAAGTGAAGAAGGCAGCGGTTCTGTTGCAAAAGCGGCAGATGGAAATACCGGTACCATCTGGCATACAAACTGGGGAAGCGGAAGTGGACCGACAGACCTTCGAAATGATCCGGATAACCGTTACTTGCAGATTGAACTGAAAGAAACAGAAAAGATCAATGCACTGCGTTATCTGCCGAGAAGCAGCGACACAAACGGTATCGTTACAGAGTACAGCATCAAAGTAAGTACAGATGGCGAAAACTGGACGGAAGTTGCAAAATCAGATGCAGACAGCACATGGAGCAAATCCGTAGAATGGAAACTGGCACAGTTTGCACCGGTCGATGCGAAATATATCCGTCTCTATGGTGTGTCAACCGTAGGACAGTCTGCAGCAGAAGTAAATAAATATATGTCTGCAGCAGAAGTAAGGGTACGCTACGCTGCACAGGAAATTTACCGTGACAATACAACCGTAACACTGGAAGATCGCAGCTTTGATTACACCGGAAGTGCACTCACACCGAAACCGGTTGTTACTTACAAAGCATCCGAAGATGCACAGGCAGTGACCCTGACAGAAGGTACAGACTATGAAGTAAGTTATAAAAATAACACAGAACCTGGAACAGCAACGATTGTTGTGACAGGAAAAGGTGCTTACCAGGGTGTTGTAGAAGAAAACTTCGTGATTAATGCAGTAGATATAACTGTAGCGGATTATGAAGCGATCGCAGTTACAACAGCAAAAGGAGTCTGCCCGGCTCTTCCGGGAACCGTCATTGCACATACCAACGTCGGTGATCAGGTACTGGATGTACAATGGGATGAAATCAGTGCAGAACAGTTAAAACAGATCGGAACCTTTAGCACGGGCGGAACCGTGGTTGACACCAATGCACGCATCACAGCAGAAATAACTGTAACTGCCGTAATAGGTGTGCAGCAGGTATCCGTGGCAACAGCAAAAGGGACAACACCTTCCATGCCGGAAACAGTAACTGTATACTACAGCAACGGTGAAAAACAGCAGCAGGAAGTTGTATGGGATCTTGCAGATGCAGATTTCAGGAATCCTGGAATCGTAGAAGTTTACGGAACAGTTGGAAAAGCAGTTACTAGGGAAACTGTACTTCAGGCAAAAGCGTCGGTCCGTGTGGCAGATGTGACAGCAGATGCAAACAATACACCGACCGATACAAACCTGGCACTGAATGCAGACGGTTCCTCTAAAACAAGAGAATGGCCAAGGACTTTCGCATATTTTTCATCTTCCAACGATCTTGTATATAATGCAGTTGATGGAAATAAAAATTTTGACAGCACATCCGGCAAGAAAATCTGGTGTGACTGGGAAAGCGGCAAATATCATACCAACGCAGATGCAGCCGTAGGAGACTCCGATCATCTGCCGTTTGTGATCAGTGCCTTCGGAAAAGAAGATTCCACCGCAGATTCAGATCAGAAGAAATATACCGTAAATAAAGTTTCCATTGGATTTATGGAAGAAGATGGAAGTGCAGCAAACAAAGTCAGACTTCCAAAAGATTACAAGATCGAGTATTACAGTGCGAACGACGGTGTGATCCCGGCAAACAGACTGGGCAACGATTCTGCAAACAGCTGCAGCAATATCAAAGGCTGGGGAGCAGACAACCCTCTGAAAGCACACACCGGCTGGACAGAAGTAGCATATGTCGGCGGCAAACCATCCGTACCGTCTCTTGCAAATTTCAAAGAGATGGTCAATGTAGAATTTGAAGCAGTTGAAACCACAGCGATCCGTATCACCCTGACGCCGCAGGACAACAACTGGACCGGACTGGAAGAATATGAAGTATACTATACCCCGATCGAGAAATATGGAGATTACGAAGTAACTTCTATTAAAGTGGACGGACAGGAAGTACTGGCACAGTTTGATGCAGATACAAAGACCCTAAATCTGGATGCCAGATCAGGTGTGATCACAGCACAGGCAACAAACAATGCATCCGTAACGGTTCTGGATGCCGTAAACGGAACTGCAAAAGTGCTCTTCCGGCCGGAGAACGGCGATGAAAACAAAGCACAGGAATACACCGTAAACTTTAAACAGAGTGAAACACCGGAAGAGGATCACAGCAAAGATGGATTAAAAGCAGTGATTGATCTGGCAGAAAAACTGAATGCAGAAAATTATACGGCAGAAAGCTATGCAAAACTGACCGCAGCACTGGCAGCAGCAAAAGAAGTCTGCGATGCAGAAAATGCAACCGTGGAAGAAATAAGTGCACAGATCAGTGCAATCTCGGATGCAATCAAAGGACTGGAAAGTGCAGACAAGGCGGCAAATGAAGATCTGAAAAAACAGCTGGAAGAAAAGACAAAGCAGCTGGAAGATAAAGAGAGAGAACTGGCAGCAGCAACAGAAAATGTGACAACACTTCAAGATAAAATCAAAGATGCACAGGATCAGCTGGCTGCACTGGAAGGTACGTCAGCCGAAGAAAAAACAGCTCTTGAAAAACAGATCGAAGCACTTCAGGGGAAATTGAATACAGCAAGGGCAGAAGTCCTGACACTGAGCGGCGAAAAAGCTTCTCTGGAAGAAGAAAAAGCAGCTCTGCAGGCAGAACTGAAGAAAGTTCAGGATCAGGCAGCAAAAGACAGTGCAGAAGCTGAGGCAGCAATCAAAAAGGCTCAGGAAGAAGCCCGGAAAGCAAGAGAAGAGATTGAAAAACTGAAAGATTCTCTGACACTGAAAAACGGTGATACCGTTACCGCAGGTGGCGTACAGTACCGTGTAACCGATGCGGCAGCCAAGACAGCAGAAGCATATGGCACTGCAAAGAAGAACATCAAGACCATCAACGTGACAGCAACGGTAACCATCAAAGATGTGACATGCAAAGTGACTGCAATTGCAGATCAGGCATTTGCCGGCCAGAAGAAAGCCACCAAAGCCGTGATCGGTGCAAACGTAACGAAGATCGGCAAGAAAGCATTCTATGGTGACAGCAGACTTAAGAGCATCACTGTGAAGGGCAAAAAGCTGAAAATGGTCGGTAAGCAGGCACTGAAAGGCATCAACAAACATGCAGTGGTTCGCGTACCGAAAGCAAAGAAAAAGGCATACAAAGCACTGTTCAAAGGAAAAGGACAGAAAAAAAGCGTAAAAGTAAAGTAGTAAAGTAATAAAAATGAAATCAGCCATTTGATGTATGCGACAGAAAATGCAGGGTTATCAAAGAAATAAAAGGTGTTGCCGATGATGACCGCCAGATTCTGTCTGGTTAAAATGACCGCCGGACTTTTTAAGAGTCCCGGCGGTCATTTTTTTCGATTTTATTGCTGTCAGAGCCAATCGAACAGCCAGAAGCAAATGCACTCCGGCAGGGACAGAATAAAAAATAAAATAAAAAAACAAAAAAATAAAAAAAACACTTGCATTTTGAAAAGAAAGATGATATATTAATGGAGCTGACGAAAACAGCAGAAAATAAAACAGAAAACGATGCGTGGCTCAGCTTGGTAGAGCGCTACGTTCGGGACGTAGAGGTCGCAGGTTCAAATCCTGTCGCATCGATTCCTTGGCAGGGGCGAGTCGAAAAATCTGGAAAGATTTTCTGCTTCTTTTTTATTCTATAAATGAAAAAACAGCAGTTGCATTCCCACTTTTATGCTCATATCGGGGCGGGTCCCAAGGTCTTTCATCCACCTATGAGCAAGCTCATGTGGATTTAGACCTTTTGACCCTGGCATCATAAAATTCAAACAGATGCAACTTTTTTCTGTTTTTCGAAGTCTAATAAAAGCAGAGGCTCATTCTGAGCATTTGCAGCCTACGGTGATTTTGTATCCATCAAAGAGCGGGAAAAGTTATTTTTTGACATTCGTGTATAGTGATTACTTGTTGAAATAAGCGGATATAACGTGATATAAATAGGAATGTTTCAGGAAAAATTAAGAAACAGAAGCAAAAACTAAGAAATAAAATGGCTATACGAGGAGAAAAAAGATGAAAAGAAACATGGCTGAAAAGCTGACAGCATCTATTCTTGCAGCGGTCCTGACCTTTGGTATGATGACACCGCAGACGGCAATGACCGCAGAGGCAGCAGCAAAGAGCACGCTTGAAAAAGATGTTCAGAAACTTGTAAAGAAGAGCAAAGCAAAGAAAGAAAAGACACAGAAAAAGCAGCTGAAAAAACTGTTCCAGTATGTGGAGAAAAATTACGGCTATGCAAGGGCGATCGGCTTTAAAAACAGCAGAGGCTGGGAGAAAACATTTGCGGCAGAGATGATCAAAAACAAAAAGGGCAGCTGCTATCATTTTGCAGCCCTGTATGCATTTCTGGCAAAAGAATCCGGTGTGCAGGCAAGGATCTGCCTTGGCAGGACCAACGGCTTTAATAAAGCAAGATGGCAGGATCATGCATGGTGTGAAGTAAAAGTCGGAAAGAAATGGTATATCTGTGATCCGAACATGGATAAATTTGCAGCAAACAGCAAAGGCAAATATTTTATGAAGACGGTTTCCTCCATGAAATCAACGTTCAAAAAATCAAAAACGATCAAAGTAAATTTTTAAGAAAAGGAAGAGCAAATGAAGAAAATCAAAACACTGATCGCAGCAGCAGTTCTGGGACTTGGCGTTACCGTAAGCAGCATTTCACCGGCAGCAGTTTCCATGCAGACGGCAGAAGCAGCCACGGTAAAACAGGGACTTGTAAAAGTGAAAAACAAGTATTATTACTATAATGCAAAAGAGAAAAAAGTAAAGAACAAATGGGTTACAGTGAAAGTAAAGGGCAAAAAGCAGAAATATTATTTCAATAAAAAGGGAGCTGCCCTGACCGGGACTGCGGCAGTGAAGAACCGTCTTTACTGTTTCGACAAAAAAGGCAGACTGAATCAGAAGAAGAGCAAAAAACTGGCAGCTTACCGGCAGAATTCCGATTTTGCAGGGCTGAAAGCACTGATCGGCGAGCCGAAAAAGGCAGAATATTTTGACAGCTGTATGGGAGCCGGCATGGACGGCATCTTAAAATATCAGGGATTTATCGTGTATACCTACAAAGAGAACGGCAAAGAGATCATTCAGGGCTTTGAATGATCCGGCGGAGGTAGAAAATGGTATTCAGTTCCCTTGTATTTTTATGTATCTTTTTGCCGATTGTATTTTTAGGACATACGATTCTTCCGGGGATCCGTGCGAAAAACGCCATGCTTCTGCTGGCAAGTCTGGTGTTTTATGCATACGGGGAACCGGTCTATGTAGTGCTGATGATCGCATCTGCACTGTGTAATTATTTGTTTGCACTTTGGATCGAACGGTTTCAAGATCAGAAGAAATGGATCGTCAGTGTGGCGGTGATCCTGAATCTCGCACTTCTGGTGATCTTTAAATATGCAGGCTTTCTTACAGAGAGCGTGAATACGATGTTCGGGACGGGATTTCCGGTTCCGGACATCCGTCTGCCGATCGGTATTTCCTTTTTCACGTTTCAGGCGATGTCCTACGTGATCGATGTGTACCGTGGGGCAAACAAAGCTCAGAAAAATTTTGGAAAAGTGCTTTTGTACATATCCTTTTTCCCACAGCTGATCGCCGGTCCGATCGTCAAATATCACGATGTTGAACAGGAAATCGAACACCGGACGCAGAGTGCCGATGGCGTAGCAAGAGGTATCCGCCGTTTTATTGCCGGTCTGTCAAAGAAAGTCCTGATCTCAAATGTGATGGGCATGACAGCAGATGCACTTTTTGGAGCAGCGGCCGGGACGCTCGGGGCAGCGACTGCATGGGTGGGAGCACTTTCCTATTTATTCCAGATTTATTTTGATTTCAGCGGCTACAGCGATATGGCGATCGGACTTGGATGGATGTTCGGATTTCATTTCAAGGAGAATTTCAACTATCCTTACAGTTCGACCAGCATCCGGGAATTCTGGAGAAGATGGCATATTTCCCTGTCCAGCTGGTTTCTGGAATATCTCTATATTCCGCTTGGCGGCAACCGAAAAGGCAAAGTGCGTACCTGCATCAATAAATTTATCGTATTTTTATGTACCGGTATCTGGCATGGAGCCAACGTAACCTTCCTGTTCTGGGGCATTTATCATGGATGTTTCCTGATGCTGGAAGAATTTGTGCCGTTTTTCCGAAAAGAAGGCGGAAAGATCAAAACCGCAGTGATGCGTATTTATACGCTGCTTGTCGTTTGCATCGGTTTTGTCTTTTTCCGGGCAGATACGATGACACAGGGCGTGCAGTGGGTAAAAGCCATGTTTACCGGATTTTCAATGGGAGCGGCATCGACAAGCCTGGCACTGCAGCAGCTCACACCACTTTATCTTGTAACCTTTACAGTGGCATGCATTGCTTCCTTTCCGGTTTTTGAAAAGTGGAAAAGCGATGGCAGATATCAGGCATTCTATAACAATATGGCTTTTGTATGCAGTATCGTCGGACTTGTTTTATGCATGTTAAGTCTTGCGGGCGGCACGTACAATCCGTTCATTTATTTCAGATTTTAGGAGGAACTTATGAAGAAAAAAGGAAACATGATCTATGTCGGATTTTTCTTTGTTCTGTGTCTGATCCCAAGTGTCGGTATGCTGCTTCCGCAGACCCAGGGCAGTGCCACGGAGAACCGCAAACTTGCCGTCTGGCCGCAGCTTCGCACGGAAAAAGGATGGAATACCGATTTCCTCTCCGAGGCAGGAGAATATTTCCAGGATCACTTTGGATTCCGTCAGCAGCTTGTCACGGCAAATGCACTGATAAATGGAAAAATATTTGGTGTATCCACAGCCGACGGCGTGATCCAGGGCAAGAACGGCTGGCTGTATTATAAAGATTCCTTAAGCGATTACCTTGGCACAGAGCCGATGAGCGAACGGGCACTTTTCAATGTAGCACATACGCTCAGTATGATGCAGGATTATACAGAAAAAAGCGGAGCGAAATTCCTTTTTACGATCGCTCCGAATAAAAATACGCTGTACGGTGAAAATATGCCGTACTACGACAGCATGATCGTTTCAGAAGATAAAAACATGGACCGGATCGAAGCGTATCTGGAAAAAGAAAATGTGAATTATGTCAATCTGAAAGAAATCTTGGAAAGTTCGGATGAAGTGCTTTATCACGAACGCGACTCGCACTGGAACAACAAAGGTGCGGCACTGGCAGGGGATGCACTGATGACAGCTCTTGACAAAGAGCACACGGATTATACGCAGGAAAGCTATGAAGAGTGCGTGGACTTTACCGGGGATCTCGATGAGATGCTCTACCCGCTGGCACTGACCGAAGAAAAAGAGATTTATTACGATAAGGCAGATGTCTTTGCCTATGTCGGGGAAGTGGAGAGCAATTTTGATCCGAAGATCACAACGGTAAATCCGGGCAGTACAGGAAGTCTGGTGATGTACCGCGATTCCTTTGGAAATGCGATCCTTCCGTTTTTTGCAAACAGCTATGCAAACGCCTACTTTTCCAGAGGTATCCCTTATCAGATGACCGATCTTGCGGAGCATCAGGCCGATACTGTGATCGTGGAGCGTGCAGAGCGATTTCTGCCGGAAATGGCAGAAAATCCGCCGCAGATGGAGGCACCGCAGCTGACGGTCGGAGCAGTTATGGAGCCGGAAATGGAAGAAAATGCACGGGGCACAGTCACCGCAGAAGTGCAGGGAGATCTGGTTAAAGTCAGCGGTCTTGTGGATGAGGCAATTCTGGATACGGATTCCAGGATCGCGATTCGCAGAAATGGGGGCGATACCTTTGAAGCATTTCCGCTGACACTTGGGCAGGAAGACGGAAGCAGCTCAGATTATGGATTCCTTGCTTACTTTGCAGCAGATAGCTGGATGCAGGATCAGGAACAGATCGAGGTTCTGATCGAAAAAGACGGAACCTGGATCTTGGTCGGAACACAGAGTTTATAAAAGGTAAATGTGAGATGAGTCCCGCTTTTGCAGGCGGAAAGTAAGAATGCCCGAGACATTCTTGAACAGATGTAAAACAGAAGAAAAGGAGAAACACAATGAGAAGAAAATGGATGGCAGCACTTTGCGTAGCATCTCTGTCAATGGCTATGATGACAGGATGTGGAAATGGCAGCACACAGGAAACAGCAAAAGAAACACAGACAGAGACGCAGACACAGGCAGAAACACAGAGCGAAACACAGACAGAGACGGCATCCGAGACGGAAAAAGCCACTGAGACGGAAAGCGAAACAGCCAAAGCAGAAAAAGCAGCCGAGACAGAAGCAAAAGAAAAGACCATGTATGTATCCGGCGATGTGTATATGCGTGAAGCTGCAGACAAGGATGCAAAAGCAGTGACCGTTCTGGCAACCGGAAAAGAAATTACCGTTCTCGGAGAAGAAGGCGACTGGTATCAGGTCAAAGTCGATGACAAAGAAGGTTATGTAGTTAAGAAATATATCACCGATTCAAAAGAAGAGGCAGAAGCAGCTGCCAAAGCAAAACAGGATGCAGAAGCAGCTGCGGCAGCTCAGCAGGCAGCAGAAGCAGCAGCCCAGCAGGCGGCAGAACAGGCAGCCCAGCAGGCAGCTCAGCAGGCTTCACAGTCCGCAGGCAGCACGGCAGGCGGCAAGACGGAAGTGAGCCGTCAGGCTTATGATGACTGCGACGGAAGCGGTCATGGTTACTACGAGATCACGTATTCTGACGGAAGTACGGCGATCGAAGAGTACTAAAGTGTCTGACGGAAAGCACAGAGCATGATCAGGAAAGGAAAGATAAAGATGAAAAGCGAAAGAAGAAAAGCAGGTTTTATAAAGATGCTGCTTCTGGTGCTGACACTGGCAGTATTTATGCCGGTAAGTGCAAATGCGGCACCAAAAACAAATCAGTGGGTAAACAAAGGCGGATATCGCTATTACTACAATCAGAAGGGCAAAAAAGTAAAGAATAAAGTAAAGCAGATCGGAAAATTCAGGTATTCATTTGATAAGAAGGGAAGAATGCAGACCGGCTGGCAGATTTTCGGCAGCAAAAAAGCATATTTTTCCAAGAAGAGCGGAAGAATGCAGGTCAATAAAAAAGTAGACGGTGTCAAGATCGGAAAAAGTGGCTATGTAAAACGGAGCAAGACGGAGCTGAAGGAACAGAAAGCCCTGGAGAAAGCCAAGCAGATTCTTGCTAAGATCACAACTTCTAAAATGAGTAAGAGCCAGAAGCTTTACGCAGCTTTTCAGTATATGACAAGCCGTGCGAATTTCAGTTACCGTACCTGGAGAGGATTCTCTGTGTATGACGGATGGGAATACGACTATGCCTTGGAAATGTACGAAAAGAGAGCCGGGAACTGCTACAATTTCGCATGTGGATTTGCCATGCTCGCCAAAGCAATCGGCTATCAGCCACAGGTCATTGTCGGCCGTGTCCCGGGCGGCGTAGATGGTGCACCGGATGGGTTTACCAGACATTCTCTGGTCAAGATCAACGGACTTTACTATGATCCGGAGGCACAGTTTGACGGTTGGGCAAGGGGCGTTTACGGACTTGGCTACTATCCGATGTATCTGCAGATTCTTTCTATCCGAACTATCTAAAATAAAAAGTATTTTACACAGACAGACCGAAAAACAGAAAAATAAAAACGACTTTCCAAATGGAAAAACCATAGCGGAAAGTCGTTTTTGTTTTCTTCCTTTTGTTTAAAGAGTTTACGCAAGAAAAGCTTTTACTTTCTTGTAGATGCTCTCTGCATCCAGACCGTATTTTTTCACCAGCTGTACTGCAGGACCGGACTCGCCGTATACATCGTTGACACCGATTTTCAATACCGGAGTCGGATAGTTTGCACAGAGTGTGTCGCATACCGCACTGCCGAGTCCGCCGATGATGGAGTGTTCTTCAACGGTAACCACTTTTTTGCATTCTTTTGCGGAAGCGACTACCAGTTCTTCATCGAGCGGTTTGATCGTGTGGATGTTGATGACTTTGGCGTTGATGCCGTCTGCTGCGAGCATTTCTGCGGCCTGCATGCTTTCATAAACTTCCAGACCGGTTGCAAAGATCGCAACATCGCTGCCTTCACGAAGGACAACACCTTTGCCGAGTTCAAATTTATAGGTACTCTCATCATTGAATACCGGAATTGCCAGACGTCCGAAACGCATGTAAACCGGTCCGACATATTCATAAGCAGCTTTTACGGCAGCTCTTGCTTCCACATCATCGGCAGGGTTGATGATCACCATGCCAGGGATCATACGCATCAGAGCGATATCTTCGTTGCACTGATGTGTGGCACCGTCTTCACCGACAGAAATACCGGCATGCGTAGCACCGATCTTGACATTCAGGTGCGGATAACCGATGGAGTTGCGGATCTGTTCAAAAGCACGGCCTGCTGCGAACATGGCAAAAGAGCTTGCAAACGGAACTTTTCCGGTGGTGGCAAGACCAGCTGCAACGCCCATCATATTGCCCTCTGCGATACCGCAGTCGATGTGTCTTTCCGGGAATACTTTCTGGAAAATAGCGGTTTTGGTAGCTCCGGCAAGGTCGGCATCCAGTACGACCAGGTCTTCGTGTTCTTTTCCGATTTCAACAAGAGCATTTCCGTAGCTCTCTCTTGTAGCGATTTTCTTTACTTCTGACATAATGCTTCACCTGCTTTCTCAAGTTCTTCCATAGCGAGTTTGTACTGTTCATCGTTTGGAGCAACACCATGCCAGGAAGCCTGATCTTCCATGAAGGAGACTCCTTTTCCTTTGATGGTCTTTGCGATGATGGCAGTCGGCTGTCCTTTTACGGTGCGAGCCTCATCAAAAGCCTGTTTCAGTGCATCAAAGTCGTGTCCGTCTACGTTGATCACATGGAAACGGAACGCTTCGAATTTTTTGTCGATCGGGTAAGGAGAGTTTACATCGTCGATCTTACCGTCAATCTGCAGACCGTTGTTGTCTACGATCACAACCAGGTTATCCAGTTTTCTGTGGGCTGCAAGCATGGCTGCCTCCCATACCTGTCCTTCCTGGATCTCGCCGTCACCAAGCAGTGTATATACACGGTAATCATCGCCGGAGAGTTTGGCAGAGATTGCCATACCAACGGCAGCGGAAACACCCTGTCCAAGAGAACCGGTTGACATATCAACACCAGGGATATGTTTCATATCCGGATGACCCTGAAGATAAGAACCAATGTGACGCAGTGTCTTTAAATCTTCCACCGGGAAATATCCACGGTTTGCAAGAGCTGCGTAATAACCAGGTGCAGCATGTCCTTTGGAAAGGACGAAACGATCGCGATCCGGTTTTTTCGGATTTTTCGGATCTATATTTAATTCTTCAAAAAAAAGATAACTGTAAATGTCTGCTGCGGATAAAGAACCGCCCGGATGACCGGATTTTGCAGAATAAACGCCGGTGATCGCACCTTTGCGGATTTCATTTGCAGTTTTCATAAGCTCTGACTTGTTCATGGTGTCCTCCTAATTCAGTATTTTGTACCAAAAACGCCCTGCGGGCGTAACAATAACCGGAGTTCATTATAAACAAGGAAACAGGGTTCGTCAACAATTCTTCACAAGAATGTACACACTTTCCTGCTGTTTTGTTTAGAATGTTTGGAAATGATTTAGAATTTCATAACAATACTTTCACCGTTCGAACACACTTTATTCACAGAATGCCGTTATGATAGTACTTGTACAAAGGTTCATTCCTTTTTTACATATATTTCATTTTTTCTCTTTCCTAATGCCAGACTTGTAACAAGTCTGGCTTCCTTTTTATTTCACAAAAAATAGGGTTTTGCACAGGGCTTTCTTGTGTTATAATAAAAAAAGCGTAACGTAATGATACCAACGAGACAGGAGGAACAGATATGCAGGTATTATATAAAGATGAAGAAGGATTTCTGGCAGTTATGGAAGTGACCAAAGCTGCCTATATTGAAGACGAAGAACTCATGGAGATCTGCGGCCCGGAGGAAGACATCGCAGTTGCCATCGATGCAAAATCAGCAGAAAAAGCGATCCGTGAGCTGTATGCTAACGGCAAGGCAGATTTAAGTGCCTATGAATATCAGGACAGAGACTTTGATGACGACGATTTTGATGATGATGATGACGAAGACGATGAGGATGACCTGTTTGATCGCATGATCGATATGGATTTCCGTACCCTTGGCAAAGACGGCGTGATCTTCAGAGACGACGAATAATCCGGGGTGATCATTTTGGATAAGAAAAAAAGAGTTCAGGATTCTATGACAGAGCAGACGTATCTTCTGATGCACCGCCATATCAATGGATATGGAAGGCTTTTCGGCGGACAGCTGATGCAGTGGATCGATGAACTGGCAGGGATCGTTTCCATGCGGCATGCGGGAGGACGGATCACGACGGCCAGCATTGACAACCTCAACTTCAAAGCCGGAGCTTATTTAAATGATACGATCGTTCTGATCGGACGTATCACTTATGTGGGACGCACTTCGATGGAGGTACGTGTCGATACTTATGTCGAGGATCTTGAAGGAATGCGTCGCGTGATCAACCGCGCCTATGTGGTGATGGTGGCGATCGACGAGGAGGGACATGCAGTGGAAGTCCCGGGACTGATCGTTGAGAGCGAGAGTGAAAAGGCAGAGTGGGAAGCAGGACAGAAACGCTATGCACTCCGCAAACAGAGACGCAGAGAAGGTTTTTAGAAGAAAAAGGACGGAAGCAGGATTATGAAGACAATCACAGCGAACATAAAAGAAGGGATCGATCAGGAGATCATTACAGAAGCCGGCAGCATCTTAAAAGACGGCGGTCTTGTGGCGTTTCCGACGGAGACGGTATACGGACTTGGCGGCAATGCACTGGATGAACAGGCGGCGGAGAAAATTTACGCTGCGAAGGGAAGACCTTCCGACAATCCTCTTATCGTACATATTGCAGAATTTGAAGCATTAAACAAAATTGCGGCAGAAATTCCAGAAGAAGCAAAAATGCTGGCGGATGCCTTCTGGCCGGGACCGCTTACGATGATTTTTCAAAAGACGGATCTGGTTCCGATGGGGACGACAGGCGGATTGAATACGGTCGCAGTGCGTATGCCGGATCATCCGGTGGCACTGGCATTGATACGGGCAGCGGGCGGTTATATCGCAGCACCGAGTGCCAACACTTCCGGAAGGCCAAGTCCGACCTGTGCGGCACATGTGCAGGAGGATCTGGACGGCAGGATCGAGATGATCCTTGACGGAGGTCCGGTAGGGATCGGGCTGGAGTCTACGATCGTAGATTTGAGCGAGGGCGTTCCGACGATCCTGCGTCCGGGCTATATCAATCAGCAGATGTTAGAAGAAGTGATCGGAAAGACGGAGATCGACCGTGCGATCCTCTCGGATGACAGCGGCATCAAACCAAAGGCACCGGGCATGAAGTACCGTCACTATGCACCGAAGGCAAGCCTGACGATCGTTGAGGGAGAGCAGGAAAAGGTTACGGCAAAGATCAACGAACTGTTAAAAGAAGGAGAAGCGGCAGGCGAGAAGATCGGCGTGATCGCTTCAACGGAGACAGCAGCAGACTACCTGGGCGGAATTGTCCGCACGATCGGCAGCCGCAGCGATGAGCTTAGCATTTCACGCCATCTGTTTGGCATATTAAGAGATTTTGACACGCTTCAGGTGGATCGCATCTATTCAGAGAGTTTTGAGACACCGCAGATGGGGCAGGCGATCATGAACCGTCTGATGAAAGCAGCAGGCCATCAGGTGATGGAGGTATAGCCTATGAAGAAATACGACAGACTGATCTTTGTCAGCAACAGCGATACCTGCAGAGGACCGATGGCGGAAGCGATTCTGAAAAGCAAATTTCTGCTCTCAGAGCTGGAGGTGGAGTCCAGAGGACTTGTCGTGCTCTTTCCGGAGCCGGTCAATCAGAAAGCAGAAGCAATCCTGGCAAGCCACGGGCTGACCATGAAAGATCATACGGCGAAGATGCTGGAACAGGAAGATTTTGATGAGCGGACGCTGATCCTTGTGATGGAAGACGCTCTCAAACAGAGGATTTTCCAGGAGCATGAGAATGTTCAGAACACCTGGCAGCTTTCCGAATATATAAAAGAAGAAACTGATGTTACAGAACCGGTGGGCGGGAGTCTTGCGGACTACGGAGCCTGCTATGAGCTGCTTGACTGCATGATCAGCAGCCTGGTTGTTGTGTTGAATGAGGAGGAACTACTATGTTAGCACTTGGATGTGACCACGGCGGTTACGAACTGATGCAGGAAGTAAAGAAACATCTGGAAAACAGGGGAATCGCATACCACGATTTCGGCTGCAGCAGCACAGAGTCGGTAGATTACCCGATCTACGGCAAAAAAGTGGCAGAGGCTGTTGCAAGAGGAGAATTTGAGAAAGGAATCCTGATCTGCGGAACCGGAATCGGTATTTCCATCGCAGCCAACAAGGTAAAAGGCATCCGTGCTGCACTTTGCACCGACTGCTTCTGTGCAGAGGCAACGAGACTGCACAACGATGCCAACATTCTGGCAATGGGCGGCCGCGTGGTAGGTCCGGGACTTGCCCTGAAGATCGTAGATACGTTCCTTGATACCCCATTTTCCGGGGATGAGCGTCACATCAGACGTATCGAAATGATCGAAGACAAATAAGAGAAAAGACAGGAAGTAAGAATGAGGAGAACGTTATGTCAAAAGTAAAAGTTATGGATCATCCGCTGATCCAGCATAAAATCGGGGTGATCAGAAGAAAAGACACCTGCAGCAAAGATTTCCGTACAATCATCAGTGAGATCGCAATGCTGATGTGCTATGAGGCAACCAGAGAACTGAAACTGACGGACATAGAGATCGAGACGCCGATCTGCACGGCAACCGTAAAAGAATTACAGGGTAAAAAACTGGCTGTTGTGCCGATCTTGAGAGCAGGTCTTGGCATGGTTGACGGTATGCTTTCCATCATTCCGTCTGCAAAGATCGGTCATATCGGTCTGTACCGTGATCCCAAAACACTGGAGCCGGTGGAATATTACTGCAAACTGCCGGCAGATTCTGAAGAGCGTGAAGTTTTTGTCGTAGACCCGATGCTGGCTACCGGCGGATCTGCAACTGCGGCGATCCAGATGCTCAAGGACAAAGGCGTAAAGCACATCCATTTTATGTGCATCATCGCAGCACCGGAAGGCGTAAAGAAGATGCAGGAATGTCATCCGGATGTGGATATGTACATCGGTGCATTGGATGAACAGCTCAATTCCCACGGCTATATCGTCCCGGGACTTGGCGATGCAGGAGACCGTATCTTCGGCACAAAATAGACGTTGCCTGAGTCTGACGGAGAACGTCATTTGGAGGAAAGTATGGACAAAAGAACCGACTATATTTCCTGGGACGAGTATTTTATGGGGGTTGCACATCTTGCGGCACTCAGATCCAAAGATCCAAATACACAGGTTGGCTGCTGTATTGTGAGCGAGGATAATAAAATCCTGTCCATTGGATATAATGGATTTCCAAAGGGATGTTCCGATGATGAATTCCCGTGGAGAAGAGAAGGAGATCCGTACGATACCAAGTATTTTTATACAACGCACAGCGAACTCAATGCAATCCTCAATTACCGGGGAGGCAGCCTGGAGGGAGCAAAGCTTTATGTTTCGCTCTTTCCGTGCAACGAGTGTGCCAAAGCGATCATTCAGTGCGGGATCCGAACCGTAGTATACGACTGCGATAAATACGATGGTACGCCGAGCGTGCGTGCATCTAAACGTATGATGAATGCGGCAGGCGTGCGGTATTATAAATATCAGAAAACCGGAAGAAATATTGAAATTTCAGTATAATGTGACAAAAATGCCGCAGGACAATCTCATAGAGAAGAGAGGGTTCTGTGGCATTTTTCAGGAGGAAACTATGTATCTGGTAAATGCATTAAATGTAATTGACGAAGTCAAAAAAGCAGTCATTGGAAAAGATTCCTGCGTGGAAATGGTGATGATGGCCATTCTTGCGAGGGGACACATTCTGATCGAGGATATCCCGGGTGTTGGAAAGACCACGATGGCACTGGCATTTTCAAGGGCATGTGCCATGAGCCAGAACCGTGTGCAGTTCACACCGGATGTGCTGCCGGCAGATATCACAGGATTTTCCATTTACCGCAAGGACACCGGCAAATTCGAGTACCAGCCGGGGGCGGTGATGTGCAACCTGCTTCTGGCAGACGAGATCAACCGTACATCCCCGAAAACACAGTCCGCACTGCTGGAAGTGATGGAAGAAGGAAATGTGACGGTGGATGGCATCACAAGAGAAGTGCCGAAGCCGTTCATCGTCATGGCGACACAGAACCCGATCGGCTCATCAGGAACACAGATGCTGCCGGAATCCCAGCTGGATCGCTTTATGATTTGTATTTCCATGGGCTACCCGGATATCCGAAACGAAATTGCCATTTTAAAAGACCACAGAAGCGGCAGTCCGGTAGATCGCATTTCACCGGTGATCCAGATGAACGATCTGCTGACAATGCAGGAAGAAGTCGACAAAATCTTTATCCATGATGTGATCTACAATTATATTGCAGAGCTGATCGCAAAGACCAGACAGCATCCGATGCTGGAGCTTGGTGTAAGCCCACGAGGAACGATCGCCCTGGCGGGGATGATCAAGGCGGCTGCTTATCTGGCGGGAAGAAATTATGTCGTGCCAAACGATGTGGAGAAGGTATTTCTGGCAGTCAACCATCACCGAATCCGTTTAAACTCCAAGGCAAGAGCCAACCATGTGACAGCAGAAGGAGTTCTGGAAGAGATTTTCGCCGGCGTGGCAAAACCATCACCGAAAAAGAATTAGCGGAGGTATGGTATGATAAGAAAAGTATGGTATATGATATTGGTTCTTATCACAATATATCTGGAGATCATGTATGACAGCACCTGGATGCTTGCGATGCTGGCATTTGAACTGCTTCTGGCAGCAGTTATGTTTCTGATGTCCTGGTATCTTAAGCTGCATATCCGTGTATGGCTGGATATGAAAGTGCCGGTATCTGTAAAGAAACAGACGTTTGAGATGGAGCTTCATATAAAAAACAGCGGACTGCTGCCGGTATCTGCTGTATATACCATTCTGGAATGTGAGAACCGCAGCGGCGGATGCAGTGAAAAAAGGATCGTGAATGAGAGTGTGGCGGCAAAAGCGGAAAAAACGATAAAAATCAGTGCAAAAGCAGATTACTGCGGCAAAATGGTCTTTTCACTCAAAAAAGTGCAGGTGAGTGATTATCTGCATCTTTTTGCAAGAAAGGTCAGAGTACGGTCTCAGATAAATGTTAATGTATTGCCTGATATCCACACGTTTCCGGTGGAGGTTTCCATGAAAACCAGAAATTTTCCGGTGGAAGGCGATGAATATGAGAAGGAGCGAAGCGGGGACGATCCGTCCGAGATTTTTCAGATCCGCGAATTCCGACCGGGAGACCGGATGCAGCAGATCCACTGGAAAAGCAGTGCAAGAAGCGGTGAGCTGATGACAAAAGAATACAGTATGCCGTGCGGCTGCAAGGTATTGCTTCTTTTGGAGCTTAGTCAGAAAGAAGGCGGTGCAAAAAGAGCAGATCACTTTTTTGAGCTGGCGGCTTCGCTTTGTTTTTCCATGCTTGAGGCAGAATGTCCGCATTTTGTGGCGTGGTACGATGAAAAAGAAGGACAGATCCGGCGTCATGCAGTGAAAAAAGAACAGGATCTCTACGAAATGCTGGATCTTCTGATGCGAACATCCTTTTATAAGCAGGAATATGATGTGAAAGCAGCTTATTTTTCCTCCTATCCGGAAGGAACTTACAGCACCGTTCTGATTCTGGACAAAGAAGGAAATCTGCAAAGAGACGAAGAAGATACCGTAACATTTGGAGAAGAGGAGTTGAAAGAGAGCCTCTCAGGCTTTGTATTGGAAGTGTAAGATATGAAAAAAAGAAAAAAAGATACAGGCCTCTCTTTGCAGGCAAGTATCTCCGAAAAAGAAAAGAGAACGGTAACATCCGGATTTCTTGCGATCGTTCCGGTCTGCTATATGATCCTTGGTGTTTTCGGCTGGATGAAGACGGCTCTTGGAATCATAAACGTTGTGTATGATGTGGACCTGCTGTATGGTGTACTGCTGGCAGCCGGGATCTGGATGGGCATACTCTATCTGATGAAAAAAAGGCAGTTTCTGCTGCTTTTGCTCACACTGGCGGTCACGGCCATTCTTGTGTGGATGCGTTTTTCCGTGATTCTGGAAGGATTCTCGGAGATCAGCAGGGTTTTCCAGTCCGGAATGACAGTGTCTGGGGGTGTTTATCAGGGGATCGGTAGTGAATATGAGATCACCTGTGCCCTGATCGTGGTCGTTTTTTTGCTGTATGATCTGTTTTTTATCTGTCTGAGCACAGAAATCGGCAAATATCTGGCGGTCTTACTTCTGGTGGTTCCATTCTGTACGGCGTTTGTTTTCGGACAGGTTCCGGATGGCATGGGGACATTCTGCATGCTGCTGTGTGCACTGGGACTGATCGCATCCTCCGCAGAAGAACACGACAGGCAGCGAAATGGCAGTGCTTTCTTTCTGGGGATTCTGTCGCTGCTGTTGCTCCTGATCGGATTTTCAGCCGGAAAATCCCTTCTGGAGCCGCTTTTTGAGGGAAAAGAACAGACGAGAGCCAGGATCCAGCAGACGTCCTTTATAAAAGAAATCGAGAAATGGACGGCTCCGCTTCAGAGCCAGATGCCACAAATAGCATCCGGCGGCGTGAGCGAAGGTACGATCAACGATGCTGATTTTTTCCTGAATACAGGCGAAGTGCTTTTTTCAGTCAGCCAGGATCAGCAGCCGCAGGGCAGCCTCTATCTGAAAGTATACACCGGTACGAAATACTCGAATACCAGGTGGAAAGCAAACGACGATCCGGAAGAGAAAGCAGAAATTTTTTGCCAGAGAGCGGCAGCATGGTCGAATACACAGGGATATGATGGGGCAGTCCGTCTGACAGTTGGCTTTCCACAGGGGAAAAGCGATGCCAGTCATCCCTACGCTCCTTATTTTTCCCAGGGTATGTCTGATGACGGCACAGAAAAGGAATATCGTTATTATCCAATCGAGAGAATTGCATATCTTTTCACTGAACCGGCTGACAGCCTGACGGACGATTACCGCGACTATGTGTATCAGCATTATCTGGATTATCCGACAAAGGGAACAGAGCGGATGCAGCAGTTTGTGGCGGACAATCCAGGGGAGGATATCGAGGAAATCTGCAATATCGTGCGGACGTTTCTCGATGAGAGTGCTGTTTATAATCCACAGGTCGGACGTTTTCCGAAAAATCAGAATTTTGCAGAATATTTCCTGTTTGAAAAACACGAAGGGTACTGCGTGCATTTTGCGACGGCAGCTGTGCTTCTGATGCGGATGTACGGCATCCCGGCACGTTATGCGACCGGATTTGCCATTCCGGCAGCTGATTTTGACTGGCAGGATGGAGCTGGATGGCTCGCAAATGTAGAAGACAGCAGGTCACATGCCTGGGCAGAAATTTATACGGACTACTATGGCTGGATTCCATTTGAGACAACGCCGTCCTATGATTCCGGTGCAGATTTATCCTACTATGGCGAAAGTCCGCAGGAAAAACAGCAGACAGAGAGCATGGATACAGAAGATGGAACGCAGAACAACGATAAAAATGAGGATCAGACTCCGGATACGAGGAAACAAAATGCAGACCAGAGCAGCGATTCTGACAGCAAAAACGGATATGGTGCAAATGACATGAATGGAAGTCTTTCGGGCACACAGACAGGGATTGTATCGATCGCAGCCGTTCTTCTGTCTCTGATCTTTGCAGGGCTGATCCTGTTTGCAAGACGGACGATCCGACTCCGCAGACGCAGCGGCGAAAATGCACAGGAGATTTTCAGGGATTTCTATGAAGTGCTCGTTTTTGCCGGAATGCCGCAGGGACTGGACTGCATGAAAGACGGATTTACGGCGAAGGTCTGTGAACAGTTCCAGTGGCTGAACAAAGAAGAACTTGATCAGGCGATGGACATTGTGATGCGGGCAAACTTTGCGGGTGATCCGGTGACAAAAGAGGAAACCATGCAGCTGAGGGGACTTTATCGTTACACCTGCCGTATGGTTTTGAAGGGCATGAGCCGCAAAAAGAAGTTTCTTTTCCGCTTTATCAAAGCATATGCTTAAAACTGACCCTGTAAAAATGCTGAATATTGTCTGTTTTTTAAATGACAAAAAAAGCTTATACTGAACAGCAAGAAAAAACAGGAAGGTGAAAGTTTGGAAGTTGACTTCCAAATCTGCCATTATTGACGCAGCAAGTGCGTCATGAAGGAGAAAAGTATGAACGAAAAGAAAAGTACAAACTGGACAGCAAAGAAACTGGCAATCAATGCTCTGGCGATCGCACTTGTCTGTGTATCAACCATGGTGATCCAGATCCCGATCCCGCTTGGTTACATGCATCTTGGAAACTGCTGTATTCTGCTGGTCAGTGTTTATTTTGGAAATATGACCGGAATGCTGGCAGGCGGCATTGGCTCCTGTCTGGCAGATCTGCTCAGCGGCTATACACAGTGGATCATTCCGACACTGATCATCAAAGGGATCATGGGACTTGTGATCGCTATGATCGCTTATCGCGAAGGCGAAGAGATCCGTATGATGCGTCTCCGTACATTTCTCGGAGCAGCGGCAGGTATCGTGATCATGATTGCAGGCTATACGTTTGCAGGATGCTTCCTTTACGGCGGCATGGCAGCAGGTTTTGCCCAGACCCCGGGCCTGACCACAGAAGGTGTGATCGGACTGTTGCTGTTCTATGTGATCGGATTTGCATTTGAAAAAGCCAAAATTCCGGTATTTATCAAACGATTTGCGTAGGAAAGGTGAAATATGTCTCACAACAATCAGAAAAAAATTGCAGTGATCAATGATTTCTCAGGATTTGGCAGATGCTCGATAGCAGTAGCACTGCCAATTCTCTCTGTTATGAAGGTGCAGTGCTGTCCGCTGCCGACCTCCATTTTTTCCAACCACACGGGTTTTCCAAGCTACTTTTTCGAAGACTATACTTCCCGCATGGTTCCTTATATGCAGGAATGGAAAAAACTGGATCTTCATTTTAACGGGATCTGTTCCGGATTTTTAGGTTCCAAAGAACAGATCGAGATTGTAAAAAAGTTTTTTAAAGAGTTTAAAACAGAAGAAACACAGATCATCGTTGATCCGGTAATGGGCGATTATGGAAAACCATATCCGACCTACACAGAAGAAATGTGCGGTGAAATGAAAAAACTGGTCGAGTTTGCCGACATTCTCACACCGAATGTCACAGAAGCCTGCGTGCTTACCGATACACCGTACAAAGAAAAATGGAAGATCGAAGAAATCCAGGAAATGGCAGAAAAGATCCACAAGATGGGACCGAAAAAAATCGCCATCACCGGTATCGTCCAGGGCGGATTTATTGCAAACTTCTGTTACGAAGAAGGGCAGCAGCCGAAAGTGCTGCGTACCCACAAAGAAGGAACACAGCGTTCCGGAACCGGCGATATCTTTGCATCCATCATCGCAGCCGATGCCGTCAACGGAGTGCCGTTCTATAAATCCGTGAAGAAAGCTTCCGATTTTATCAAAAAATGTATTATCCGCTCACAGGAACTGGATATTCCGCTGACAGACGGCGTATGTTTTGAAGAAGTTTTAGGAAAATTAAAAACAGACTGAAAGGAATGCTGCATTATGAAAAAAGAAATGACGATTTTCTATGAAGTACACGATAATATCTATGTAAATCTCACCAATAAATGTCCATGTGCCTGTACCTTCTGCCTGCGTCAGACCAGAGATCACATGGAAAATTCCCATGTTTTGTGGCTGGAGCATGCACCATCTTTTGAAGAAGTGCAGGAAGCCATGAAAGCCGTAGATTTTTCAAAATATAAAGAAGTGGTATTCTGCGGATTCGGCGAACCGACCGAGGCACTCGATGTGCTGAAACAGAGTGCAAAGCTGATCAAAGAAAAGTACAATATGCCGATCCGTATCAACACAAACGGACTTGGCAGTCTGGTCAATGAAAGAGACATCGTTCCGGAACTGAAAGGTCTTGTGGATACGATTTCTGTCAGCCTGAATACCCCGAATGCAGATGAGTACCACAGGCTGGTACGCAGCAAATTCGGAGAAAAGTCATTTGATGCCATGATCGATTTCACAAAAGAATGTACAAAATACATTCCAAATGTTGTGATGACGACCGTAGAGACGACCATCACACACGAAGAAGAAAAGCAGTGTCAGGAAATCTGTGACCGCATAGGGGCAAAATACCGCATTCGCCCGTGGGAGGACTGAAAAGTCCTCCTTTTTTTGACAAATCTGCAATTCTGGGTATAATGGAAGGAAAAAAGGTAACTGTGAGAATACCGAAAAGTTAGTAAAGGAGAACACCATGTACACAGTGATTGTTGCAGATGACGAGCAAGAGATCCGTCGTTCCCTGATCCGGAAAGTAGACTGGGGAAGCGTCGGTTTTCAGGTGATCGGAGAGGCGGAAAACGGTGCGGAAGCTTTGGAACTGACGGAAAAGCTGGAGCCGGATCTGCTTCTGACGGATATACGCATGCCATTTATCAGCGGCATCGAGCTTGCACGCCAGGTGCGGGAGATAAGGCCGGCTACCCAGATCGCATTTCTGAGTGGATTTGATGATTTTTCTTATGCACAGCAGGCCATACAATATAATATTATCAGCTATCTGTTAAAACCGATCTCATCTTCCGAACTTGAAAAAGAGCTCCTGAAGATGAAAGAGAAGATCGATCAGAAGTTTCAGGTATTTTCCCAGCCGGGGATGCGTCAGGAGCATATGGAGAAAAGAGAGTTTCTGACACCGTTGCTTCTGGATGGCTTTGGCGGGGAACTTCCGGAAGAAGAGCACAGAATGCTGATGAAAGAGGCAATTTCCTGCGGACTGCTCGACGGGGAAGAGCCGGAAGCCTTGAATTATGCGGTGATGGTCACCAGAATCCTGGATAAAGACGGAAAGAACTGCACGACAAGAGGCAGCGTCAAGGCGATCGATTCCATCCTCAAAAAGTACACCAAGTACTGCAGCGTCTATTTACAGGGACGCGTAGTATCTTTGCTTCTGGCAACGCCGCGTGGCTTTGATAAATATCTGCATATTCTGGTAGATGACATCTGTCAAAGTGTGGAGCGTATTATGGGGATGGACAGCGTGATCGGAGTCAGCAGAGTAGTCGAAAAGCTGGAAAGATGTCATGAGTGCTATCTGGAGGCGATGAGTGCGGCTGCAAATTACGGAAAAGAAGAAGGAAACATTCATTTTATATCAGACGATGAACGGACAGAGAGCTTTGACAAGGTGATGGTGCATCAGACCGTGGAAGATATCGAAAATCTGCTTCGAAAGGGCAGACCGGAGGAGATCAGCGGCTATCTGCAGAACTTTTTTGACCAGGTCGTACAGCACAAGATCTCTCAGTCTGAGACGGATTTTATCCTGATGCTGATCGTTTCGACGGTTTATCAAGTACTTTATTCGGTTGCCGGAGAAGAAGTGGTTCAGCAGATGCAGCAGAAGTTCCCGATGTACAGCATGAAAATGTTCGGCAATATCGGAGATTCCAGGCAGTTCTATGTAGATATCTGCACTACGGCACGCCTGATGATCGCAGACCAGCGAAAGAAAAGCAGTGTGATGCTCTGCAACCGTGCGATCCGCATCATCAACGAGAAATTTGCCGATCCGGATCTGTCCCTTGTCTCGGTCAGCACCGAGATTTCCGTCAGCCCGAACTACTTAAGTGCACTTTTGAAAAAGGATACCGGTGAGACGTTCAAAGAGCTGCTTACGAAAAAGCGTATCGAGACAGCCAAAGAGCTTCTGATGGACACCAACATGAAAGTCCGTGAGATATCGGAAAAATGCGGCTACAACGATCAGCATTATTTCAGCTATTGCTTCAAAAAATATACCGGTGTTTCACCGAACAGCTGCAGGAGAACGTATGAAGATGGCAGACAGGATTAAACAGGCGGTGAAGCGGTTTCAGCAGATTTCACTGTCGAGTCTGTTTGTCATCCTGGTGAGCGTGATCGTTATGATCACTTCAGTCGTATCACTGCTTATATTTGTCAATCTTTACCGTAATGATATGGAGCAGAATGCGATCACAACGAGCGAGCAGGCCGTTGTACAGGTGAAAAATACCGTTTTCAACTATACCGAAGACATGAGCGATATCATGCAGATGATCTGTGCTAACATTCAGAAAGAGGAGGAAGAAGCAAATAATTTTTTCTCCAATCTTCTGAAGATAAGATCCGATGTTGTTGCAGTTACTTCCTATGATATGAACGGCAAGATCTTAAAATGCTGGACAAATGGTCAGAAATTAAAAGAAAATTATATCAAAAATCTTTCTTATGTGCGTGATCTGCCGCAGGAAGAAGGAATTTTAAATATCACAAAACCGCATGTAGAATCCCTGTTTGTGGACTACTATCCGTGGGTGGTAACGATTTCCCAGAACATGCAGGATGCAAACGGGAATACGATCCAGGTAGCGGTGGATATCAGTTTTTACAATATCGCCGATTATGTGGATGATGTCGGGATCGGGCAGCATGGTTACTGCTATATTGCCGATGATGTCGGAAACATTGTCTATCATCCGCAGCAGCAGCTCATTTACGCTTCTTTAAAAGAAGAAAACCAGAAAAATATGGAGAACGGGACGTACATCAAGTCTAATGTGATTTACACCGTCAACTCCCTTCAGAACTGCGACTGGCATATCGTGGGAGTATGCTATGTGGATGAAATGATCACAAACAAAGTGGAACGCGTAGTCAGCAGCCTGGTCGTGATCCTGGCGATCGTACTTGCCGGAACGGTGTTCCTTGGCAGCGTTTTCTCGGATCTGTTCTCAAAACCGGTTACAAGCCTGGTGCGTGCGATGGAAGAATTCGAGGGAAACAGTGCCGAGTTTGTCTATCATCCGGTGACGGGAACCAAAGAGATTTCTGCCCTGTCGGATTCGTTTGAACATATGGCAGTACGGATCCAGAAGCTGATGGAAGAAGTCCGCCAGGAAGAAATCAGCCTTCGGAAAACAGAACTGAAGGCACTTCAGGCACAGATCAATCCACATTTCCTCTATAATACACTGGATGCGATCGCCTGGATGTGCGAAGCCGGACGCAATGAAGATGCCGTGGAGATGGTCAATGCCCTGGCAAGGCTGTTCCGCATCAGCATCAGCCGCGGACATGAGCTGATCCCGATTGAGAAAGAGCTGCAGCATGCACAGAGCTATCTGCATATTCAGAATTTCCGCTATAAAAATCAGTTCCGGTATCAATTTGACGTTGATGAGGCATGCCTTTCTTATTACTGTAATAAAATCACACTGCAGCCGATCATCGAGAATGCAATTTATCACGGCATGGATCGTATGGTAGATGAGGGCATGATCAGGATCAGCATCCATCAGAGCGAAGACAAGATCATCTTTACGGTGGAGGACAACGGAGTTGGCATGACAGAAGAACAGTGCGAGGAAGTACTGAAAAAGGAGCGAAGCGACCGTGCCGGAATCGGGATCAAGAATGTAAATGACCGTATCAAGATCTATTTCGGGGAAGAATACGGCCTGACCATAAAGAGTGAGCTGGATGAAGGCACCTGTGTCACGATTATGATGCCGAAAGTAACGGAGGGAAGCTATGAAGACAAATAGGTGGAGAAACCGCATCCTGTGGATGGCATTTCTGGTCTGTCTGGTGCTGATTTTCTGTCTGACGGCTTTTCACCGTCCGATTCTCAACGGAAAAGAAAGTGAAAGCAGCAGCGATCAGAAGCACAAAGTTGTTTTTATTGCAAAGTCAACCGTTTCCGGATTCTGGAAATCGGTATATGCAGGGGCGAGCAATGCTGCCACGGCATGCAATCTGGATCTGACTTTCGAGGGACCGAAAAACGAAGAAGATTATGAGACACAGAATCAGATGATTGCAAAGGCAGTGGAAGACGGAGCGGAAGTCATTATTTTTTCTGCGGTAGATTATGAGGCAAATGCCGATGCGATCAATGATGCGGCAGGCAAAGGGGTCAAGGTTGTGGTCATCGACAGCGACGTGGACAGCGATGCGGTCAGCTGCCGGATCGGAACCGATAATTACGATGCTGGATGTAAGGCAGCGGAAGCAGCCATGAAAGATGAAAACGAAGAAATCCATATCGGCATTGTGAATTACGATAAAAACTCGGACAATGGACAGAAAAGAGAAGAAGGATTCCGGGATAGCATTCTGCGTGATGAAAGAGCCGGAATTGATGCCGTGATCAATGTGCTTTCCGATACAGAAAATGCAAAAAAACGAACAAAGAAAATGCTGAAAAAGCATCCGAAGATTAATGTGATCGTCACCTTTAACGAATGGACAACACTCGGGGTCGGCTATGCAATCCAGGAACTTGGGCTGAAAGACAATGTCCGTGTGGTCGCATTTGACAGCAATGTGGTTTCGGTCGGCATGCTGGAGACGGGGGAAGTGGACACCCTGATCGTACAGAATTCCTATGCCATGGGGTATCTCGGCGTGGAGACCGCCTACAAGCTGATCAACGGATATTCCATCAAAGATACCATTTATACGGATACGATCGCAGTGGACAAAGAGAACATGTATGATGAAGAATGTCAGAGAAGACTCTTTGCTTTCGAAAAAAGTAACAAAAATTAAATCTCGTTTTCGTGCAAAAGTATGAAACGGTGGTTTAAATCTTAAGAAAAAAATAGAAAATTATATCAAAATCGTAAATTATCATATTGGAAAATTGAGAACTTTGTGCTATATTGTTAGAGTAATGAAAAACAAATCATTTTTTTGGGAGGAACTTATCATGAAGAAAAAAGTAATCGCTGGTTTACTTGGAACAGCAATGGTAGCATCTCTGCTTGCAGGATGCGGATCATCTAACAACACAAAAGATACAACAGCTGATACAGCAGCAGCAACAGAAGCAGCAGCTGACACAACAGCTGATACAGCAGCAGCTGATGCTGAAACAGAAGCACAGTCCGTAGCAGATGCAGCAGGCGATGTTGATCTGTCTAACGCAGACGTAGCAGTTATGTACTATACATACGGCGATACATACATCGCTTCCGTACGTACAGCACTGGATGCTAAACTGGACGAACTGGGTGTTAAATATCAGGACTACGATGCAAACAACAACCAGACAACACAGAACGAGCAGATCGATACAGCTATCCAGACAGGTGCAAACGTACTGATCGTTAACATCGTAACATCTGGTTCTGTAGATGCTTCTTCTCAGATCGTTGAAAAAGCAAAAGCAGCAGATATCCCTGTAATCTTCTTCAACCGTGCAGTTGAAGGTGACGAAGACGAAGGTAAAGTACTTGGAAGCTATGACAAGTGTGCATTCGTTGGTACAGATGCTCCGGAAGCTGGACATATGCAGGGCGAAATGATCGGTAACTACCTGGTTGAAAACTACGATGCAGTAGACCTGAACGGCGACGGAAAGATCTCCTACGCTATGTTCATGGGACAGCTTGGTAACGTAGAAGCTATCTACCGTACACAGTATGGTGTAGAAGATGCTAACAAAGTTCTGGAAGAGAACGGAAAAGCAGCTCTGGAATACTTTGATTCTTCCAACACAGACTGCTACCAGGTTGACCAGGATGGTAACTGGAGTGCAACAGCTGCAAACAACTACATGACAACCAACCTGACACAGTACAACGAAGAAAACAAGAACATGATCGAACTTGTTATCTGCAACAACGATGGTATGGCTGAAGGTGCTATCTCTGCTCTGAATGACAAAGGATACAACCTGGGTACAGATGACTGCAAGACAATCCCTGTATTCGGTGTAGACGCTACAGATGCAGCTAAACAGCTGATCAAAGACGGTAAGATGACAGGTACAATCAAACAGGATGCTGAAGGTATGGCAGATTGTATCGCAGATCTGACAAAGAACGCTGGTTCAGGTCAGGATGTAATGGCTAACACAGATTCTTACAACATCTCTGAAAACGTTAAGAATAAGATCTACATCCCATACGCTATGTACACAGGAGAAGAATAAGATCTGATTCTGAAACAGAACGGAAAATGAATGATGGAAATTCATTCGTGAAATAGTATACAAGGGTAACGGCTGCCGCTGGTCGGCGGCCGTTCCTTAAGTATAAAGGTAAGTAGTAGAAAGACAGGAGGTCAGGATATGGAGCATGATGTTTTGCTTGAAATGAAAAATATCAGCAAGGAGTTCCCAGGCGTTAAGGCGTTGGATAATGTTTCTTTGACCGTAAGAAGAGGAACGGTTCACGCACTGATGGGAGAAAACGGCGCTGGGAAATCTACATTGATGAAGTGCCTGTTTGGGATGTATGTAAAAGACGGCGGATCCATTTCTCTGGAAGGGAAAGAAATCAATTTCAAAAACTCCAAGGAAGCTTTGGAAAATGGTGTAGCAATGGTTCATCAGGAGTTGAACCAGGCCCTGAAACGTAGTGTTATGGACAATATCTGGCTGGGACGTTATCCCAAAAAAGGTCCGATGGTAGACGAAAAGAAAATGTATGATGATACAAAAGCACTTTTCGACAAACTGGAGATTGATGTTGATCCGAAGAGGATCATGAGCACTATGCCGGTATCACAGCGTCAGATGGCAGAAATTGCAAAAGCAGTTTCCTTTAATTCGAAAATTATCGTGTTCGACGAGCCGACATCTTCCCTGACGGAAGAAGAGGTAGAGCACTTGTTCAAAATCATAAATATGCTGAGAGATCAGGGATGTGGTATCATCTACATCTCCCATAAAATGGCAGAGATCCTCAGAATTTCTGATGACATTACAGTCATGCGAGACGGTACATGGGTAGCTACCAAACCGGCAAAAGAAATGACAATGGATGAGATCATCAGACTGATGGTAGGTCGTGAACTGACAAACCAGTTCCCGCCAAAGACAAACAAACCGGGCGATGTTGCTCTGGAAGTAGAAAACCTGACTGCACAGTACTCTCTGCTGCGTGATGTTTCCTTCAAAGTTCGCCGTGGTGAGATTGTTGGTCTGGCCGGTCTGGACGGAAGCGGACGTACCGAAACACTGGAGAACATCTTCGGTATTGCAACAAGAAAATCAGGAACAATCAAACTGGACGGTAAGGTTTGCACAAACCGCAACGCACGTGAATCGATCAAGAACGGTTTCGCCCTTCTGACAGAGGAACGTCGTGCAACCGGTATTTTCGGAATTCTCAGTATTCGTGAAAATACGGTTATCTCCAGCCTTAAGAAACATAAAAAGAAAGGTCTGTATCTGAGCGAGAAGTCCATGAGAGAGGATACTCAGTGGTCCATCGATGCGATGCATACCAAAACACCGACACAGGAAACAAAAATCCGTTCACTGTCAGGTGGTAACCAGCAGAAGGTTATCCTTGGACGCTGGCTGCTGACCAATCCGGAAGTACTGCTGCTGGATGAGCCGACACGTGGTATCGACGTTGGTGCTAAATACGAGATTTACCAGTTGATTCTGGATCTTGCAAATAAGAACAAAGTAGTTATGGTAGTTTCTTCTGAAATGCCAGAACTTCTGGGAATCTGTGACCGAATTCTCGTTATGTCCGGTGGACGTCTTGCAGGTGAAGTAAATGTCAGCGAGACGAACCAGGAAGAGATCATGACCCTTGCGGCAAAATATGTATAAGGAGGCTGAAGTAAGTGAGAGCATTTTCAAATTTAAAAGCAAGTATCGCAAATTATAAAACACTGGACAGCAAAGACAAGAAAACCTTCTGGAAAGAGGGATTCATCAACAACCTGATGTATATCTTGATCATCATTGCTGCAATCTATACATACACACAGAACCAAAAATTCCTGAGTGTATCTTCTATCGTAAATATTATTTCTCTGTCAGCTGCAAATATTCCGATCGCACTTGGTATCGCAGGATGTATCGTACTGACCGGTACCGACCTTTCTGCTGGTCGAGTTGTAGGTCTGACAGCATGTATTTCCGCATCTTTACTGCAGTCTATGGACTATGCAACAAAGATGTTCCCGAATCTTCAGCCACTGCCAATCCCGGTAGTAATCCTGATCGTTGTCGTTGTTGGTGGTATCGTAGGTTTCGTCAATGGATGGTTCGTAGCACAGTTTAAACTGCATCCATTCATCGTAACACTGGCAACTCAGCTGATTACATACGGTGTACTGCTTCTGTACATCATGATCAACGGAAACAATGGACAGCCTCTGTCAGGTCTGGACAATTCCTTCAAAAACTTCGTAACAGGAAGTTTAGTTAAATTCTTTGGCGTTCCAATCCCGAACTATGTTTGGTATGCAATTATCATGATTGCTTTCATGTGGTTCATGTGGAACAAAACAACATTTGGTAAAAATATGTTCGCTGTAGGTTCTAACCCGGAAGCAGCAAACGTATCTGGTGTAAGTGTATTCTGGACAACAATCGCAGTACATACTCTGGCTGGATGCATGTATGGTATTACAGGTTTCATCGAGTCAGCACGTATCGGTTCCAACCAGGCCAACACAGGTCTGAACTACGAGTGTGATGCTATCGCAGCCTGCGTTATCGGTGGTGTATCTTTCGTAGGTGGTACTGGTAAGATCAGTGGTATCGTTCTTGGTGTATTCATCCTGAGAATTATCTTCGTTGCACTGCAGTTCCTCTCAATCAACCAGAGTATGCAGTACATCATCAAAGGTCTCATCATCCTGGTAGCTTGCTCTATCGATATGAGAAAATACCTGGTTCGTAAATAATTTTTTACAGAATCTCAAGGGCCGGACATATTGTTCGGCTCTTTTTTTCTCTTGATCGGAGAAAACGTTCGCCTGTATTTGAACTGAAAATAGAAAAACGGATAAGTATTATCTATCTTTTCTGTTGGAAATGTGATATCATGAAAATTGTGAAAGTACAAAGTACGGAACAATCCGGTATCAAAGAGGGCAAATACCTTTTGACCAGACATCATAATATGCGAAATACAGGCAAAAAGAGAGGAGCATAATATTATGAATGACAGAGCAAAGTATAAAGGACGTATGGCGATCTATGCCATGGCAGGCGTATATCTGCTGGCACAGGCCTACTATATGTATAAAGATATCCCGACCAGCAGCGGAACCGATAAAATACTGATGTCCATTTTTATGGTAGTGTTTGCTGTGATCGGTGCAGGGATGGTGATCATGGGAGTCACCAAGAGCTATAAAGCAATCAAAGAAGACTATAATGCAGTACCGGAAGAAGAAAAAAAAGATGCAGAGACTTCTGAAGGTGAAGAAGCTGCCGTAGAAGCAAAAGAAGTGGCAGAGCTGGAAGATAAAGCAGAAGAAAAAGAAGAAGAGGAAGATGCATCAGAGGATGCAGATGACAATAAGTAGAAAAATATAAAAGTTGATACATGTAAACAGGACGCCGTATCGTTGCAAAACAAGGTAGTGTAAAATAGTTTGTGTTTCTGGTAAAAAATGGCTCCTTTTTGGTAAGAATTTAGATATGACAATTCTTATCGAAAAGGAGTATTTTTATGGCAGTTGCAAAGGAACAAATTCGACAGATTATCTCAGAAAACAACATTAGTAGCGTTGCAGATGTATACACGCTTCTGAAAGACAGTTTCAAAGATATCCTGCAGGAGCTGATGGAGGCAGAGTTGGATGCAACTCTCGGTTATGAAAAAAATCATAAGGGAGATCTGCAGACAGACAACAAAAGAAATGGTCATTCCACAAAGAACTTAAAAAGCCAGTACGGTGAATTCCAAATTGATGTACCAAGAGACCGCAATGGGGAGTTTGAACCGAAGCTGATTCCTAAATATCAGAGGGATATTTCTGGAATTGAAGAAAAAGTGATCTCTTTATATGCACGTGGTATGAGTACACGTGACATTCATGACCAGCTTCAGGATCTTTATGGAATTGAATTATCGGCAGAAATGGTCAGCAAGATCACTGATAAGATCCTTCCTCAGGTCAAGGAGTGGCAGTCACGTCCTCTGAATCCGGTTTATCCGTTTGTCTTTATGGACTGTATTCATTACAAAGTCCGGGAGGATGGCAGGATCTTAAGCCGTGCTGCTTATGTTGTTCTTGGTGTTACAGTGGAAGGGTACAAAGATATCCTCAGCATCACAGTAGGAGCTAATGAAACCAGCAAGTTCTGGCTTGGAATGCTCAATGATCTGAAGAACCGCGGAGTAAAGGATGTACTTTTCTTCTGTGTAGATGGGCTTCCCGGCTTTAAAGAAGCTATACAGGCAGTCTATCCGCAGGCAGAGATCCAGAGATGCGTCATCCATATGCTGCGTAATTCTTTCAAGTATGTGAACTATAATGATCTGAAAAAGTTTTCCTCAGATTTCAAAGCAGTATATAATGCTCCGAATGAAACAGCAGCTTTATCTGAACTGGAGAACATTAAGGAGAAATGGGGAAAGAAATATCCCTATGCTATCAGCAACTGGGAAAATAATTGGGAAGATGTAAGTTCCTTTTTCCAGTTTTCAAATGATATCAGACGTATTATGTACACAACTAACATCATAGAGGGATTGAACCGTCAATACCGGAAAGTCACAAAAACCAAGAGTGTATTTCCAAGCGATACAGCACTGGAAAAGATGCTGTATCTTGCCAGCGAAAACGTAGTCAGGAAATGGACACAGAG
>QWCN01002253.1_pt1 | contig 75522 bp, 67 predicted proteins | sample 1972711 | NCBI WGS metagenome assembly QWCN01 (sample SAMN09866707, study PRJNA288562) | Human gut metagenome isolate term1_stool, whole genome shotgun sequencing... | isolation source: gut | host: Homo sapiens | place: USA: California | reverse complement strand
GTCAATGCCGTCCTTGCAGATACGGGCAAGACCCTTCATGGTGTAGTCCCAATTCTCCGGCAGGGACAGCATGAGGGATAAAAGCCCCTTCGCTTTCAGGGACAGTGACATATCCCGCAGGTGGTAGTTGGACATGACTGTGTAATCTCTGGTCTTTTCGATACGGAATACAGCCATCTTCGCACCTCCTTCCTGTGAAAATGAAAAGTGTTGATTTTGAGCGGTTTGTCCGTCTGTGAGCCTCCGCTGCCTCCCGCATGGGAAAACACCCACGTCATGTTCAGAACGCAAGCCACAGCGAAAGAAAACGCAGATTTTCCACCCAAATCACGGCGAAAAGGGGATATATACAAGTTATTTGCTACTCGTCCGCCTTGAAAACCGTTGATATTACTGGCTTTTTCAAAAAGTTCTGTATCACCACTCGCACCATGAAAACCTCGGAACCACAAGGGTTCCGAGGTTTTTTGTTTTGCAAATTTTGAATTCGAGTCAGTGACGCACGCCAAAAAGCCCCGGGGCCGAAAGGGTCCCGGGGCTTTTGGAGCACAGGAAGCGTTGTAAAACGGCAGCGGTTGGCCCGGACGCGCGGCGCTTATCCGTCGCTCCGCATAGGCGGAAGGACCTGAAAATCGCCGCGGCGCTCCGGCATGGCGTCGCCGTACTGCTTGAAGTAGTCCAGGATCAGATCGGACATCTCCGTGCCGATCTCCCGCACCACGGGGCAGCCCACATAGCAGTCATACCCGCCTGTGCCGCTGGCGCGGTAGCTGTTCAGGCAGATGGTGAACACATCGGTATCCGCCACGGGCTTTCCCTGCACGGTCATGGCGGCGACCCGCTGCCCCACCGGGCGGGAGATATCGTAGGTATAGGACACGCCCATGTAGTAGTCGTAGTTGTAATGCTCCACCTTCGGCTCCAGGAAGCAGTCCGACACCCGCAGGGTGCCGTCGTCGTTCTGGGTAAAGTACGCCGCGCTGCGCTCCATCGCCTGCCGCAGAACAGCGCCGGTGATCTCCAGCACCGACAGCGTGTTGGTGTAGGGGTAGGCGATCAGCAGATCGCGCCGCCGCACCACCCGCGGGAGCCCCGCCGCATCGTTGGCCAGGCTGGAGGCGGACAGCTGCGCGCCGCTGGCCCAAAGCTGCACCGCGTTGAACAGATCGGGGAGGCCGCTGCCTCCGGCCGCCATGTGCAGCGGCGTGTCCGGCAGCAGAGGCTGCGGCAGATGGCCCACCACCTGATCCAGCCAGTCCTGGGCGCCGCGCTCCATGCCGGCGAACTCGTCCAGCCACTCCCGGCGGCATGCACCGGATGCGGGGATCGTCTCGCTGTTGAAGCGCTTGCCCGTTTCGGATATGGCCGCCTCGATGTGCAGGAATTCCTGTCCCCGGTCGGTGGGCTGCACCACGAAAGTACCGCACAGCGTCTGCCCGTGGACGGTCATGTGCTGGTGCCCTGTCAGCAGAAGGTCAAAGTCCAGCTCCTGGCACAGGCGGTAGGCCACGTTCTCGTGGGTGGTAGACAGCACGCGGCCGGTGGCCAGATCTCTCTCGAAGCCGCCGTGATAAATGCACAGCGTCACATCCACCCGGCCCCGCAGGGATTCCAGCGCCGCACGCGCGGCGGGGATAGGGTCGCTGATAGTGATGCCGGACAGGTGCTCCGGCTTCTCCCAGATGTTCACGTAGTCGGTGACGATGCCCACGATGCCGATCCGCAGGCCGTTCTCCAGCGTGTGGATACGGGCAGGGAAGCGCACGCGGGCGCCGTCCCAGCGGACATTCTCGCAGACGCAGCGGGCGTGCAGAGCGTTGAGATAGCTGTCCAGATAGTCCATGCCGTAGTTGAAGTCGTGGTTGCCCAGGGTCACATAGTCGTAGCCGCAGCGGTTCATTATCTCGGCGAACCGGCTGGCGTCGCCCAATGTGTCATGGCAGTAGGCGCCCAGCGGCGAGCCCTGCAGGATATCGCCGCCGTCGATGACCAGCGTGTTCCCGTCCTTATGAAACTGGCTGGCACACTTGAACAGACCGATATTCCTCTCCTGCCGGCTGCGGTAGTCGGTGGGATAGATATAACCATGGAGGTCAGAGGTGAAGTAGATGGTAAAGCGTTTTGTGTCCATCGGCTCACCCCCGTGCCAGCTTGATACGGATCCGGGAGGATATCCACTCGATGATCAGCACCAGCACGATCAGGCCCAGCAGGATCGCGCCCACCTCGTTCCAGCGATAGGCGCTCATGGCGAAGATCAGCGGCGCGCCGATACCGCCGGCGCCCACCAGGCCCAGCACCGTGGCGTCGCGCAGGTTCATGTCGAAGCGGTAGATGATGGTGGAGGTAAAGTCCGCCGTCAGCTGCGGCAGAATGCCGTAGCGGATCTTCTGGAACGTGGTGCAGCCCGCGGCGTCCAACGACTCCAGAATGCGCTTGTCCAGGTCCTCGATGCTCTCGATAAACATCTTGGACACCATGCCGATGGAGCACAGGGACATGGTCAGCAGGCCCGCGAAGGGACCGGGGCCGGTGACGCGGATGAACATCAGGCCGTAGACAAAGGCGGGAACGGTGCGGATAGCGGCGATCAGAATGCGTCCCACCAGCGCCAGCGGCTTGGGGACCAGATTGCTGGCGGAGATAAACGACAGGGGCAGCGAGATCACCGCGCCCACGATGGTGCCCAGAAAGGCGATGCAGAACGTCTCCAGCAGCAGATAAGGCACACCGTTGGTGCCCAGTGTGAACAGCAGCTTGGCGGAGGGATGGAAGATACCGGAGATGATATTCCCGGCTACCTCCAGCCCGTTGCTGGTGGGGTTGCTGGTCTGTACGGCCGTGCCGGACCACGCCAGCAGGCAGGCCACGATGAAGGCCGCCAGCAGCTGCCACAGCCACGTTTTCGGCGCGGAGGCGTAGGCTTTTTGAATTCTCTGTTCCATACGGCCCTCCTTACGTCAGTTTTTTACGCAGGGCGTGGCTGATCGCCTCGATGACCATAACGGCCACAAACAGAACGATCAGGATCATGCCAAGGCTGTCGTACTCACGCCAGCCGATCTTTTCATTCATAATAAGGCCCAGTCCGCCCGCGCCCACGTAGCCCAGGATGGAGGCGTAGCGCACGTTGCCCTCCAGGCAGAACAGGGATACGGACAGATAGGTGGGCAGCACCTGGGGAAACACCGCCGTGGTAAAGGCCTGCAGCCGGGTGGCGCCCAGCGCCTCCATGGCCTCATAGGGCCCCATATCCACCGTCTCGATGATCTCGAAGAGCTGCTTGCCCACATAGGCGAAGGTAAACACCGCGATGGCGCAGGTGCCCGCCATGGTGCCCAGGCCGAAGATGTAGGTGGCGATCAGGGCGCACACCAGCGTGGGCAGTGTCCGCACAAGGCTGAGAAACAGCCGGACGATGAACACCACCACGCGGTTGGTGACGATGTTGCTGGCGGCGGCTACGGCAAAGGGGATCGCCAGCACCGCGCCGATGAACGAACCCAGGAAGGACATCTTGATGGTGTCCCACAGGGGCTGCCAGATCTTGCTCAGATACCCCGTGTTGGGCGGGAACATGGCCGCGAGGATATCGAAAAACTTGCTGCCCTTCTTCACCAGCACCCCGAAATCGAAGCCGGTGATGTGCACAGACAGCGCGCCCAGCGCCAGCACGATCAGAATGACCAGCGGCGCGCGGCTGCGTTTTTCCTCCACCACCGCGCCGTTGGGCAGCGTATAGCGGCGGGGCTTGAACAGACGGTCGTACAGGCTCATGCGTCTGCCTCCGTCTCGCTGTCGTCACCGTAGATGGCGTCCAGCACTGACTGGTCCACATTGGCGGAGGGCCCGTCATAGACGATCTTGCCGGCGCGGATGCCGATAATGCGGTCGGCGTACTCCAGCGCCAGCTCCACATGGTGGATGTTCAGCAGGATGGAGATGCCCATCTCCTCATTGATGCGGACGAAGTCCTGCATCACCTGCTTGGCGGTAACGGGGTCAAGGGCAGCCACCGGCTCGTCTGCCAGAATGATCCGGGGGTTCTGGGTCAGTGTGCGGGCCAGCGCCACCCGCTGCTGCTGACCGCCGGAGAGCTGGTCGGCGCGGATGTAGGCCTTGTCCAGAATACCCACCTTATCCAGCGATTCCAGCGCCTTGATCTTGTCCGCCTTTCGGAAGGCGCCCAGCAGCACCCGCCAGAAGGGCATATCCGGCACGCAGGCGGACAGCACGTTCTTGATGACGGTGGTGCGGGTCACCAGATTGAAGGACTGGAACACCATACCGATGCCCCGGCGGAACCGGCGCAGGCTCTTGCCCGACAGGGTACTGACATCGGTGCCGTTCACCGTCAGCGTGCCGGAGGTGATCTGGTGCATCCGGTTCACGGAGCGCAGCAGCGTGGACTTGCCCGCGCCGGAACGGCCGATGATGGCCACAAACTCGCCGTCCTGAATGGTCAGGTCCACGTCGTCCAGACCCACCGTGCCGTTGGGATACACCTTGGATACATGGTCGAAAATGATCATATGGTCTCCTCTTTTCCTGAAATAGCACACGGGGAGGGCTGCACAGCGGAAGGTCATGGCTGTGCAGTCCTCCCCGCGCTTGGGAAAGTGCTTTAGTTGGCGGCAGACAGCTCCTGGATGAGCTTCTGCGCGGCGCGCTCGTTGTCGTAATCGGAAGCCTGTGCCACCTGATAGCCGTTGTGGCTGTAGATAGCAATGACTTCCTTACCGGCATCGGTGTTGCCGATGTTGATGAACGCCTGCTGCAGCGCGGCGATCAGGTCAGCGTCCATGATCTCGGAGTTCTTGCTGACGGAGATGGTGTCGTTGTAGATGGGGGCGGTCACGCCGATCACGCCGGTCTCCTCCCAGATGGAGCCCTCACGGCTGAACTCGGTGTTCCAGCGCTCGGCATAGTCGCGGCGCGCGTCGGCATAGGTCACCAGCACGTCCACCTGGCCGGAGGCCAGACGGGCAAAGGCGCTGGCGTAGGAGTCGGACTGCACGGCGCTCTTCAGGTCAGAGATGCCCTTGCCGTAGTGATCCTGCAGCCACAGGGCGGGATAGATGTAGCCGGCGGGGGAAGAGGTGCCCATGACGCTCCAGTTGGCGCTGTCCAGGTCCTCCCAGGTCAGCTCTTCGCCGGCGTTGACCTTCTTCACCAGCTCCTGGCCCTTGTCAGAGGGGCCGGCGATGAACAGGGCGCGGTAGGAAACGGCCTGCTTGTCGGAAGCCTCGGTGGGCTGGCCGTCATTCCAGTCCTTGGCGTTGTCGGAGTCCTTGCTCAAGCCGTCGCGGGTAGCGGTCAGAATGACCTCGGCGCCGTCGTCATACAGCACATAGGTGCCGCCGGGGATCAGACCCACGTCGATGGTGCCGGCCTCAAGGCCCTCGCCCACGGCCTCATAGGTGGTGCCGACAGTGATCTCCACGTCGCCCACCTCGTAGCCCTGCTTGGCCAGCTCGTCCTTCAGCATCTGCTTCAGGGGCTCGGTAACGGTAATGATCTCCTCCGGCTCGCGGGAGGGCACGAACGCGACCTTCAGGGTCTCGATCTTCTTCGCGCCGTCGGTGTCGCCGGCATTGTCGCCATCGGTCTTGTCACCGCAGCCGGCCAGCAGGCCGAGCGCCATGACCAGCGCCAGCAGCAGAGCAAAAAACTTTTTCATTCTTTTTTCCTCCATAAAGTGTTGTTCCCTTGCCCGGAGTAGTTCTCCGGGACGTGTACAGCGGCATGGCACAGCAAAAGGCGCACCATACCGTCTCACAGTATAGCACACCTTTATAGAGAAAAATTTTCCGATTTGGTAAAAAAAGTAATATCTCAGGCGTCCCTCTCCCGCCCGAAGTAGAACGCCACCAGCTCCTCGAACGCCAGTATCACATGGCCGAAAAAGCTGTTGGGCAGGCTGCCGGCCAGCGTCTGCCGCGAGCCGTCCACCACAAACACGATGTCCGACATCTGCGCCAGGGTAGAGTCGCTCCGCTTGGTGAACGTGACGATCTTGTGGCCGTTCTGCCGGGCGTGACGCACGTCGTTCAGCACCGGCTCCGTCTCGCCGCTCTGGCTGACGGCGAACATCACCGGCGGGGCCTCCGCCGCGTCGGACAGGTGGTGCGCGTCGCGGAACAGCATATAGTCATAGAAATGGACGTTGTTGAACACCATAAAGCCGCAGATGGACAGCCGTTGGGCGATATAGGCGCCCACAATGTTGGAAAAGCCTTCGCCGGTGGTGAACAGCTTGGCCCGGCGCGACTGGTCCAGCAGGCCGCAGAACCGGTCCAGCAGCTCGTCGGAATAATTGTCGATCAGGCTCTTGATATTCTCCGCGCTGCGGTCCTGGCCGTGGGAGTTGAACTGGCGGCTGAGGTAGTAGTACAGCTCGCTGTATCCGTCAAAGCCCAGCCGCTTGCACATCTTGACGATGGTGGTGGTGGAGAGAAAGTTCTCGTTGGCGATCTGCTGGATACCCACGCGCTTCTCGCCGCGCTCGATATGTGCCGTGATGCTGGTGATCACCCGTTTCTCGTCCTCAGAAAGCAGATTTGTCAGCAGAAAATAGCCGTCGCCCACAGCCTGTCCCTCCTTGCCATCCGTGATGGCACTATTATAGCAAACCGGGCGGCACCTTGCAAGACAGCGCGGGAGAATTCGGCATTCCGCCGATGCGGCGGCCTCCGCGCCGTCCCGGACGATAGCAGACGACAAAAGAGGGGTGTGACCACCCCTCTTTTGTTCTGCCGTTTCCGAAGCGGACTGCGCGGAACCGTCAGCGCGCAAACACAGTCTCTCCGTTGAACGTCAGCTTGCAGATGCGCCCCGGCTCCATGGGCTCATCGAACCGCGCCCAGACCATGCAGCTGCCGTCAGTCTGCTCCGCGATAAAGCTCCAATCGCACGGGATAGGCGCACCGTCCGCGTCAAATACCCTGAACGCGCCGAGAATGCCGGTGGTGGAGTCCACATAATTGGCGAAGTACACCGCCATGGACAGCTTGGAGCATTCGATCCTCTCCGCTGTCAGCGTCTCGCCGCCATAGGACAGGGAAACGTTCTCCGCCAGCACCTCGCTCTGCACGGTGACGGGCGTTTCCTCCAGCGTGACCCGCCAGTCCCCCGGCAGCACGGTGGTGGTGATCTCCTTTCCGCCCCAGTGCAGCTCCAAATAGGGGAGCGCTTCCTTGTCAACGGCCACATCCCGCCAAAAGTACCGCCAGTCGGCATCCGTGGCATCCGGGTCAAACTCGTCGGGCTGTCCGAAATGACAGTGGGACTCCGGGTAGATGACCGTGTCCGTCCGCGTGTCCAGGAAATACCAGTTCTTCTCCCAGGACGCGGACCATTCATCCGAGCCCAGCGGTTCTTTCATCACCAGATGGAGAGTGCCGTCCTCCCACCCGGCGTTGCAGATGGACGCGCCGCAGGGCAGCTGCACATCCGCGTCCCCCGGCTGCCAGTAATACCGCACCGTTCCGTTGCGAGAACGCTCCTGACACTGGGGCAGTCTGGCATTCTCCCCGGCGTTTTCCACCATTTCTGCCACGTTGAAGTCGATCTTCTCGTGGTCGAACCAGCGTTTCTCCTGCCAGTTTGCGAAGGTCATCACCAGACCGTTGGCACTGCTGCCCGGCTGCCAGTTGGCGTATACGACGCCCTCCAGCTCGTTCTCCGGCACGCCCTCCTTCCGCGGGAGGAAGGACGACACATACGCGCCGGACATCATCTGACCGGGGAAGTACAGCTCGAAGTCGGCGAATTGGCCGCTCTGATCCAGCACAGCCCCCTCGTTGGCCTTCACAGAATAGAGAAGATACAGGGCGCGCTCGTCCGAGATCACCTTTTCCACACGGATGTGCAGCTCCTCCGCAGCTGCCGTGGGTTGCTGTTGGGAGACCACCGGCGTCTCGTCCCCGTCGCCGATGACGGTCTGTTCAGGAGAAAAGATGTCGCGCCATGACAGCGGCAGTCTGCTGACGGCAAAGGCGGTCACGGATACGCCCAGTATGACCAGCACTGCCACGCACGCGGCGGATAATTTAGGGAAGCGGGCAGCCCGTTTCCGGCCCGCGTTCGCGGCATCAAAATCAAGGGCCTCCTCCAGATACGCCGCATCCACGTCTCCGATGGCGGAGAGCAGCTTTTCAGTGTTGTGCTCCATCATAGAGTTACCTCCTTACGTTCCAGGTACGTATGTAATTTCCTGCGAATTCTGCCCAGCCGGACAGATACGTTGTTTTCAGTGGTACCGAAGGCATCCGCGATCTCGGACAACGGCTGCGCGAACCAGTACCGCCTGACGAACATGACCCGGTCATCCCGGCGCAGGGCAGCGAGAAACGCATTGATCTGCGCGGACAGCTCACCTGCGGCAAGCTGCTCGTCGAGGGAATGGGCGGAAATACAGTCCTCCAGTTCGGATAGCGAGACCTCAAACCGGCTGCTCCGCTTCAGCGCGGAATTTGCCCGCAGCTTTTTCAAAGAAAGGTTGCGGACAATGCGGCAGACGTAGGCTCTCAGCGGATCGGGGCGCTGCGGGGGGATACTGTTCCACGCGCCAAGCCAGGCGTCGTTGACGCATTCCTCCGCGTCCTGCGGGTCGTCCAGAATGTTGTCGGCGATTTGGAAGCACAGTGCGCCGTACTTCCGTGACAGCTCGGTGATCGCCTGCTCCGAGCGCTCAAAAAACAGGCGTATGATCTGTTGGTCCTCCATGGGGCGACGTACCTCCTTTCGCCTTCTTCACACATTAACTACCCTTTTGAAGCAGGATATGACGCTTCCTTTCAAAATTCTTACGAAGTATATTATATAGTAAAAGGAGCACCCCTGGCGGGGTGCTCCTTCGGTCACTTTTTGTCAGCACAGCTTGGCGCCGGCGGGGATGGCGTCGTCAATGAGCATCAGGTGCAGCTTCTCCTCACCCTTCTCCTTGTGCACGGCGGAGATCAGCATGCCGCAGGAGGGAATTCCCATCATCTTCCGCGGCGGCAGGTTCAGGATGGCGATGGCCGTCTTGCCGATCAGCTGCTCCGGCTCATAGTACTGGTGGATGCCGGAGAGGATGATGCGGTCCGTGCCGCTGCCGTCGTCCAGGGTGAACTTCAGCAGCTTGTCGCTCTTCTTCACCGCCTCGCAGTTCTTGATCTTCACGGCGCGGAAATCGGACTTCAGAAACGTATCGAAGTCCACCTCGTCCTCCACATAGGGCTCCAGCTCCACGGCCGGCAGGGCGGCCTTCTTCTGCTGCTCCTGCAACTCGTTCAGCTTGGCCAGGGCTTCATCCACATCGATGCGGGGGAACAGATTTTCACCCTTGCTGATCTGCGCGCCCGCAGGCAGCACGCCCCACACGTTGGCGTTGTCCCAGCTGCGGCAGGCCTCGTCCGCGCCCAGCTTGGCGAATATCTTATCGCAGGTGTCGGGCATGACCGGCAGCAGCAGGGTCGTGCAGATACGGATGGTCTCCAGCAGGTTGTACAGCACGGCGGCCAGGCGCTCGCGCTTGTTCTCGTCCTTGCCCAGCGCCCAGGGGGCCGTCTCGTCGATATACTTGTTGGCCCGGTCGATGACCTTGAACACCTCGTCCAGTCCGTTCTGCAGCTGCAGCTTGTCCATCTCCGCCTGATAGCGGTCACGCAGCGCGCAGGCCATCTTCTTCAGCTCGCAGTCCTCCGGAGCGTCCTCCCGCTGTACGGGCAGCTTGCCGCCGAAGTACTTTTCCGCCATGCCGGTGGTGCGGCTGACCAGGTTGCCCAGCTTGTTGGCCAGGTCAGTGTTGATCGTGCCGATCAGCAGCTCGTTGCTGAAGTTGCCGTCGCTGCCGAAGGGAAACGTCCGCAGCAGGAAGAACCGCAGGGCGTCCACGCCGAACATCTCGGACAGGGCGTAGGGATCGACGACGTTGCCCTTGGACTTGGACATTTTGCCGCCGTCGATGACCAGCCATCCGTGACCGTACACATGCTTGGGCAGAGGCATACCCATGCTCATCAGCATGGCGGGCCAGATGATGCTGTGGAAGCGCACGATCTCCTTGCCCACGATGTGGTAATCGGCGGGCCAGTACTTGTCGTAGTCGTCATATTTATCGTTGTCAAAGCCCAGGGCGGTGCAGTAGTTGAACAGCGCGTCCACCCACACATACACCACGTGGCCGGGATCAAAGTCCACGGGAATACCCCAGCTGAAGCTGGTGCGGCTGACGCACAGGTCCTCCAGGCCGGGCTTGATGAAGTTGTTGACCATCTCGTTGACGCGGGTGCGGGGCTGCAGGAAGTCCGTATCCTCCAGCAGATGCTGTATCCGGTCGGCGTACTTGCTCAGCCGGAAGAAATAGGCCTCCTCCTCCGCGTCCTTGACCTCGCGGCCGCAGTCGGGGCACTTGCCGTCCACCAGCTGGCTCTCGGTCCAGAAGCTCTCGCAGGGGGTGCAGTACTTACCCTTGTAGGTGCCCTTATAGATGTCACCCTTTTCGTACATAGTCTTGAAGATCTTTTGCACGGCGGCGCAGTGATAGTCGTCGGTGGTGCGGATAAACCGGTCGTTGCTGATGTTCATCAGCTTCCACAGGTCCAGAATGCCCTTCTCGCCCTCCACGATGTGATCCACGAACGCCTGGGGCGTCATGCCGGCCTCCTTGGCCTTCGTCTCGATCTTCTGGCCGTGCTCGTCGGTGCCGGTCAGGAACATGACGTCATAGCCCTGCAAACGCTTGTACCGCGCGATAGCGTCGGTAGCCACGGTACAGTAGCTGTGGCCGATGTGCAGCTTGTCCGAGGGGTAGTAGATGGGCGTGGTGATATAAAACGTCTTCTTCTCCATAGGATAGTTCTCCTTTTCCCCGTTCCGAATGGAAGAACGGTATAAACTCACATATATCATTTTAGCCCACACTATGCGCTTTGTCAATCAGCCCCGTATGTAAAATACCGTATTTTTGCGTAAAAACCCATTTACAGACGGCATCATATTCTGTATAATAAGGAATGTTGATTTTACCCGCTGTGCCGCGGAACAAAAGAGCATAGGAGGAAAACAAACGTGTCTTACAGAATTCTTGTAGTCAATCCCGGCTCCACCTCCACCAAGATCGGTGTCTATGAGGATGAGCAGCTTCTCTTCGACAAGACCCTGCGCCACAGTGCGGAGGAGATCGCCCAGTTCAACACTATCCCCGCCCAGAAGGACTGGCGCCGCGACCTGGTAATGAAGGCGCTGCGCGAGCAGGGCTTCGACGCCCGCACCCTCTCCGCCGTCTCCGGCCGCGGCGGTCTGCTGCGCCCCATTCGCGGCGGTACATACGCTGTCAACGACAACATGGTCAAGGACTGCACCATCGGCGTGCAGGGACAGCACGCCTCCAATCTGGGCGGCCTGATCGCCCGCGAGATCGGCGACGAGCTGGGCATCCCCTCCTACATCGTCGACCCTGTGGTCATCGATGAAATGACAGACGTGGCCCGCTATGCCGGCCACCCCCTGTTTCAGCGCGTCAGCATTTTCCACGCTCTGAACCAGAAGGCCGTGGCCAAGCGCTTCGCCAAGGAGCAGGGCAAGAAGTATGAGGATCTGAACCTCATCGTCTGCCACATGGGCGGCGGCGTTTCCATCGGCGCGCACATGAAGGGCAGCGTGGTGGACACCCAGAACGCGCTGGACGGCGAGGGTCCCTTCTCTCCCGAGCGCTCCGGCAGCCTGCCCACCGGTCAGCTGGTGAAGCAGTGCTTCTCCGGCAAGTACACCGAAAGCGAGATGCACCGCATGCTCTCCGGCCGCGGCGGTCTGGTGGCCTACACCGGCTCCAACGATATGCGCTATCTGCTGGCGCAGGCCGAGCACGATAAGAAGATCGCCGGCGTGGTGGATGCCTTCCACTACCAGATCGGCAAGGAGATCGGCGCCATGGCCGCCGTCATGCACGGCAAGGTGGACCAGATCATCCTCACCGGCGGCATCGCCTACGGCAAGGAGACCGTGGACGCCATCTCCGAGATGGTCGCCTGGATCGCTCCCATCACCGTCTATCCCGGTGAAGATGAGCTGCTGGCCCTGGCCCAGGGTGCCCTGCGCGTCCTGAAGGGCGAGGAAAAGGCCCAGGAGTACCGCCGTCCCCGTCCCGAGGACAACAACTGATCAACAGAGAAAACGAAACGTCCCGCGGCGAGAGCCGCGGGACGTTTTTGCCTTGACAATAGCCCGGTTTCCCGATATATTGAGGATATCACATATAAAAAGGAGAGAGAAATCATGATGCCTACCACCATGCTCATTATCGCCGGTGTCCTGGCCCTCGTCGCCACTGTCCTGGCCTTCATCTATGTGGTCCCGGAGAAGAAGCGGGAGAAGCTGGGCGCCTTTGGCAAGTTCCTCCACGATACCTGCAACTTCAAGTACCTGATGATGGAAAAGATCCTTCAGGCCCTGTACATCTTCACCACCGCCGCCGTTATCATCTTCGGCGTGCTCATGCTCTTCCGCACCGAGTACAACTACTGGACCGGCGACCGCATCTGGATGGGCGGCTATGGTCTGCTGATCATCATCCTGGGGCCCATTGCGATCCGCCTCAGCTATGAATTGATGATGATGGCCATCCTGCTGCTGAAGAACGTCATCTCCATCAACCACAAGCTGGCCGATCAGACCGGCAAGGGCAGCGGCGATGTGTTTGCCGCCCCGAATATGCAGGAGATGAAGGAGGCTCTCCGCCAGCGCCGTGAAGCGGCACAGGCGGCACAAGCTGCGGCACAGGCGGCACAGAGCCAGCCCGCCAACTTCTGCGGCCAGTGCGGTGCCAAGCTGGAAAATGGCGTCTGCCCCCACTGCTCCGCCCCCAAGGACAGCGCCCCGGCCGACAGCACACCGCCTCAGGAATAAATCAGGCAAAAAAAGAAGCACCCGCCCGGGTGCTTCTTTTTTTGTTCAGCTTACGATCACATAGCTTCCGCTTTGCGGTGCCTCCGCCGTCATGGCCACCACCCGCGTCTCCGGGTCATAGCCCTCCGGCAGTGCGGCCTTCACCGCGGCCAGTGTGTCCGCCGACGGCACATACAGCCGGTCGAACAGCTCAGCCATCTGCGCGATGTCCAGGTCCGCCGTGTTCCGCACTACCACCGACAGGGCTGTGCCCTCCGGCAGTGCCGACCGCAGATTTTCGGCAAAGTCGGCCAGCACCTGGGCCGGGTCCGCCGCCGTGTTGGCAACGCCCGTCGTATCCGCCGGGTAGCAGAACTGGTCCAGCAGGACCTCCTTAAAGCCCAGCTCGCCGCACTCCTTCACCAGCGCGGTGATGTATTGCAGCACCTGCGGGTCGGTGGGGTCCAGCCAGGCCTGCCCCTCCGCGTCGTACCACAGTTGCCCGTCCTCCCGGACCAGCGCCGTTTCCGGCACGCTCCGGGCGTAGGCGCTGTCCCGGAAGCACACGATGTGCCCCACGGTGTACCGTCCGCTGCTCAGTAGTGTACGCAGACATTCGATGGGCCGTCCCGTCTCCACCACCACGCCCTGCGGCGTCTCCACGTCCGTGGCGTAGGTGATGCCGCCGGTGGTACGCTTTACCGCCAGCACCAGGTCCTCCGGCGCCAGCGTGTTCATGATGTAGTCCGCGCCCCACCACAGGCAGTCGTCCGGCAGCCGCGTGCCGTGCAGCGCCGCCACCTTCACATGGGGATGCTCCGGCACCACCGTGTCCACGATGTCATCCCGGTCTCCGGTGCCGTCGACGGTGCTGTCATCCGTTTTTTCACCACGGTCGTCCTTCCTGTGGAAAAAAGGAAGGTCGATGGTGGCGTTGCCCGCCTCATCGTACACCACATAGTTCTGCAATGCCAAATAGGCCACCGCGCCCACCAGCACCAGCGCCAGCACCACGATCAGCACGATCTTTCCGCCGGACATTCGGCCACGGTAGCTGTTGTATCCCTTTGTTGCCATAGGCGTTTACCTCACAAATACGTTTTCCTGTTTACTGTATCGCGTCCAGCAGCGCCACACGCCGGGCGTGACGTCCACCTTCAAACTCCGTGTGCAGGAAAATCTCCACCATCCGCTTGGCCAGATTGCCGCCGGTGATGCCGGCACCCAGCGCCATCATGTTGGCGTCGTTGTGCCGCCGCGTCATCTCCGCCTGGAGAGAGTCGGTGCACAGCGCGCAGCGTATGCCCTTCACCTTGTTGGCGGCGATGGAAACGCCGATACCCGTGGTGCAGATCACGATGCCCTTGTCGCATTCCCCGGCGGCCACCGCCCGGGCGGCCCTTTCAGCGAATACGGGATAGTCCACGCTCTCGGTGGAGTAGCACCCGAAATCCTCGTAGTCGATGTCGTTCTCCTCCAGCCAGATGAGGATGTCCTGCTTCAGCAGGTAGCCGCCGTGGTCACAGGCGATGGCAATTTTCATAGTGGTCGTCTCCTTTGTGTTTTTACAGCTTCCGGAACGTGGGCTTTCCGCCCTCAAACGTGCAGAAATACCGGAACCCGCACGTCCGCAGCAGCGCCTGCGTTTCCCGGACGCGGCAGCCTACATATTCGGCGGAGTGCGCGTCCGAGCCGATGGTGATGATCTCGCCGCCCATCTCCCGGTACAGCTTCAACAGCGGCGCGTCCGGCAGGGGCACGTTGCCCCGGTTGGTGTTGCACTCGATGCCGCACCCGCTTTCGATCAGTGCCCGGAAAATCTCCCGGCACTGGTCGTAATGCCCGTCGAAGGTCATCTGCTCGCCCAGATTTTCATTCATGTACCGCAGCGGCAGCGTCAGGTGGCCCAGCACACTGAACCTCCCCCACCGCGCCAGACGCAGTACGTCCTCCAAGTAGCTGTCTATGACTCTATGATAATACGTTTCGCTGTTTTTTTCAATGTAATACAGGTCAAAATGTTTGAATTTTTCGCCTGCCATATGCACGGAGCCTATAACAAAGTCCAGCTTTGGCGCCTCGCCCAGCAGTTTCTCCGCCCGGTCAAAGCCCATGGGCGCCTCGCCCAGCTCCGCCCCCAGCCGGATGGCCAGCCGCCCGGTGTATGTCTCCCACGCCTCCGGCAGCTCCCGCAGCAGCCGCGACCAGTCGAAATGCTCCCGGGGCCGGTGGTCGCCCCACAGCACCGTGTCCACGTGGTCCGTCACGCAGATCTCGTCCAGCCCGGCCCGCACCGCCGCTTCCGCCAGCTCACTGACCGTCAGCTGTCCGTCCGGCGACGTGGCCGAGTGGGTATGATAGTCTGCCAGATACATCCTTCACCTGCTCATTTCTTCTTAAAGAAGCTCTTGCGCTTTTCGTAGTTGCTCTCGCCCAGCATATCGCTGAAGCTCCGCAGGGCCTCCTTCTGCTCCTTCGTCAGATTTCGCGGCGTCTCTACGTTCACGGTGACATACTGGTCGCCGCGGCCTCTGCCGTTCAGCACCGGGATACCCTTGCCCCGCAGCCGGAACACCGTGCCCGTCTGGGTGCCCTCCGGCAGGTCGTATTTCACCTTGCCGTCAATGGTGGGGATCTCCAGCGTGGCGCCCAGCACCGCCTGGGCGAAGGTGATGGGCGCGTCGCAGAACACGTCCACGCCCTCCCGGCGGAATGTCTCGTCCGGCTGCACCATGACGGTGATCAGCAGGTCGCCGGCGCTGCCGCCGTTTTTGCCGGCGTTGCCCTGGCCCCGCAGAGAGATGGTCTGGCCGTGGTCGATGCCGGCGGGGATGTTGACCTTGATGGTCTTGCGTTTCCGCACCCAACCCTGTCCGCCGCAGTCGGTACAGGGCTGATGGATAATGCGGCCGGTGCCGTGACACTTCTGGCAGGGGCGGCTGGTGGCAAACACGCCCATAGGCGTCCGCTGCTGCACCTGCACCTGGCCGCTGCCGCGGCAGTCGGGGCAGATCTCCGGCGTGGTCCCCGGCTGGCAGCCGCTGCCCTTGCAGGTAGCGCACTGCTCGCTGCGCTCCACGGTCACGTCCTTCTCGCAGCCGAAGGCCGCCTCCTTGAACGTCACGGACACGCTGGCGCGGATGCTCTCGCCCCGCTGGGGCGCGTTGGGGTTACGGCGCTGTTGGCCGCCAAAGCCGCCGCCGAAAAAGCTGCCGAAGATATCGCCCAGATCGCCGAAGTCGAAGCCACCCGCACCGCCATACGCGCCGCCGCCTGCGCCCGCGCCGTAGCTGGGATCCACGCCCGCGAAGCCGAACTGGTCGTACCGGGCCTTTTTCTCCGGGTCGGACAGCACCTCGTTGGCCTCGTTGACCTCCTTGAACTTCTCCTCGGCCTCCTTGTCACCGGGGTTCATGTCCGGGTGGTACTTTCGGGCCAGCTTTTTATATGCTTTTTTGATCTCGTCCTCCGATGCGCCCTTGCTGACGCCGAGGACCTCATAATAATCTCGTTTTTCCTGTGCCATGGGATAAATCTCCTATTGCCAGTCTTGTTGCCTGCGGAGCCGACTCCATCGGCAAAGCGATGGATTTTGCGTCCTGCCGATGGCAGACCGACGACGGCGTACCGCGTGTACGTCGAGGAGGTCTGACGATGGCAGGGCGCAAAAGGCGCGCTTTTCCTAAACGCCACAACAAGGGACAGGTACTTCCTGCCCCTTATTGCGGGATATATTTGCCTTACTTGTTGTTCTGGTCATCATCGTCGACTACCTTATAGTCGGCGTCGTAGTACTGCTGACCGCCGTTGGGGTCGCCGCCGGGCTGCTGACCGCCCATGTTGGGGTCACCCTGAGGCGCCTGCTGCTGGTACAGCTTCTCGCTCATCTTGTAGAACAGCTGGGTCAGCTCCTCGGTGGCCGCCTTGATGGCGTCGGTGTCCTCGCCCTTCAGGGTCTCCTTCAGCTTCTCGACACCGGCCTTAATGGGTTCCTTCTCGCTCTCGGGCACCTTGTCGCCCACCTCGTTCAGGGTCTTCTCGGCCTGATAGACCATCTGGTCGGCCTGGTTGCGGACCAGGCTCTTGTTGGCGGCGGCCATCTCACGCTCGCCCTGCAGCACGTTGACCTCCACGGAGGTCTGGTTGTCGGCGGCGGTGGAGAAGATCTGGCTCTTCTTCACAGGGATGGTGGTGTTGCGCTCGATCAGACGGGTGCACACGCCGCCCATGGTCTCAATACCCAGGGACAGGGGGGTCACGTCCAGCAGCAGCAGGCCCTTCACGTCGCCGGTCAGCACGCCTGCCTGCAGGGCGGCGCCCATGGCCACACACTCATCGGGGTTGATGCCCTTGAACGGCTCGCTGCCGGTAAAGCTCTTCACGGCCTCCACCACGGCGGGGATACGGCTGGAGCCGCCCACCATCAGCACCTTGGCCAGGTCGCTGGGCTTCAGACCGGCGTCGGACATAGCCTGACGCACGGGGCCCATGGTAGCCTCCACCAGGTGGCCGGTCAGCTCATTGAACTTCGCCCGGGTCAGGGTGACGTCCAGATGCTTCGGGCCGGTGGCGTCCGCAGTGATATAGGGCAGATTGATGTTGCTGGTGGTCACGCCGGACAGCTCGATCTTGGCCTTCTCGGCGGCCTCCTTCAGGCGCTGCATGGCGACCTTGTCACCGCTGAGGTCGATGCCGTCGGACTTCTTGAACTCGGACACCAGATACTTCATGATGCACTGATCGAAGTCATCGCCGCCCAGGCGGTTGTTGCCGGCGGTAGCCAGCACCTCGATCACGCCGTCATCGATCTCCAGGATGGACACATCAAAGGTGCCGCCGCCCAGATCGTAGACCATGATCTTCTGTGCCTGCTCTTTATCCACACCGTAGGCCAATGCGGCGGCGGTGGGCTCGTTGATGATACGCTTCACGTCCAGGCCGGCGATCTTGCCGGCGTCCTTGGTGGCCTGACGCTGGCTGTCGGTGAAGTAGGCGGGTACGGTGATGACCGCCTCGCTGACGGTCTGGCCCAGATAGGCCTCGGCGTCCGCCTTCAGCTTCTGTAGGATCATGGCGCTGATCTCCTGGGGGGTGTAGCTCTTGCCGTCGATGGTCACGCGGTGATCGGTGCCCATCTCACGCTTGATGGAGGAGATGGTGCGGTCGGGGTTGGTGATGGCCTGGCGCTTTGCCACCTGGCCCACCATACGCTCACCGGTCTTGCTGAACGCCACCACGGACGGGGTGGTGCGGTTGCCCTCCGCGTTGGGGATAACGACTGCCTCGCCGCCTTCCATCACGGCTACGCAGGAATTGGTCGTACCAAGGTCGATACCGATAACTTTAGACATAATGATTGCCTCCTGTATATAGATAAATATTTATTGCTTACTGTATTTGATCTGGCCGCTTAATAGGGCCGGTCCGGCATGATGAGCGCGGCAATGATATAGGCCAGCACACCGCTTCCGCCCAGCAGGCAGAACACCACCCACGCCAAACGCACCAGCGTGGAGTCGATGTTGAAATACTCCGCGATGCCGCCGCATACACCGGCTATCTTCTTATCTGTGCTGCTCTTGTACAGTTTCTTGCCTTCCATGTTCGTTACCTCCCACTCAGTTGGCTACCTTCACCATGGCGAAGCGGAGTATTTTGTCGCCCAGTGTGTAGCCCTTTTGGAATACCTCTACCACGGTGTTCTCCGCCGCGGTCTCGTCCTCGGTGTGCATCACCGCGTTGTGCTTTTCCGGATCGAACTTCTCACCCAGGGCGGGTATCTCCGCAACGTTCAGCTTGGTCAAGACCTCCTCGAACTGCTTGCAGATCAGCTCCAGTCCCTGCCGGTGCGCGTCGCCCTCCTCAAATTGGCTCACGCCCCGTTCCAGGTTGTCCAGCACCGCCAGAAACGGCTTGATGGTGTCGATCTTCGCGTCATTGTACAGGTGCTCCTTCTCGCGCGCAGTCCGCTTCCGGTAGTTGTCGTACTCCGCCGCCAGCCGCAGGTATTTGTCATTGGCGTCCGCCAGCGTTTTCGCCAGCGCCTCCATCTGCTCCATCTGTGCCTTGGTGACGGTGTAGGTATCCTCGGTCGTCTCGGCCGCTTCCGCTGCGCTCTCCGCCGCTTCCGGCGCAACTTCCTTCGCGGCGCTCTCGGCGGCCTCTGTCGCCTTCTTGTTCTTTTTATTATCCTTTTCGCTCATTCCGTTGTATCCTCCGGTAGCTGTTTTTTACCAAACATACGGCTCAGGCTCTCCGCAAAGTAGCTCAGCCGCGCCGCGACCGCGGCGTAATCCATACGCGTGGGACCCACAACGCCCACTAAGCCGCGCATATTATCGCCGATATCATAGCTGGCGATCACCACGCTGCTCTCCTTCAGCGCGTCGTTGACGTTTTCCGGCCCGATGAGTATCTGCATGGGCGCGTCCCCGGCAGGCACAGGCAGCTCCTGCTTGTTGTCCACCATAAAGCTCATCAGGTCGTGGGCCTTGTCGATATCCCGAAATTCCGGGAACTTCAGCAGCTGGCTGGCGCCGCTGGTGTACACCTGCTGGTGGTTGGACTCCTCCAGCAGCGACCCGGCGTACTCCGTCACCTGGTTCAAAATCAGGAACCATTGGCCGGACACCTGTTCGCTGAGGTTCATCAGCGTGGCGTTCATCTGCTCCGCGGACACCCCGGTAAAGTGGGTGTTCAGCAGGTGACTCAGCTGCGGCAGCGCCTCCGCCTCAACGGGCAGCGACGTCCGCATCAGCTGGCTCTTCACCCGACTGTCCGACAGCATCACCACGGCGATAAAGCCGGAGGCGTCCACGCCGATCAGCTCAAACCGCTGTACCGTGGCCGCCGTGCGGTGGTCCGCTACAGCGTAGGTGGGATAGCCCACAAAGCTGGACACCATCTGTCCCGCCTGGTCGATGACCTGCTCCACCTGCTGCAGGGGCTTTGCCAGCGCCGTATTGATGCTGGCCTCCTCCTCTGCCGACAGGGTCTTGCGGTCCATCAGCTCGTTGACGTACAGCCGGTAGCCCCTGGCCGATGGAATGCGCCCCGCCGAGGTATGGGGCTGCTCCAGGTAGCCCATGTCCGTCAGGTCGGCCAGCTCGTTCCGCACGGTGGCGGAGCTGACCTTTTCCGGCATCAGCGCCACGATGGCCTTGGAGCCCACCGGTTCAGCGGTGTTGATGTAGCTGTCCACCACGATCTTCAGTATTTGCTTTTTTCGTTGGGTCAGTTCCATAGGTCCATTCTCCGTTTAGCACTCGTTATCTTTGAGTGCTAAACGCAGTGTACCACCGGCGGGAACCGTTGTCAATAGCCGGGGTTTTAATTATTTGTGAACAACGGAAAAAAGGGCGTCCCGCCGCGGCGGGACGCCCTTTTTTTATTTATATATAATGTGTTATGACTGCGTCGGAGGTACGCCATCCGTCCTGGCAGGCTTGCCGGAACGGATGTAATCCTGCACCAGCACATAGACCACCGAGCACACCGGTACGCCCAGCAGCATACCCAGCACGCCGAAGGCGCCGCCGCCGATGGTCACGGCCGCCAGCACCCACAGTCCCGGCAGACCCACAGACTTGCCCACCACCTTGGGGTAGATCAGGTTGCCCTCCACCTGCTGCAATATCAGCAGGAAGATCAGGAAGGTCAGCGCCTTGATGGGACTTTGGAACACGATGAGGAACGCGCCGGTGGCCGCGCCGATCCACGCGCCGAAAATGGGGATCAGCGACAGGGACGCGATGATGACCGATACCGGCAGCGCGTAGGGCAGGCGCAGGATCAGCATACCGATGCAGCACAGGGTGCCCAGGATAAACGCCTCGGTCACCTGTCCGGTGACGAAGCTGGAAAAGGCGTTGTTGGTCAGGCTCAGCAGGCGCATAAGACGGTCGGCGGCCTTCTGGGGCAGGATCCGCCGCAGCAGGCGGCGGGACTGTGCCAGAAGCGTCTCCTTCTGGGCCAGCAGATACAGGGAGAACACCAGCGCCAGCAGGAAGTTCACCAGCGCGGACAGAATGGACGTAGTGATGTTCAGGGTGGTATTTACCACGCTGTCGCCCTTCTCCTGTAGGAAACCGGTGATGGTATCCTTGACCTGGTCGGCGCTGAGGGACAGCTCCGGCAGCGTCACGCCGTGCTCGGCAGCGAAGTCGCTGAGATTTGTCCACCAGACCTGGATCTGGTTCACATAGGTGGGGATATTGGCTACCATAGTAGTGCCGGCCTCCTCCAGACGGGGGATAAGGATGAAGAAGATAGCAAAAATGATACCCAGGAACAGCAGTAGCGTCAGCGTCAGGCAGACAGGCCGCTTCAGCTTGGCGTTCCACGGACTGTTCCATTTGATCAGGCCGCGGTCCCACAGGCGCTCCAGCGCCACCATCATCAGGTTCAGCACAAACGCGATGCAGATACCGATTAACAGCGGCGAGAGCAGGTCCAGCAGGCTGCCCAGCACACCGCTGATCCACTTCAGGTTGTTCAGTCCCCAGTACAGCAGTGCCGCAAAGGCGATCAGCAGCATGATCCGCTTGATGTTTTTCTTGTTCAGGTCCAAAGCCATCCCGCCCTTCGGTCGTGTTACACTATATATTATCACGTCCTGTGTAAAGTTTCCATGCAAAAAGCGGCGCAAAGTGGAAAATTTTTGTGAACAGTCCGGCGGCGCCTATCAAAAATACTTTTCCCTATCGGAAACTCCCACTTGCATTTTGTCGAACCATTCGATAAACTGTAAGGTAACTGAAAGATTTTTCACATACGGAGGTATTCCCTATGAAGCAGCTCAACCGCTGGGTCTACGCCATTGTGGGCGTCATCGTCCTGCTGTTCGCAGGTCTCGTGTACGCCTGGAGCGTGCTGTCCACCCCCATCGGCGCCGAGTTCACCGGCTGGACGAAGGCCCAGCTGAGCCTGACGTTCACCCTGGTGATGATCCTGTTCTGTATCGGCTCCCTGCTGTGCGGCCTGCTGGCCGGAAGGCTCAGCGCCAAAAACGCCGTGCGCCTGGGCGCAGTCCTGTTTCTGGCCGGCTTTTTCATCGCCAGCCGCTGCCAGTCGCCGCTGACGCTGTACCTGGGCTTCGGCGTGCTGTGCGGCCTCGGCTCCGGCCTGAGCTACAACGCCGTGATGAGCACCATGGTCCGCTGGTTCCCGGATCGGCCCGGCCTGATCTCCGGCGTGCTGCTGATGGGCTTCGGCGGCGGCAGCTTTCTGATCGGCAAGCTGTACCAGGCCTGGACACCCGCCGGCGTCGGCGGCTGGCGCACCAGCTTTCTGGTGCTGGGCATCGTATGCTCTGCGGTGCTGGCGGTGTGCTCCTTCTTTTTCGTAGCACCCGGTGCGGACTTTACCGCCCCGGCGGTCAAGGGCGGCAAGACCGTGTCCCGTCCCGCTGCCGCGGATGTCACTCCCGGCCAAATGCTGAAAAAAACCACCTTCTGGCTGTACTACGTCTGGGCCATCGCGGTCAGCGCTGCCGGACTGGCCCTGATCTCTCAGGCCAGCGGCGTGGTGTGGCAGGCCAGCGCCGACCAGACGGCGGCCTCCGTGGCCACCATCGTGGGCCTGATCTCCATCTGCAACGCCGTGGGCCGCGTGCTCTTCGGCGGGATGTACGACAAGTACGGCCGCAGCCTGTCCATGCAGCTGGTGAACGGCCTGTTCATCCTGACCTCCGCGGTGCTGCTGCTGGCCATGTCCAGAGGCAGCGTAGCGGTGGTCATCCTGGGCTTTGTACTGGGCGGTCTGGCCTATTCCGGCGTCACGCCCACCAACTCCGCCTTCTGCCGCGCCTATTTCGGTCCCGGCCACTATCCGGTGAATTTCCCCCTGATCAACACGAACCTGATCTTCGCCAGCTTCGGCAGCACCGTCTCCGGTGCGCTGTATGACGCCGGCGGGTCCTATAACAGCACGTTTCTCCTGATCATCGGTCTGGCGGCGGTGGGTATCCTCTGCTCCCTGGCCATCTCTGCCATCGACAAAAAGGGAAACTAAGGCACAGAACAGAGCGCCTGACCCGCTGGGTCAGGCGCTCTCTTTATTCGGATATGCGGAACAGACGCTTGCCGTTTTCCAGTGTGGCGCGGGCCAGCTGCTCCACGGGAACGCCCTTCCACTCCGCCAGCTTCTCCGCCACCAGGCGGACATAGGCGGAGTCGTTGCGCTCGCCCCGATGGGGCACCGGGGTCATGTAGGGGCTATCCGTCTCGATGAGCATACGGTCCAGGGGCGTGACGGCGGCCACCTCCGGAGCGCGGCGGGCGTTTTTGTAGGTCACAGGGCCGTCGAAGCCCAGGTACCAGCCCAGGTCCAGCAGCTCCCGCGCCATCTCCGGGCTGCCGGAGAAGCAGTGGAACACGCCGGTAACATCGGGGAACTCCCGAACGATGGCCAGCGAGTCCCCGTGGGCCTCGCGGTCGTGGAAAATGACCGGTAGGCGCAGCGCGCGGGCCAGCGCCAGCTGGGCGCGCAGCACCTGCTGCTGGAGCTCCCGGGGCGGGTTCTCAGCCCAGTAGTAGTCCAGACCGATCTCACCGATGGCCGCCACCTTGGGCTGTCGGGCCAATTCACGCAGCACGTCGATATCCGCCGGGACAAAGCCGGCGCAGTTCTCCGGGTGGATGCCCACGGCGGCGTAGACATGGGGGTAGGCAGCGGCGTAGGACACCGCCTTGCGGGAGCTGTCCAGATCGCAGCCGGGGTTCAGCACCAGGGCGACACCGCGCTGCGGCAGGCTCTCCAGCAGCAGCTCGCGGTCCGGGTTGAAGGCCTCATCGTCGTAGTGGGCGTGGGTGTCAAACAGCATGGCTCACGCCTCCAAACGGACTTTGCCCAGGGTCGTGCTGTCCACGTTCTGCTCCTTGATGGCCTTCAGGCGGGCCATGTGGGGCTGCTGCATATGGACGCGCTGGTGTTCGGCGCTCTGCCAGCGCTCGATAAGCAGCAGCTCGTTCTCGTCCTGGGCAGAGAAGTAGTAATCATAGGCCAGGCAGCCGTCCTCCTGGCGAATAAGGGTCAGGATGCCCTCCTCCACCAGCTGGCGGACAAATTTCTCCCGGCAGCCGGGCTTGGCCTGGTAACGGACATACAGCATGAGTTCTTCCATCGTGCACCTCCGGTGTTTTTTTGCTATTGTAGCACTTCGGGCGGGCAGGTGCAAACATTTCTGCGGCGAAGCGCAAAAAATCATTTACAAGCTGTATAAAATAAGATATACTTTACAAGCTGTATTTTATTTCCGGGTAGGATACGCCCCGGAGCCAAGACAAGATAGGGTGGGAGAGAAACATGGCAACGGATTTTTCCAGAACACTGAGCCTGCTGCGGCAGGAGAAGGGCATCAGCCAGCGGAAGGCAGCGGCGGCGCTGGGAATCAGTCAGGCGCTGCTGAGTCACTATGAAAACGGCATACGGGAGCCGGGTCTGGCCTTCGTGTGTAAGGTGTGTGACTTTTACCGGGTGTCGGCGGACTTTCTGCTGGGCCGCACCGCCAACCGAGATGGCGCGATGATCGACTCGGAGATGCTGTACGACGGCAGCACGGAGAAGGGCTCCCTGCGGGGGAGCATCATGGCCACGCTGCAGAAGAAGCTGGCGGTGAACACCACAGGGCTGCTGTTCGACCTGCTGAGCCGCACCAACAGCCGGGAGGCCATCACCGCCGCCGGAGACTGCCTCGGCGCCACGCTGTACGATCTGCTGCGGCGGCTGTACCGGCAAAGCGGCGGCAATGAGGATCTGTTCGCCACAGAGGCGGTGGACTTCGATGCCGGCGCAGTGGACGCGGCGCTGCTGCGGAGCCGCAGTGCCTATATGCGGGCACTGACAGAGACGGATGAGCTGCCCCACCTGAGCTCCGACGCGCTGACCACCCTGCCCGGCATCGGGCAGAGCGCCGCTCAGGTCATCCACAACGTGGACGAACGGGCAGGGAAGTAAGGAGATTTTCTGTATGTTTGACCAATCCCATATCCGCAACTTCTCCATCATCGCCCACATCGACCACGGTAAATCCCTTCCCCAACTTGCCTGACGGCAAGCCCCCACATCGACCACGGTAAATCCCTTCCCCAACTTGCCTGACGGCAAGCCGGGGTCCCTTCTTTTGATTTCACATCCTCGGCGGAAATGAATTCCGCCTACGGCAAGGTTTTGCTCCGCAAAACGCTTGTGCGCGCTATCCGCGCGGTCAGCGTGGATTTACCCTAAGGAGGTTTTCTGTATGTTTGACCAATCTCATATCCGCAATTTCTCCATCATCGCCCACATCGACCACGGTAAATCCACGCTGGCGGACCGGCTGCTGGAGAAGTGCCACGCCGTTCCGGAGCGTGAGATGGAGAACCAGCTGCTGGACAATATGGACCTGGAACGCGAGCGCGGCATCACCATCAAATCCCGTGCCGTGCGTATTTTCTATACCGCCAATGATGGGGAGACCTACGCCCTGAACCTGATCGACACGCCGGGCCACGTGGACTTCAACTACGAGGTCAGCCGGTCTCTGGCCGCCTGCGAGGGCGCGCTGCTGGTGGTGGACGCCACCCAGGGCGTGGAGGCGCAGACCCTGGCCAACACCTATCTGGCCATGGACCACGACCTGGAGATCCTGCCGGTGTTCAACAAGATCGACCTGCCCGCCGCCGACCCCCTGAAGGCCAAGCAGGAGGTGGAGGACATCATCGGCCTGCCGGCACTGGAGGCCCCGGAGATCTCCGCCAAGCTGGGCACCAACATCGAGGCCGTGCTGGAGGACGTGGTGAAGAACGTGCCCGCGCCCAAGGGCGACCCCAAGGCGCCCCTGCAGGCGCTGGTGTTCGACAGTCAGTACGACCCCTACGTGGGCGTGGTGGTGTATTTCCGTATCAAGCAGGGCACCATGCGAAAAGGGCAGACCATTCGCATGATGGCCACCGGTGCGGAGTACACCATTCTGGAGTGCGGCTACCTCAAGCCCATCGGCAACGAGCCGACGGACGCCTTACAGGCCGGCGAGGTGGGCTATTTCACCGCCAGCATCAAAAACGTGAAGGACACCCAGGTGGGCGATACCGTCACCGACGCGGCGAACCCCGCCGCCGAGGCGCTGCCCGGCTACCGCCCGGCGCAGTCCATGGTATACTGCGGCATCTACACCGAGGATGGCAGCAAGTACCCGGATCTGCGGGACGCGCTGGAAAAGCTGCAGCTGAACGACGCCAGCCTGACCTTCGAGCCGGAGAGCTCCGTAGCCCTGGGCTTCGGCTTCCGGTGCGGCTTTTTGGGTATGCTCCACATGGAGATCATCCAGGAGCGTCTGGAGCGGGAGTTCAACCTGGACCTGGTGACCACGCTGCCCAGCGTCATCTACCACGTCTACAAATCCGATGGCACCATGGTAAAGGTGGACAACCCCCACAACTACCCCGACCCCGGCACCATCGAGCACGCCGAGGAGCCGTATGTCAAGGTGTCCATCATCAGTCCCCAGGACTATGTGGGCAACATCATGCCCATGTGCCAGGAGCGCCGGGGCGAGTTCAAGGATATGCAGTATCTGGACACCCACCTGGTGGAGCTGCACTATCAGATGCCGCTGAACGAGATCATCTACGACTTTTTCGACACGCTGAAGGCCAACACCAAGGGCTACGCCAGTCTGGACTATGAGCTGTCCGGCTACCGCACCAGTGATCTGGTGAAGGTGGACCTGCTGCTCAATGGCGACGGCGTGGACGCCCTGAGCTTCATCGCCCACCGTGACAAGGCGTATCCCCGCGCCCGGCGGCTGTGCGAAAAGCTGAAGGAGAATATTCCCCGCCAGCTGTTCGAGGTGCCGATCCAGGCGGCCATCGGCGGCCGCATCATCGCCCGTGAGACCGTCAAGGCCATGCGGAAGGACGTGCTGGCCAAGTGCTACGGCGGCGACATCACCCGCAAGAAGAAGCTGCTGGAGAAGCAGAAAGAGGGCAAGAAGAAGATGCGGAACCTCGGTACCGTCCAGGTGCCTACCGAAGCCTTCATGGCCGTCCTTAAGCTGGACAGCGATTGATCTTCTTGCCCTCACCGCCGCCGGTGCGGCGTTACAAGCGTTTTGCGAAGCAAAACCTTGCCGCAGGCGGAATTCATTTCCGCCGAGGATGTCATGTCCTGAAGGGGTCCCCATGAAATGTATCCGCATTTCATGGGGCGGGCAAGAAGATGCGGAACCTCGGTACCGTCCAGGTGCCTACCGAGGCCTTCATGGCCGTCCTTAAGCTGGACAGCGATTGACAAAAAAAGAAACCGCCTGCGGCGGTTTCTTTTTTTGCTCTATTCGATCGTGCCGAACAGCGCCCAGGTATTGCTGTCGGTGATCTTTACATCCCGGTATTCGCCCAGATCAGCCCGGTCGCCGGTGCAGTGGACCAGGCGTCCGCCGGCGGTGCGGGCCGTCAGGGGCCAGCGGGCGTCGTCGCTCTCGCCGTCCACCAGACAGCGCAGCGTCTGCCCCACATACTGGCGGTGCAGCTCCTCGGAGATGCCGTTCTGCACAGCACAGAGCCGGTCGAACCACCTCTGCTTCTCCTCACGGGGAACGGGATCCTCCATCTTCGCCGCCGGGGTACCGGGGCGGGGGGAGAAGATAAACGTAAACAGGGCGTCGAAGCGGACCTTCTCCACCAGGGCCACCGTCTCCATGGCCTCGCTCTCCGTTTCACCGGGGAAGCCGATGATCACGTCGCTGGTCAGCACCAGGTCGGGCATGACCCTGCGGGCGTAGGTGATCAGATCCAGATACCTGGCCACATCGTAGGGGCGGTTCATGGCGCGGAGCACCCGGTCACAGCCGGACTGCACCGGCAGGTGCAGCTGCTTGGCCACATGGCGGCTTTTTGCCATAACGTCGAACAGCTTGTGGCTGGCGTCCTTGGGCTGGGAGGACATGAAGCGCAGGAGATAGTCGCCGTCGATCTTGTCCAGGTCGGTCAGCAGATCGGCGAAGTCATAGCCGGTGCCCAGGTCCTTGCCGTAGGAGTTGACGTTCTGCCCCAGCAGGGTGATCTCCCGGAAGCCGTCGGCCACCAGCTCCCGCACCTCGTCGATGATCCTCTCCGGGTCGCGGCTGCGCTCCCGGCCGCGGACGTAGGGCACGATGCAGTAGGAGCAGAAGTTGTTGCAGCCGTACATGATGGACACCCAGGCGCGGGTGCGGCCCTCGCGGACCACCGGCATACCCTCGGCGATGGCGCCGTGCTCATCCGCCACGGAGAACACCCTGCGCCGCTGGGTATAGACCTGATACAGCAGCTCGGGGAACTTCCACAGGGCCTGCGGGCCGAACACCAGATCCACATGGCGGTAGGACTGGCGCACCTTCTCGGCCACCTCCGGCCGCTGCGCCATGCAGCCGCACAGGCAGATCACCTGCGCCGGGTTGGCCTTCTTCGTGTGGGTCAGCGCACCCAGATTGCCGTACACCCGCTTCTCCGCGTGGTCGCGGATGGCGCAGGTGTTCAGCACCACCACGTCCGCCTGGGCCGGATCGTCGGTGAACGAACACCCCATAGCCCGGAGCATACCCATAATGTGCTGGCTGTCGGCCACGTTCTGCTGGCAGCCGAAGGTATCCACCAGCGCGCGGAGGGGCCGGGCGGCGTGCATCTCCTTCAGCTTTGCTTCAAAATCCCGCTGGCGGTCCAGCTGCGCGGCGGGGATCTGTACCTGTGTTCTTTCCAAGAGGACCTCCCTGCCCCCGGCGGGGGCGAAGTAAAAATATCGTGGACAGTATAGCACACCCGGCGCGGAAATACAAGGACGGCGGGGCCATAGGCAAAAAGACGCCGCCCCCGGAAGGGACGGCGCAAGCGGGTGGGATATTGGAAAGCCTCCGAACCGTATAGTACACCGGGGCGAAGCGCTTGTAAATAGGAGCTTTTGCCGCATTTTGGCGGAAAAAGTCGAAGGCTGTCGAATTTGATCGTTCCGCGAATTTTTTGTGAACATTTCACAAATTCTTCCAAACCCTCTTTTCAACGCAAGACATATTTGCTATAATTAGTCAAGGATAAGGGGAAACCACTCCCTGACCCTTGCACCATTAGGCTGACGGGGCTTTCACCCGTGGTCAGCTTCCGGCGGCCTACCCGTTACGGAAAGGAGCAAACACTATGAAGTTCACATTCGCCTGCAAGAAGATCTCTCTCAACGACTCCATCAAGGAATACGCCGAGAAAAAGATCAGTAAGCTGGACAAGTATTTCCCGGAGGAGGCAGACGCCTTTGTGACCTTTGCTGTGGAGAAGAAAAACCGCTGTGTGGTGGAGCTGACCATCCGCGCCGCCAACGGCACGCTGTTCCGCGCCCAGACTGAGGATCCCGACGGCGATATGCGCAGCGCCATCGACGAGGCCGTCAGCTTCATCGACCGCCGCATCCGCAAGAACAAGACCCGCCTGGCCAAGAACCTGCGGCCCGACGCGCTGGTGTCCACCGTGCCCGCCGAATTCGACGTGGTGGAGGACAACGACTTCGACATCATCCGCACCAAGCGCTTCTCCGTCAAGCCCATGACCACCGACGAGGCCGTTCTGCAGATGAACCTGCTGGGGCACTCCTTCTATGTGTTCCGCAATATCGAGACGAACGCCGTGTGCGTGGTGTACCACCGCACGCAGGCATACTGGATGTCTGTCAAGGCGGCGCAACGATGGGGCTGCGCGAAACGCGCCTTTTGCGGCGTATGTTTTCTTATGCCAGGCGGCCTAAAGGCGGTGCTCTTTTTTTGCTGGCGGATCCCGTCATTTTGATGCAAATGACCCGCCGCTTTAGCCGATGCTGTAAGTATATTCACTAAAATCACATATTTTGCGAATAAATATTCAATTTTGCCTTGACATTCCCGGACTGTGGTGGTAAATTATGCAACATCAACGAGAGAGATGCACCGGACGGCGGCAAGCCCATCCCCGGAAAACGCACACTGGAAAGGCGGTACGACCCATGAAAAATCACCACAGCAAAGGAGTTGGCACGATGGCACTGCCGCGACGACGACAGGCGCACCGCCTGCACCGCGCGGCATGAGCTCTCCCGACCACATACATTTTATACATGAATAAATATTCACCATATACGGAAGGATATACGACCATGAAAAAGTTTGTTTCTTTGCTTCTGGCGCTGATGATGGCGCTTTCTCTGGTAGCCTGCGGCAGCAAGGCTGATACGACGACCGACGACAAGACCGACGACGACACCGTGACCGAGCCGGCCAATGCGCTGGAAAAGATCAAGGCCGACGGCGTGCTGACCGTGGCTCTCAGCCCCGACTTCTCCCCCATGGAGTTCGTGGACTCCTCCAAAACCGGTCAGGACCAGTATGTGGGCTTTGACATCACGCTGGCCAAGTACATCGCCGAGAACCTGGGCGTGGAGCTGGTCATCGAGCCCATGGGCTTCGACGCCAGCCAGACCGCCGTGTACACCGGCTCCGTTCCCATGAGCATCTCCGGCTACTCCTGGACGGAGGACAGAGCCCAGAACTATGAGCTCAGCGATTACTACTACGCCGGTGAAAACGAGACGAGACAGGCCCTGCTCATCAAGAAGGAGAACGCGGATAAGTACACCTCCCCCGAGGATCTGGCCGGTCAGGACGTGGGCGCGCAGAACGCCTCCCTGCAGATGCAGCTGGTGACGGAGCAGCTGACGGACGCCAATCCCATCTCCATCGGCGACATCACCGTGGGCGTCATGGAGCTCAAGAGCGGCAACATCGAGGCGCTGGCCGTGGCCTACGGCAACGCGGAGATGATCGTGGACGCCAACCCCGATCTGGTCATCTGCACCTGGGAATTCGACGTGAAGGCCGAGTATTCCGCCAACGTTATCATGATGCAGAAGGGTGAGACGGAGCTGCTGGACGCGGTGAACGCCATTCTGGCACAGGCCAAGGAGGCCAACCTCTACGACGGCTGGTACAAGGACGCCGTAGAGCTGGGCAAGAGTGAGAACGCACAGGAGCTGACACTGAACTGACACGGATATACACCGCGGCGGCGGGTACGAAAGCCGTACCCGCCGCCGTATACACAGTAAGAGGAAATCACCATGAAATTCATTGACTTTGAAAAGCTGGCGGCCCTGTTCCTGAAATACTGGGACAAATTCCTCATCGACGGCGTGTCGTACACGCTGGCGCTGGCCGCCATCACCGTGGCCTTCGGCGCGGTGTTCGCGTCGGTACTGGCGCTGATGAAGATGTCCAAAATACCGCCGCTGCGGTGGCTGTCCACCATCTACATCGAGATCATCCGCGGCACGCCTATGCTGCTGCAGCTGTATTTCTTCTATTTCGGCCTGCCCATGCTGATCCCGGCGTTGAACAAGCAGAAGTTCCTCTGCATCGCCATCGCCCTGATCTGCAACAGCGCGGCCTACGTGTCCGAGGTCATCCGTTCCGGCATCCAGGCGGTAGATCCGGGGCAGAAGGAGGCAGCGCTGAGCCTTGGCTTCAGCGAGAGCAAGGCCATGTGGTTCGTGGTGGTGCCCCAGGCAGTGAAGAACATCCTGCCCGCCCTGGGCAACGAGTTTATCATGATCATCAAGGACACGTCCCTGGGCTCCACGTTCTTCATCGGCGACCTGATGACCCAGTACCTGGTGGTCAAGGGCGCCACATACCTGCCCATCGAGCCGCTGGTGATCGTGGGTGTCATCTACTTCATTATGACGTTCGTGCTCAGCAAGGTGTTCGGCCACTTTGAAAGAAAAATGAAGAAGGCCGACCGGAACAACGGCTATGGGCGCAAGCGGAAGCAGCAGCGGGAGGTGCATATCTGATGGCACAGACGCTTATCCAGGTAAAGGACCTGAAGAAATACTACAACGGCGGCGACGTCAAGGCGCTGGACGGCGTCACGGTGGACGTGTACAAGGGCGACGTCATCGCGGTGATCGGGCCCTCCGGCGGCGGCAAGAGCACATTCCTGCGGAGCCTGAACCTGCTGGAAACGCCCACCTCCGGCTCCATCATCTTCGACGGGGTGGACATCACCGGCAAGAAGGTGGATCTCCCCCTCCATCGGCAGAAAATGGGCATGGTGTTCCAGCATTTCAACCTGTTCCCCAACAAAACGGTGCTGGAGAATCTGACCATGGCGCCCATCAAGATCAAAAAGACGCCCAAGACCGAGGCGGAGGTCAGGGCCATGGCGCTGCTGCAAAGAGTAGGGCTGGCCGACCGGGCCAACGATTACCCCGCCCAGCTGTCCGGCGGACAGAAGCAGCGTGTGGCCATCGTCCGGGCCCTGGCCATGGAGCCGGAGGTCATGCTGTTCGACGAGCCCACCAGCGCCCTGGACCCGGAGATGGTGGGCGAGGTGCTGGAGGTCATGCAGGAGCTGGCCCAGTCCGGCATGACCATGGTGGTGGTCACCCACGAGATGGGCTTCGCCAAAGAGGTGGGCAGCCGCGTGCTGTTCATGGACGCCGGCAAGATCGCCGAACAGGGCACCCCCGCCGATGTTTTCGATCACCCCCAGAGCCCTCGCCTTCAGGATTTCCTGAAGAAGGTGCTGTGAAAAAGGAGCAGACAATGAACGATGCAAAAAAGGCGGCGCTGGCCGCCATTGACGAGAAGAAAGAACTGGTGGCAGAGGTGGCGGACGCCATCTGGGACTATGCCGAGCTGTCCATGCAGGAGGTAAAGTCCGCCGCCCTGTTCGTCAAGGTGCTGAAGGCCGAGGGCTTTCAGGTGGAAGAAGGCATATGCGGCATCCCCACCGCCTTCTCCGCCTCCTTCGGCAGCGGCGGGCCGGTCATTGGCCTGCTGGCGGAGTACGATGCGCTGTCCGGCCTTTCGCAGGCGGCGGGCAGCACCGCGTACCACGAGCTGGTGAAGGGCGGCAGCGGCCACGGCTGCGGCCACAATCTGCTGGGCGCGGGGGCCATGGCCGCCGCCATCGGCCTGAAGCACTATCTGACCCAGACCGGAAAAAGCGGCACCGTCATCCTGTACGGCTGCCCCGGCGAGGAGGGCGTGGCGTCTAAGGCCTATATGGCTCGGGAGGGCCTGTGGTACGGCCTTGACGCGGCGCTGACGTGGCACCCCGGCGACAGCAGCGAGGTGACTACCGGTTCCACCAACTCCTGCATCCAGATGATCTACACGTTCCACGGGCTGGCGTCCCAGGCATCCACCGCGCCGGAGCGGGGCCGCAGCGCGCTGGACGCGGCAGAGCTGATGAATGTGGGCGTGCAGTTCCTGCGGGAGCATATGCCCCGCGACGCCCGGGTGCACTACTCCATTCTGGACGCAGGCGGCGTAAGCCCCAACGTGGTGCAGCACCAGGCCAGCGTCCTGTACATGATCCGTTCCAACTTCGTCAAGGACTGCATGGCCCTGCACCAGCGGGTGGACAAGATCGCGCAGGGCGCGGCGCTGATGACGGACACCACCATCGAGCGCCGCTTCGTGGACGGCCTGTCTGACACCGTGTGCAACCACGCGCTGGAGAAGGTGCTGTACGACAACTTCTCCCAGCTGGGCGTACCGCCCTGCACGGCGGAGGAGCACGCTTTCATGGAGGCACTGTCCGCCACCTACGAGGGGCGTGACGTCCCCGGCGGCGTGGGCGCGGAGAACGATCCCGCCTTCGCCGAAAAGGTGAAGGCCATGCAGACCGGCCACTTCAACGACTTCCTGATGCCGCTGTATCAGGGCCCCGCCTTCAACGCCGGCTCCACCGACGTGGGCGATGTCAGCTATCAGTGCCCCACGGCACAGATCCATGTGGCGGTGTGGCCCAACCACGTCCCCTGCCACAGCTGGCAGGTGGTGTCCTGCAACAAGACGCCCATGGCCCATAAGGCCACCGTGCACGCCGGCAAGGTGCTGTGCGCCGCCGCCATCGATCTGTTGGAGCAGCCCGCGCTGCTGGAGGCCGCCAAGGCCGAGTTCCGGCAGCGGACGGCGGGCGGGTACACCTGCCCCATCCCGCCGGACGCCGTGCCGGCGCCCCTGGAGCTGTAAAGAAAGAACACCCCTGACCTGCCGGTCAGGGGTGTTCTCTTACAGATGCAGCTCCTTCAGCCGCCGGAAGCTGCGGCTCGCCAGCAGCAGGCCCAGCGCCGCCAGCACCAGCGCCGCCGCGCCCAGCACCCAGGTCAGCGTGTCCGTCAGCCCCCGGCTGCACAGCCAGGAGAACAGCCGGTAGGCGCCCATGACCAGCAGGATGCCCGCCAGCAGCAGCGCCACCAGCACGGTGGAATTCTCGCAGTTGTCTATCCTCTTCATGGCGTCCTCCCCTGCGCCGGAACGGCCCCGGCGCTTTCGTCCACCATCATACCATCCGCCGCACAGCCCGTCAAGGGCAGAGAGCCGGAGGCTGTCCTCACGGGCAGTCCCCGGCTTCGCGTTTACGCCAGCAGGGCGCGGTCGTTGTCGTATTCCTGGCCGCTGACCTTGCTGAACAGTGCCAGCAGGTCCGGCACCGTCAGCCGGGCCTTCTCCTCGCCGGAGATATCCAGCACGATCCGCCCGTTGTGCAGCATCAGCAGGCGGTTGCCGTAGTGGATGGCATCGCGCATATTGTGGGTGATCATCAGCGCGGTCAGGTGGTTCTCCCGGACCAGGCGGTCCGTGATATCCATGACCCGCTGGGCCGTCTGGGGATCCAGGGCAGCGGTGTGCTCGTCCAGCAGCAGCAGCTTGGGCTTCTGCAGGGTGGCCATCAGCAGCGTCAGCGCCTGCCGCTGTCCGCCGGAGAGGGTGCCCACCTTGGTGGTCAGGCGATCCTCCAGACCCAGACCCAGCTCCCGCAGCCGGCGCAGATGCCCTTCTCGCCGGCTACCACCGGGGTCTTGGCGTTCAGAACGATGCTGCCGATGGTCTCGGTGCAGGAAGCGGCGGTGTTGTCGGTGGGAATGTAGATCACGTCGCTGTCGGCGGCGGCCTTGGTGGTCACAGCGGCCACGTCATTGGAGTCAGAGAAGGAGTAGCGGGTGCAGGTGATGCCCTTGCCGGTCAGGTACTCCTCCACCACCTGGACCTGGTACTCGGAGTTGGGCTCCGCGGAGCAGTACAGCAGTCCGACGGTCTTGGTCTCCGGCAGCAGCTCCAGGATCATGTCCGCCTGCTCCGTCAGGGGCGCCAGGTCGGAGGTACCGGAGACGTTGCCGCCCACGGTGCCGGAGAAGTTGTCGATACCCAGCGCCACGCCGTACTCGGTAACAGAGGTACCCAGAATGGGGATCTCTGCGGTGGCGTTATAGGCCGCCTGCATCGCCGGTGCCGTCCGTCTTGGTGTCGTCGGTCTTGCTGCCGCAGGCGGCCATGCTCACGCACATGACGGCGGCCAGCAGGGCGGTCATCAGCCGCCGTGTGATGTTCTTTTTCATGGTGTGGTTCCTCCTGATGGGTGTTTTTGAAAATTTGGCTGCAAAAAAGCCGCCCTGTGGATCTGTGATCCATAGGGCAGCTTTGATGTCAGTACGTCTCCGGGGGAGAACGGCCTCATCGCATCAGCAGCATTTCCGGGCATCACAAATCACTCTTACTTTATCCGCGTAGGTAAAGTAAAAGCTAAATGCGTATGCCTTGTACAGCTGCTTCATCATGTGTGGCGTTCTCCTTTCCCGAAGTTTTCTGTAAGACATCACAACAGGGAGCCACCGTCAACCGTCATATCCACCAAAAATATTTGCCAGGAATAAACACTCCGCCACGCGCTTTCGCGCTTTAAAGTTCGGATGTGCCCGGCGTTCCGGCAAATATCCGGCACTTTCCGCCGTCATTTTCCGCTGGGCATATCGACCAGAGTGCAGCCGTCCTCTGTCAGCAGCGTCAACCCGGCAGGGCGCTCCGCCAGCAGATACTCCAGCACACCGCGGCTGACGTCGTCCATCTCCCCGGCGCGGCGGATGTGCACCGCCAGCGGCTGCCGCGCCGCCAGACCGGTGAGCCACCGGATAAACGCCTGGGCCACTGCCGCCGGTGCGGCCGTGACCTCACCCTCCGCGCCGGCACACACCGCCGCAGCGGGCTGTATAGCCCCCAGCACCCGCAGCAGCGCCCGGTCGTCCGGCCGCACGTCGTTCCCGACGGCGTCCAGCAGCTTCCCCACCGTGTCCGCCATCCAGAAGCAGGGCACCGCCCGGAGGCAGTAGGTCTGCACATGCAGGCCGGGAACGCTGTCCGCTGCCTGAGCCGGCTCCGGCGCGGCGGGCGCGGCCTTCAGTTCCGCGTATTTCTGCGTGATGGCGCTGCCGGGATAGATCTCCAGGTTGGAGGCCAGCCGGTTGCGGAACTCGTTGAAAAACCGGATAGCACGGCTGCGGTCTCCGCCGCGCTCATACAGCGTCATCAGCCGCAGGGCCAGCTGCTCGTTGTAGGGCTCGTATTCCATGACCCGCTCCAGAATGCCTACGGCCTCCGGCAGCATATCCCGCTGCTCATACAGCTCCGCCGCCTTCATCAGCAGCCGGTTCTTCCGCTTCTCATAATAGATGCGCTGGCTGAGGATCAGCTCATTCAGGTCCTCGCAGTGGTTGAAATAGTACCCCTCCAGCAGCTCGCCGCCGAAGGCGTCACACGCCCGCTTCAGCTCGTCCGCCGACCGGGTCTCCGGGTCGATCTCGTCGATGGTCTGCAGATCGCAGACATAGTCGTATGCCCGGTCGATGCAGCAGTACTCCCGGTCCAGCTTGATGAGCGACCGCCCGCCCTCGCCGGTATCGGTGCTCTTTTTGATCTTCCACAGGGTATAGCGCAGATTATACTTGGCAGCGCTGACGGCGCTGTCCGGCCAGAGGTAGGCCGCCAGCTTCTCCCGCGCGTAGTAGTCCCCGCCCCGCAGGAACAGGATACACAGCAGGGCGCAGCCCTTGTTGCCCAGCTCCGGGGTGATGTCCGTGCCGTCGCAGATGACCTGCGGCTTGCCAAACAGTCTGATCTGAAGCATGGCCGTCACCTCACTGCCGGCTGTGCAGCACCGACCCGGACTTGATGGTCACGGTCACGTCGGTCTGCTCCAGCTGCTCTGCGGGCACGGCGCGGATGTCGCGGTCCAGCACCACGATATCCGCCAGGTATCCCGGCGCCAGCTTTCCCTTGCGCTTGTCCTCAAACAGCGCGTAAGCGCCGTTGACGGTGTACATCTCGATGGCCTGCTCCACGGACACGGCGCACTGGGGCACGGCGCGGTTCACCGCCGCGTGGATGCCCAGCATGGGCCGCGGCTCCGTCACGTCGCTGTCCGACCCGCCGCACACCACCGCGCCGGCGGCGAACATGGCGGCAAAGTTGTTGGAGCGCAGATAGCGCTCGCCCACCCGGCGCTCGTACATACCGCCCTTGCCGCCCCACAGATAGGCGTAGGCCGGCTGCACCGAGAAGATCAGCTTCATGTCCGCCGCCCGGGCGATCTGCTCCGGCGTGGCCATGATGGCGTGCTCGATGCGGTGGCGCAGGGCGGTGCTGCCGCCCTGACGGATGGCCCTCTCGTGGGCCAGCAGCACGGACTCGATGGCCCGGTCGCCGATGCTGTACAGCGCCAGCTGCATATCCTGCCGGTAGCACTGCTGCACGAACTCGTCCAGTCCATCCTGGGGCAGGAAGATCTGCCCCCGGTAGTCCGGCCGGTCTGCGTAGGGTGCCGACAGGGCGGCGCTGTGGCTGGACAGGGTGCCGTCCACCATAATATTGCCGCCCACCCGGCGCAGTCCCAGCTTCCAGACCTTCGCCAGGTCCATGGTCTGATAGAACAGCGGCATATCCACCGGAAACTCGCCGCTGTGGGCGTAGATGAACTCCGCGTCCCGGTCGTCGAACAGCCAGCCGCCCTCGATGGCCGCCACGGTGGTGATGCCGTTTTCCAGCAGCCGGGACATGGCCAGATGGATGGCCTCCATGCGGAACTCGTCCGGCAGGCTCCGCAGCACATTGGAGCGCAGCACATAGTTGGCGTTCCGCCGGAAAATGCCCGTGGGCAGGCCGCTGCCGTCCAGCTCCACGCCCTCCAGGGAGAAGGGCACCTTATAATACAGCAGGGCGTGGGTGTTCAGCATACTGACGTGGTACTCCTTGGAGAACAGCACCACCGGACTGTCGCTGCAATACCTGTCCAGCACATACCGGTCCGGAAAACGCTTTTCCTCGAACTGCGACTCCTCCACCTGGCAGCCCAGCACCGCGCCCTCCCGCTTTTCGGCGGCGGCCAGCATCTCGCCCAGCTCCCGGTGGGACCGCGCGCCGCCCAGATCCACGCTCATCATGTTCACGGCGGTCTGCATCACATGGAAGTGGTTGTCGATAAACCCCGGCAGCACCGTGCCGCCCCTGGCGTCGATGACCTGCGTGCCGGGGCGCACTATCTTTTGCCAATCATCGCCGCGTCCCGCGGCGCAGATCATTTTCCCCGCCGCGGCCACCCAGTCGGCCCCGCCGTCGCCGCACATGGTCACGCAGCGCCCGTTTTTAATGATGATATCCGCGTACATAGCGTCCCGTCCTCCTGTTGAAAGCCGTGTTGTGTTATGGCCGTATTGTACACCAGGGCGGGCCGTCTGTCCAGTGGCGCTGTGTCCCCGGCGGCAAATGTACCAAATCGTTTGTTGAAAAGCACGGCATGATTTGCTAAAATGTTTAGTAACAACGGAAATTCAACGCTTTTCCCACGCGCGGCGCAACATCTCCCGGTTACAATGACATCAAACTGAGGCGGAGCACGGCCGGCGCGGCCCCTCTCCGCCCTCCCGAAAAAACGAAAGGACAGGGATGTATATGAGCGTTTTGATTTTGAACCGCGAGCAGGTCAAGCAGGTCATCTCCATGAAGGAAGTCATCCAGGAGGTGCGCGAGGTCTATCGTCTGAAATCCCAGGGCAAGTCCGTGATCTGGCCGCTGGTCAACTATGAATTCGTGGACGAGCACGCCGCCATGGACATCCGTTCCGGCTATATCAAGGGCGTACAGCTCCACGGCCTGAAGATGCTGAACAACTTTCCCGAGAACCGGGAAAAGGGCCTGCCGCCCTTCAACGGCATCATGATGGTCTACGACTCCAACACCGGCATTCCCGTCAGCGTCATGGACGCCTCCTACGTCACCTGTATGCGTACCGGCGCCGCCGGCGCGCTGGGCGTGGACCTGCTGGCCCGTAAGGACGCCAAGCACCTGTTCATCCTGGGTGCCGGCAAGCAGGCCCCCTTCCAGATCGCCGCCACGCTGCTGCTGCGTCCGGCCATCGATAAGGTCTACATCGCCGATCCCATGTTCCCCGACAACGCGGTGCAGTTCGCCGCCCACATTGCCCAGCAGCTCTCCGATGACTTCGGCATCGACGCCTCCGGCGTGGAGTTCCTGCCGGCGCTGGATATGGCCGCCGCCGTGGGCGACAGTGACGCCATCATCACCGTCACGCCCTCCCGCAAGCCCATCATCCAGAAGGCGTGGCTGAAGCCCGGCACCCATCTGAGCTGCCTGGGCTCCGACATGGAATCCAAGCAGGAGATCGAGAGCACCATCTTCCAGGGCGCCGCCTTCTACGCCGACGACCGTGCCCAGTGCATCCGCGTGGGCGAGATGGAGCTACCCATCAAGCAGGGCGTCATCAGTGCCGACGACATCACCGGCGAGATCGGTGACCTCATCGACGGCAAGGTCCCCGGCCGCACCAGCGACACGCAGACCACCATCTTCGACGCCACCGGCCTGTACATTCTGGATCTGGCCGCCGCCAAGGTAGCCATCGACCGCGCACTGGCCGAGGGCGTGGGCTTGCAGGCCGACCTGTAAACCCGCGGAATATATCCGCTTACCCTACAAAACAGACGAAATGAGGAGGACAATAAAATGAAACTGGCATGGTTTGGTGTGGAAGAGTGGCTGAATCCCATGGACTCTCTGGCCCGTATCAATCTGGGCAGCAGCTGCGTCAGCGCCCTTCGTATGGACGAGCTGTTTGACCTGACCGGCGAGGATCTGGACGCTTTCCTGAACGAAATGCGTACCATGAGCCTGCATTATCACCACGGCGACGCCACCGGCTCCCCCCGGATCAAGGCGGCGGTGGCCGGCATTTACCCCAAGGGCAATGTGAAGCCCGAGGAAGTGATGATCACCCACGGCGGCACCGGCGCCAATGACCTGGTGCTGATGAGCGTGCTGGAGCCGGGCGACAACTGCGTGGTGATCAAGCCCTCCTATCAGCAGCACTACGATATCCCCAAGGGCAGCGGCATCGAGACCCGCGTGGTCCAGCTGAAGGCCGAGGATAACTATCAGCTGGATTTCGACGCCCTGGACAAGGCCTGCGACGCCAACACCAAGATGATCGTCCTGACCAACCCCAACAACCCCATCGGCGTGACCCTGTACGACGAGGGCCTGCGTAAGATCGTGGACATCGCCGCCAAGCACGACGCCTGGATCCTCTGCGACGAGGTCTATCGCGGGCTGGACGAGAACTATATGCCCTCCATTCTGGACTACGGCTACCACAAGGCCATCTCCATCAGCAGTATGTCCAAGATGTACTCCATGGCCGGCACCCGTATCGGCTGGATCGTCTGCCGCGACCACGAGATGTACGAGGTCATGAAGACCCGCCGTTCCTACAACACCATCTGCTGCGGCATCTGGGACGAGATCATCGCCTCCATCGCGCTGGAGCATTACCAGGCCCTGTGGGCCCGCGCCCGTTCCATTCTGGAGCCCAACCGCAAGATCGTGGAGGACTGGGTGGCCTCCCAGCCCCACCTGCACCTGCGTGCCAAGGCCATGGGTACCACCTGCCTGATCGACTATGATTACGACGTGGACTCCGAGACCCTGGCCAAGGACGCCATGGCCACCGAGCAGATCCTGGTGGTCCCCGGCGACTACTTCGATATGCCCAAGACCATCCGCGTGGGCTACGGCGCCTTCCGCGATCCCCAGGTGCTGAAGGCCGGTCTGGAGGAGTTCGGCAAGTACCTGGAGAAGTACAACTAACTGACACATCCCTCTCTCACAAATTTCGAGGCGCGCCGCCGCAGGCATACTGGATGTCTGTCAAGGCGGCGCAACGATGGGGCTGCGCGAAACGCGCCTTTTGCGGCGTATGTTTTCTTATGCCAAGCGGCCTAAGCCGGGCGCTTGTTTTTTTCGTATTCCGTTGGCGCTCACACCCGCGCCCAGCGCATCCGGCCGTCCTCGAACAGGGCTGTCAGCCGCCCCATGTCCTTCAGCCACGCCAGATAGGACCGCACCGTGCTGCCCACCAGCACATACTGCTCAAAGCTCATGGTCAGCCCGTAGGCGGCAAACAGCTGCTGCAGGATGTCCTCAAAGCCGCGGGGCACAGCGCAGAGGTCCACGATCCTCTCCGCGATCTCATGCACCTTTCGGATATTGTACTGCGCCAGATCGGCGATGTCCTCCGTCACCTCCGTGTGCGCGGGCACAAATACCTTCGCCGTCATGGCCTGCACCTGCTCCAGCGTTTTCAGGTACCCGGCCACGTCGTAAATAAAGCCGATCTGGTACTTGTCCAGTATCTCCCGGCTGGACAGGCAGTCCGCCAGAAACACCACGTCGTCCGGCGTCCGAAAGCCTACCATGTCGAAAAAGTGCCCGGGCAGGGGGATAGACGCAAAGCCCTCCGGCAGCTTGTCCGCCGTCAGCTCCGCCGCGTCGCTCTCCTGTGCCAGCAGAAACTTGTGCCGCAGGTCCTTGGGCGGATATCCGCCGTAGAGAAACGACGGCTCCAGCACCGGGTGCCGGGTAAACGCGCAGTCGATTCCCGGCGCGTAGATCCTGCAGCCCGTCTGTCCCTGCAAATACCGGTTCCCGCCGATGTGGTCGGCGTTGGCGTGGGTGTTGTAGATCGCCGTCAGCTGCCAGCCGTTGGCGTCCAGCACCTGCCGTATCCTCCGCCCCGCGTCCTTGTCGTTGCCGCTGTCGATCAGGCAGACGTTTTTCTCATCCAGCCGGAAGAGGCCGATGTTGGTGGGGCTCTTGATGTAATACGTCCTCTCGGTAAGCTGTATCAGTTCGTACATAGCGGTATCCCCTCCGTTACTTTTTTGTATCGCCATCCGATCATGTTTTGTTGCTTCCTTGTCCTGTCATCCTATCAGTTTTTCCGCCTCTTTGTAATGTCATTCTATCATGTTTTGCTGCTTCTTTGTGCTGTCATCCTATCATATTCCCCCGCTTCTTTGTATTGTCATCCTATCATATTTTCCCGCAAAACACAAGCGCCCGGCTGATAGCCGGGCGCCTGCGTACCTCATCTGTATATGGCGCCGCTGGCCGCCACACAGTTCTTTCCGTTGTTTTTGCAGATATACAGCTGCCTGTCCGCCTTTGCGATGAGTGAAAAGTCCTTCAATTCCCGGCCTGTCCCGCACGCAACACCGAAAGAGGCCGTAACAATGTGCCGGTCCGGCAGGTCCTCTCTTGGAACAGCCGTGGCGCGCACCGCGTCAAGAAGCGCACCGGCGATACGGCGGGCCTCCTCCTCGCCGATATCCGGCAGGATCGCCACGAACTCCTCGCCTCCAAAGCGGAAGAGATACCGGTCAGCCGCCGCCAACACCCCGACCACGCTTCCGGCCACACGCCGCAGCGCTTCGTCGCCCTTCATGTGGGAGTAGTTGTCGTTGTACGATTTGAAATCATCCACGTCAAAAATAATGACGCTGACCCGTTCCGGCGCGGTTTTATCGGCAATGAACGTGCCATACGTCTCCATCGCCTTTTTATTCAGTGTTTCCGTCATCACGTCGTTGTAGGCCAGCTTGATGAAAGCGTGACCCATTTCCTTGATGTGCCGTTCGTTGGCAGACTGCCGAAGGAAGATGGACCGCAGCACGATAAAACCTACAATGATGGAAAATCGCAGCAGGAAATGCTTGAACAGATCATAGTTCTCCGCGTAGGGAAGCTGTCCGGGCAGCCACCAGCTGATCAATATCAGAACACATACCGCCACGGTATCCACACGGCGGTATGTGGGCGCGATCATGATCGCAAACAGATAGCACATGGAGATGGACAACCCGACCCGGTGAAAGTTGCAGGAGACCATAAAGACGGTAACGCTGGCGATCACCACCCCATAGTAGGCCAGCAGCGCAAACCGCGCCGGCGGCGCATCGTATTCTCCTCCACGCTTTTTATAGGCGATCGTAAACACCAGCATCGCCAGCGAGCCGCCGATCATCATGTAAAGCGGCACCATGTCAATGGGGATCATCGAGCGCGCCGCGATGTTCTTGACCAGGTAGATCCCGTTGGTCAGTATAAACAGAATGGCTGCATAAAATACGACCGAAAAATTCTGCCGCATAAGGATGCTCTCCACAGTCGGAATCTCATCGATCTGTATTCCCAGCACACGATCACTAAAGCTCTTAAACCTGGCAAACGCCATATCCGATATCCAGCAGGACACCCTCTGCACAATATCGACCTTATCCCCTCGTCTTTCCATACGATCCCTCCAGCAAATAATACGACCCCGTTTGTCTGCTTTTGTTGATCTATTGTTATATTTTACCATGCTTCCGCCCAAAACACAAGCGCCCGGCTGATAGCCGGGCGCCTGGTATTATGATTATGCGGGAAATCGAGCCCTTACTTGGCGTCCTTGATGGCAGCCTGTGCGGCGGCCAGACGGGCGATGGGCACGCGGAAGGGGGAGCAGGACACATAGTCCAGACCCACGCGGTGGCAGAACTCCACGCTGGAGGGGTCGCCGCCGTGCTCGCCGCAGATGCCCAGATGGATGTCGGGGCGGGTGGCGCGGCCCAGCTTGCAGGCCATATCCACCAGCTTGCCCACACCGACCTGATCCAGCCGGGCGAACGGATCGCTCTCATAGATCTTGTTGTCGTAGTAAGCGGGCAGGAACTTGCCGGCATCGTCACGGCTGAAGCCAAAGGTCATCTGAGTCAGGTCGTTGGTACCGAAGGAGAAGAACTCCGCCTCGGTGGCGATGGCATCAGCGGTCAGCGCAGCGCGGGGGATCTCAATCATGGTACCCACCAGGTACTTCATGTTCATACCGGCAGCAGCCAGCTCCTCGTCAGCGGTCTTGACCACCACGTCCTTGACGAACTTCAGCTCCTTGACCTCGCCCACCAGGGGGATCATGATCTCAGGAACCATGTTCCAGTCGGGGTGCTTCTTCTGGACGTTGATGGCGGCGCGGATGACGGCACGGGTCTGCATAACGGCGATCTCCGGGAAGGTGACGGCCAGACGGCAGCCGCGGTGGCCCATCATGGGGTTGAACTCGTGCAGGGAGGCGATGATGGCCTTGATGTCGGCTACGGTCTTGCCCATATCCTTGGCCAGCAGCTCGATGTCCGCCTCCTCGGTGGGAACGAACTCGTGCAGAGGGGGATCCAGGAAGCGGATGGTGACGGGGCAGCCCTCCATGGCCTCGTAGATGCCCTCAAAGTCACCCTGCTGCATGGGCAGCAGCTTGGCCAGAGCCTTCTCGCGCTGCTCCTTGGTGTCGGAGCAGATCATCTCGCGGATGGCGGCAATACGGTCGCCGTCGAAGAACATATGCTCAGTGCGGCACAGGCCGATACCCTGGGCGCCCAGAGAGCGGGCGCGGGCGGCGTCGGCGGGGGTGTCGGCATTGGTGCGGACCTTCAGCCGGCGGAACTTGTCGGCCCAGGCCATGATGCGGCCGAAATCGCCGCCCACATTGGCGTCCACGGTGGGCATAGCGCCGTCGTAGATATTACCGGTGGAGCCGTCCAGGCTCATCCAGTCGCCCTCGTGGTAGGTCTTGCCTGCCAGGGTAAACTGCTTGTTGGCCTCGTCCATGTTGATGGCGCCGCAGCCAGAGACGCAGCACTTGCCCATGCCGCGGGCCACAACGGCCGCGTGGGAGGTCATACCGCCGCGGACGGTCAGGATGCCCTGGGCGGCCTTCATGCCCTCGATGTCCTCGGGAGAGGTCTCCAGACGAACCAGAACCACCTTCTCGCCCCGGGCAGCCCACTCCTTGGCGTCCTCGGCGTTGAACACGATCTTGCCGCAGGCAGCGCCGGGGGAGGCGGGCAGCGCCTTGCCCACCGGCTCGGTGGCCTTCAGCGCCTTGGGGTCGAACTGGGGATGCAGCAGGGTATCCAGGTTGCGGGGATCGATCATGGCCACGGCCTGCTGCTCGGAGATCATGCCCTCGTCCACCAGGTCGCAGGCGATCTTCAGAGCGGCGGGAGCGGTGCGCTTGCCGTTGCGGCACTGCAGCATGTACAGCTTGCCGTGCTCCACGGTGAACTCCATATCCTGCATATCGCGATAGTGGTCCTCCAGGATATTGCAGACCTTCACGAACTCGTCATAGGCCTCGGGGAACTTCTCAGCCAGCCACGCCGGTGCCGCAGTCGTCGCCCATGTTGCCGAAGGCCATGGACTGCACGTTGACGGCGGTGCCCCAGGAATAGGGGATGTCGTTGTCGCGGCGGTACACGTTGGCGCGGGGGTTGTCCCAGCTGCGGAACACGGCCTTGATGGCGCCGATCAGCTGCTCCTTGGGGTCGGTGGGGAAGTCGCTGCCGATCTTGGACTTGTACTCGGCCTTGAACTGCATGGCCAGCTCCTTCAGATCCTCGGCGGACAGCTCCACGTCCTGGGTCACGCCCTTCTTCTCCTTCATGGCATCGATCAGCTGCTCAAAGTACTTCTTGCCGACCTCCATGACCACATCGGAATACATCTGGATAAAGCGGCGATAGCAGTCCCACGCCCAGCGGGGGTTGTTGGACTTCTTGGCGATCACGTCCACCACGTCCTCATTCAGACCCAGGTTCAGAATGGTGTCCATCATGCCGGGCATGGAGGCACGGGCGCCGGAGCGCACGGATACCAGCAGGGGATTTTCCAGATCGCCGAACTTCTTGCCGGTGATCTTCTCCATCTTCTCGATATACTCCATGATCTCCGCCATGATCTCGCCGTTGATCTGGCGGCCGTCCTCGTAATACTGAGTGCAGGCCTCGGTGGTGATGGTAAAGCCCTGGGGCACGGGCAGACCGATATTGGTCATCTCCGCCAGGTTCGCACCCTTGCCGCCCAACAGCTCACGCATCTTGGCGTTGCCTTCGGTGAACAGGTAACAATACTTCTTGCTCATTGCAGTTCCTCCGTATATTAAATAGTTGTACCAAACATTGAGAACAATTTATTATAGTCATATTTTTTTTTAAAAGCAACCCTGTCGCGGATATTTTTACAAAAAAATGTTGTTTCCTCTGCGGACACTCGCCGTAAACCGATAACACATTTCCGTTTCCTCTATTTTCCGTCCTTTTTGGCGCAGCACCCGCAAAGCCGCCGTCCCGGCGCGCTTCTCCCGGCGGAACGGAGGGAAGATTTTGTGTCTTGCCTATTCCCCCACTCCTGTGGTATACTATTACATTGAATTAGTAGGCACTTTACCGGGAGGTACGCGCATGGTCCAGCTGCCCCAGGAAAACAGCATATTCACCCGCACCGTGCGCCGCGCCGCCGGGGAGGACCGTCTCAGCCACGCGGTCATCCTGACGGGCCGGGGTGACCTGACCGCCGCTGCCCGGTTTCTCGCCGCCGCCCACGTCTGCGAGGGGACGGACAGGCCCTGCCTGCGCTGCCGCCACTGCCGCAAGGTACTGGAGGGCATCCACCCGGACGTGATCCCCGTGCTGGATACAGAGCACAAGGAGCTGACGGTGGAGGCAGTCCGCGCCCTGCGTAAGGATGTGTACATCCGCCCCAACGAGGCCCGGCGCAAGGTATACGTCGTCTCTGACTGCCGCCAGCTGAACCAGCGGGATCAGGATGTCCTGCTGAAGGTGGTGGAGGAGGGACCGCCCTATGCCGCTTTCATCTTCTGCGCCGACGCTCCCGCCGCCCTGCTGGAGACCGTCCGTTCCCGCTGTGCTCTGCTGAAATACGACGGGGAAGACGCGCCCCTCAGCGACGGTACCGCGGAGCTGTGCCGTGCGTTTGCCTCCGGGCGTCTGCTGCCGGTGACCACGGCGCTGCTCTCCCGCGAGCAGTCCCTGAAGCGCGAGACGCTGCAGGCCCAGCTGGAGGAGCTGTGGCGCGCCGCGGCCGAAGCCCTGCTGGTGCAGCAGGGCAAGGCGCGGCCAGATCCCTCCTGTGCGGAGACAGCCCTTCTGCTGGCGGACAGGCTGACGGCGCGGCAGCTGCTGGGACTGTGCGCGGCCAGTCAGCGCTTTGCCGAACAATGTGACCAAAATGCGGGCGTGGGCCAGATATTGGGCGCCCTCGCCGTGAAATGGGAGGAACTTTTATGACCGATGTGATCTCTGTCCGCTTCCGCAGCGGCTGCAAGGAATACTACTTCGACCCCAAGGGGCTCACAATCCCCGCCGGCACCGACGTGATCGTGGAGACCGCCCAGGGCCCGGAATTCGCCCACTGCGCGGCGGGCAACCACCAGGTGCCCGATGACGCGGTGGTCAAACCCCTGCGGTCCGTCCTCCGCATCGCCACCGACAACGACAAACACACCGCCGCCTACAACCGCAGCCGTGAGAAGGAAGCCTTCGATGTCTGCAAAAAGAAGATCCAGCAGCACAAGCTGGAGATGAAGCTGGTGCGGGTGGAGTGCAGCTTTGACGGCAGCAAGATCCTGTTTTTCTTTACCGCCGACGGCCGCGTGGACTTCCGCGAGCTGGTCAAGGACCTGGCCAGCGTGTTCCGCGCCCGCATCGAGCTGCGGCAGATCGGCGTCCGAGACGAGGCCAAGATGATCGGCGGCCTGGGCATCTGCGGCCGGCCCTTCTGCTGCGCCCAGTTCATGGACGAGTTCCTGCCCGTGTCCATCAAGATGGCCAAGACCCAGAACCTGAGTCTGAACCCTACCAAGATCTCCGGTACCTGCGGCCGGCTGATGTGCTGCCTGAAATATGAGCAGGACGCCTATGAGGATGCCATTAAGCGCCTGCCCAAGAACGACTCCTTCGTTCTGACGCCGGACGGCACCGGCAACGTCAGCGATGTGAACGTGCTGAAGGAGACGGTGAACGTCCGCCTGGATGACCGCACCGACGGTCCCCGCTGCTACCACAACTGCGAGGTCTGCGTCCTGCGGAACGGCAAAGGCGGCCGCGACGGTATCGCGGTCCCCGACAAGCGCCCCGAGCGCTATGTGGAGCCCCTGGCCGAGGAGGAGCTGCCCACTATCACCCTGCTCAGCGACTTCGACCCGGACGCCGCGGCGGAGAGTGAAAAGAAACGCGGCCGCCGGAGCCGCAGCCGCCGTCGGGGCGACGGCGAGAAGCGCACGGCGGAGAAGTCCGCCGCCCCTGCGGAAAAAGCCCCGCGTTCCGATATCCCCGCCGAGGGCGGCAAGCCCCGCCGCGAGGGCGGCGATCGCCGCCGCAGAAGCGGACGCCGCGGCGGAAACGGCGGTGCCAACGCCGCTGGCAGCACCGGCGCACCCGCACCCAAGGCAGTCAAGCCCGCGGGGGACAGCCAAAGCGCCGCGGGCGGCGAGAAGAAGCGCAGCCGCCATCGGCCCCGCCGCAGAAGCGGCGGCAGTAAGCCCAACGGCGGCACGGAGGCGTAAATCATGCGTAAATTCAACGGTTTGCTGCTGGTCAGCGATTTCGACAACACCCTGGTCTACACCGAGGAGGCCCTGCAAAAGTGCGTGGATATGCCCCCCGTCTCTGATGAGAACCGCGCCGCCATCGAGTATTTCATGGCCAACGGCGGCATCTTTTCCGTGGCCACCGGCCGCGCCAAGCCCGCCTTTGAAACGGTTGTGGACGGCATCCCCATGAACGGTCCCACCGTGCTGTTCAACGGCGCGGCTATCTACGACTTCCCGCAGAAGAAGTACCTGGTCACGGCCTTTTTGCCCGACTCCGTCCGGCAGCACGTCACGGAGGTCGTCACCGCCCTGCCCCAGGTGGCTGTGGAGCTGTACCACGATGACAACACCATCCACGCCCTGAACGCCAACGACGTCACCCGCCGTCATATGCACATCACCCACGCGCCGTCCATCGAGGTAGACACCATGGACGACGTGCCGTCCCCCATCAGTAAGGCCCTTTTCTCCACCGAGGAGGCGCACCTGCCCGCCCTGCTGGACTTTCTGGCCTCCCGGCCCTGGTACCACGACTATGAGGTAGTCCCCAGCGCCGTGACCCTGGTGGAACTGACAGCCAAGGGCGCCAACAAGGGCGGCATGGTCCGGCGTCTGGCGGACCTGCTGGATGTGGCACGGGAAAACGTGATCTGCGTGGGCGACCACGCCAACGACATCAGTATGCTCACCTGGGCCGGCCAGGGCTACGCCCCCGCCAACGCCATTCCCCAGGTGCTGCACACACCCGGCGTCCGCCGCCTGCCCGACTGCCGCGACAACGCCATTGCCCAGCTGATCCGTTCCCTGGACAAGCAGCTTTGAAAAAGCCAAAATCCAAGCCCCCTTTCGGGGCTTGGATTTTTATTTTATATCCCTTTTACCTTTTGTGTTGATATAAGCCTATCCGCCAAATCCTTCGTCGATTTAACGGAACTCTAAGCACATGAAAAGGAGCAAGGTATATTTCAACCTTGCTCCTCCTATGGGATATATACTATTCAGTTCGACAAATTGAAATTGGCTAATCTATTTACTCAACATTGTTATAGACTTCAATGCCAAGGATTTTTACTATCATTCCCTCAAGGTAATCATTTTCGGACGTGGCTTCTGGGTCTATTCTATGCACATTCTCAACTTGATACAGGATAGCATTATATACAACTGTGCCGCCGTCTTTCAGACGCATAGGAATGGGTATCAAAAGAACGATAGCCAACAAGATGCAAATACCTGTAACTACTTTTTTTCTCATATTATCACACTCCTTTGTCAAATTTGAATTTGTCTAGTTGCTTCATTATTTGTATAGACGGAAAAGCCAGCAAATTGTTCCGACTTTTCTATATTATACAATATTTTTGTGTTACTTTCAAGGTATGAAAAGATGCCAAAGTTACCTTCGGCTCTTTTCGGTATCCAGTACCGGTTAAGTGCGTGATTTAGTGAAATCACCGAAGTTCTACCCTATCCACACAAAAGGTAAAAGGGAGTATTTTATCAGGAACAATACAGACCGCGTTTGACCGCCCCGGCCACTGTCCCGTCGCTTTTCATCAAAAAGTTTTTTCCGAAAACCCGCCGTTTCCCCCCATTAAAGCCCCTTTTTATAAGGTTTTCTCTTCACAGCAAGGTTTGTTTACAATTTAATCCTTGACGTGAGGGGAAAATCATTGTATCATACGCTTTGTAACTATTTGTAACTTTTAGGGGCTTACACCATGACGCAGGATCAACAACAGAAAAAAGCCGCCGGCCGCGACCCCAACCGGGAGCACATGACCCTATCGGAGCTGTGGCAGCTGTGGCGTGACAATTTAATGAGCTGGCGGAGCTTCTGCGATGAGCACCACGATCTGTTCACCCTGAACATACAAGCGGGCTTCCGCCGCATCGGTCGGTGGCTGTCCGATCTGCGCAGCAATGCGCGGGCTCTGGCGGCCGCCAACCGCGACAGGCGGTTCCCCGAATCCGAATACGGCGCAGCCCAGCTGTTCCTCTTCTTCCGCAGCAGCCTGGAGCGCCGGGCCGCCGCCATACGCGAGGGCTTCTCCAACCGGCGCAAGGCACTGACCTGGATGGGCGGCAAACGCCGCCACTTTTTTGAGAAGATGCATCTGCACCCGGTGGCATTCCTGTGCGGCGCCATGGCCATCGCCGCCGCGGCCACCGTTCTGTCCCTGTACACCCTGGGCGCTCAGGTGACCTATGACGGTCAGGACCTTGGCATCGTCTCCTCCCGCCGCGCCGCCGAAAAGGTGGTGGCGGAGCTGGAGGATGTCACCCGCGCGACCACCGGCGACGGTGGCTACACTGTGGATACGGCGCTGCTCACCGCCGAAACAGGCGTTTTCCCCCGCCGCGAGCTGATCTCCGACGACGAGTTTGAAGAGACACTGAGCGACACCCTCGGCGTGGTGGATTACGCCTATGTCCTGTATGTGGACGGCGAAAAGGTGGTGGCCACCACCCGCTCCGGCGCGCTGGAGGACCTGCTGGAGCAGCTGAAGCTGGGCTATGAGACGGCGGACACGGTGAATGCCTACTTCGTGGAGGACGTGGACATCCGGCAGGAGTACGTGGAGTCGTCCTACGTGATGAACCTGGGCTACATCGCCGAGATCCTCAACGAGACGAAGGAGGGCGAGGTAACGTACACCGTCACCTCCGGCGACAGTTATTACAGCATCGCGGAGAAATACGACCTGAGCGTGGAAGCGCTGATGAAGCTGAACTCCGGCTATGACCCGAAGATCCTGCGGGTGGGCGATGTGCTGACCATCAGCAACGCCGTGCCCTATCTGACGGTGGTGAACGTGGAGCGGCAGCGGTACGTGCAGGATGTGCCGTACCAGGTGGAGTACACCGACGACGCGTCCATGTACCAGGGCGAGTATAAGGTCACGTCCCCCGGCGTGTACGGCAAGGCGGACATGACCGCCAACGTGACGTACATCAACGGCGAGGAGACGGAGCGCGAGGTGGTGGCCAGCGTGACGCTGTCCCAGCCGGTGACGGAGCAGCAGCTCCGCGGCACGAAGGAGCGGCCCACCTGGTATCCCACCGGGTCGTTCTCCTGGCCCTGCACCGGCATCCTCACCAGCCGGTTCGGCTATCGAAGCCTGCTGGGCAGCACCTACCACAGCGGCATCGACATCGGCAACAGCTACGGCACGTCCATCTATGCCTCCGACGGCGGCACGGTGACGTACTCCGGCTGGATGAGCGGGTACGGCTATCTGATCATCATCGACCACGGCAACGGGTATCAGACGTACTACGGGCATAACAGCAGTTTGGTGGCGTCCCTGGGGCAGAAGGTCCACAAGGGCCAGCTCATCGCCCGCATGGGCTCGACGGGCCGCTCCACCGGTAACCACTGCCATTTCGGCGTCAAGTTCAACGGCACGTTTGTCAACCCGCTGAACTATCTGTAAACCGCAGCGCCCCTGCCCATCGGCGGGGGCGCCGATCTTTCCCTGCGGCAGGGCGCACGTTTCCGGGGTTGCAAAACCCAAAAACTATGGTACAATAGACCTGCGCCTGTATGTATTTCCCCGCCGGCGGCGGTGGAATGGAGAAACCGTTAAAATGAGGTGAAAAAGATGAAAAAACTGATCGCACTGCTGTGCGCGGTGTGCGCCGCGGCCATGAGCCTGTGCGTCGCCTGTGCCAGCCCCCTCACCGGCGACACCAGCAACATGGGCCTGTGGATCACCCTGGTGGTCGTGGCCGTCATCGCCGTTGTGGTGCTGCTCATCGTGGGCAAAAAGAAGAAAAAATAAACAGCGTGCAGACCGCCCCGGACCAATGGCCCGGGGCGGTTTTTATTTATTTCGCTTGCCTTTTCTATCCATACATGGTATATTTTAGTTGCATATCCGTTAAAAGGAAAATTCTGGAAAAGGAGAGAACGACATGAAAAAGCTCATCACCCTGCTGCTGGCCCTGGCTATGGTCCTGAGCCTGACTGCCTGCGGCGAACAGCCCACCGGCGCCACCGGTGACGACGGTAATACCGTATCCGCGGAAAGCGATGGCCGCACCCTGTACGAGGCCGCCATACAGCTGGCCTGCGACGGCGATTTTCCCGGCAGCATCGAGGGCCTGAAAAAGGCTGTGGCCGCCGAGGAAACAGATACCTGGAACGAGATGGACATTGATCTTGCCTATAAGCGCATGGCACAGCTATATCTCCTGCTGGGCGATACCGAGGGGCAGGCGCAGGCGAACGCCGATTGCCTTGCCGCCCGCGGCTGGGAGCCGCTGGGCCTCGATGATCTTTACTTTGAGGGCAACTGTGATTTAGATCAGTATTTTGACGCCTCCCCCTTTGGCAACTGGGGCAACAACGTCCTGATCTATGACCTGGAGGGCGAGGATGGGCTTGCTCTGTTTAGCGCTTTCCCTGAAAAGGCTGAAGAGATGGGTAACGATGCATTCTTTCAATGGAAGGATGAGTGTAGGCGTACAAATCTGTACGCCCTGGTCAGCGCCGCCACATTTGACAGCGCGACTTTGGACAGCTACAAGCAGACCCATTCCAAGAGCATTTCTTTCGAATCGCCCTTTGTGACCTTTTCTGCCTGCGGGGTAATGACCGGCATGACCCGGGAGCAGGTCTATGCACAGCTTCAAATGACGCCCTGGTGTCAGGTTCTTGTCGATCATTCCTTCGCGGATTTCACTTGGGAACTTATACCGCGTTACGATGGCTCTGAGGAGTACTCTTTACGTGTTGACACCCGCGAATATACTGACAGCGACATTGTCCTTTCCGAGCGTTTGGATAGTAAAACAATGTGCAGCCTTTCGCTGAAGTTTGAAAACGACGTGCTGACCTGGATGCAGTACCGGGAGACCAAAATTGACTGAAGCAGCCAAATAAAAGAGACGGCCTCGGCCGTCTCTTTTTATGCCTTTTATTCAAACAACCCCGCCTGTCCCGGCACCTCCGTATGCCCGATGGACTGTATCTGGCGGACATTTTCGGCGGTCAGCGCATCGCTGATGGCCATCTTGCGGATAATGTTCTGCACCGTCACGTCCAGCCCCGTGCCCTCCCGGTAGTCGGCAGGGAAGATGAAATCCACCCGTCCCTTGGCCAGCAGGTCCTCCACGCCGGCCCGGTTGCTGCTCTGGTACACGGCGATGGCCTGCCCGCCGTAGGACCGCATCATCTTCATACACGGCACATCGGAGAGCCCGTCGCCCACATAGATCATGTTGGTAAAGGGCACCCGCTTGCTGTCGTCGGGCATGGAGTCGTTCAGCGTCTTGTCATCGGCCACGTCCAGCACACCCTTGTTGATGCGGTAGACGAACTGGGTCTTGTTGGTGAAGTTGACGTCCAGCTTGGGCCAGCAGGCGGCACCCGCCTCGTCATAGTAGAACTCGCAGGCGTAGATCTGCTTGAACTCGTGGGCAATACCGCTGCCCTCAATGATCTCCTTCAGCCCGGAGGACAGCACATAGTGCTCGATGGTCACGCCCTGCTGCTCACCGAAGGCGTTGATCCGCTGAAACCACTCCCGCACGCCGGGAAACAGCTCCATGCTGCGGCCGCACGCCACCAGAAAGTCCCGCTTCAGGTCCTTTCCCTGGGCGCGGCACTCGACGATCATGGTGTACATATACGCCAGCAGCCCGTCCATCCGGTTCTCCCGGCCGAAGGTGTTGGCCTTGTGCCAGAACTCCGCCGGGGTGTATCCCAGGGCCGGGATAAAGGCGTAGTCCTCCATGTCCGTGGTACACAGCGTCTTGTCAAAGTCGTACAGCAGCGCGATGATGGGCTTTGTCATACCGTCTTCCTCCGTGGAAAAAAGGCGGCGCAAGGCCGCCTTTTGTTGTTGTGCTTACTTGTCTCCGCTGTAATTCCGTCCGAACTTCAGTTCATCCAGACTCAGCCGGAAATCGCTGGGGATGGCGCTGCCGTCCACCGGCGGCAGCTTGATGGTGGGCTCGTCGGTGACGGCGCTCCCGGCGCCCTTCTCCTCCGGCGCGTCGATGTACTTGCTGAGGATATCCTGCTCGATGGCGGACACCACATCGGCCTGGGGCTCAGCGGCAGGGGACTCCGGCTGCTCCGGCACAAAGTCCAGCTCCGGCAGGGACTTCAAAAAGACGCTCTGGGCCTGGCACAGCTCCTCGCTGCGGCGAATGAACGCCGCGGTCTTCTCCTGTGCGGCCTGCAGCTTCTTCTCCGCCGCCCTGCGCTCGTCGTCCAGCCGGTGGATCTCCGCCTGGGCCTCCACCTGCGCGTCGGCCAGGATCTTCTCCTTCTCGCTCTGGGCCTCCTGCACCAGCTTGGCGGCCATCTTCTGGGCCGTCAGCAGCGCCTGGCGCATGGCCTCCTCGGTGGAACGGTACTCCTCCACCTTCTCGGCCAGCACCTTCAGCTTGGCCTTCAGCGTGACATTCTCCTTGAACAGGGCGGTGTAGTCCTCCGTCAGCGCGTCCAGAAACTCATCCACAGACGCCATATTGTATCCGCCGCCGCCGAATGACGCCTTCGGGAATACTTTTTCGGAAACTTCCTGGGGTGTAAACATTGCCGATCCCTCCGTTATATGATTTCTTTAGAAGTACAATCCGTTGTTCTCCAACTCATCGATCAGGTCGCCCATGATATCCACGGAGTAGGGGGTGATGATGTACGTGTTGGCCGCCACCTTCTTGATCTTGCCCTCGCCGGCATAGGCCACGCCGGACAGGAAGTCGATCAGCCGCCGGGCCACGTCCTTGTTGGTGGACTCCAGGTTCAGCACCACCGTGCGCTTCTCCTTCAGATGGTCCGCGATCTCCGAGGCGTTCTCGAAGCGCTCCGGCTTCACCAGCACCACCTTCAGCTGGGTGGTGGCGTGGATGTTCACCACCTTGTTGTGGCGGTCCTCGCTGCGGCGATCCTCACGGCGGTCGTCCTTGCGGTCGTCAAACAGGGAACGGGAGGACTCCTTTACCGGCTCCTCAAAATCGTCCTCATAATCATAATCCTCATCATCGTAGGGATGAATGATCTTCTTCAGCTCGTCCATCAGGCCCATGTGCAATACCTCCCGCGTATTATTTGGAATAGTCTCTTGCGCCGAAAATGGCGGTGCCCACGCGGACCATGTTGGCTCCCGCGCGAATGGCATCGGCAAAATCGCCGCTCATACCCATAGAAAGATATTCTAATCCATTATCGTACATTTTTCTGTTTATGTCAACATATAGTGCCTGTACTTTTTGGAAATATACCACATTTTCTTCCCGTGTGGCGTCCGCCGGGGGTATGGTCATCAGTCCCCGCACCCGCACATGGTCCATTTCCTTCGCCTGTGCCGCCGCGTTTTCCACCTCCTGCGGCGCAAAGCCGCTTTTGGCCGCCTCGCCGCCGATGTTCACCTCCAGCAGGATATCCTGCACGATGCCCAGCTTTTCCGCATGCTTGTCCACCTCGGCCAGCAGCTCCGGCGAGCCGATGGACTGGATCAGGGCCACCTTGCCCACCACCTGCTTCACCTTGTTGCGCTGCAAGTGGCCGATGAAGTGCAGCGGCGCGCCGCGATAGGCGTCCTCCGCCAGCTTGGCGGTCATCTCCTGCACCCGGTTCTCGCCCAGGGCGTCGATGCCGGCGGCGATGGCCTCCTGGCAGGCGGCGGCATCGTTCATCTTGCTGGCGCCCACCAGCGTGATATCCGCCCCGGTGCGGCCCGTCTCCCGTGCCGCCGCGTCGATCTCGGCGCGGATCGCTTCCAAATTTTCCCGAATAGACATCGCTTGTGCCTCCTTGTCTCTTTCGTATCTAAGCCGCGTGCGCCCGCCGCCGGCGGGTGCCGCCGTGTTTATCGGATGACCTTGCCGTCATACAGCTCGCCGGACGTGGCGATGACCTGATCGCCGGAGCGCAGGGTCTGTGTGTCCCGCACGCCCTCGGCGGGCTTCACCAGCGTGTAGCCCTCCCCCTGATATACCAGCTCGATCGGCCGGAAGGAGGCGTTCTCGCCGTCCACACAGTACACGCCGGTGGTGCCGTCCGCGCTGACCCGCAGCGCGTCAGCCGGTACCCGCAGTCCCTGATAGGTGTGCAGCACCGCGTCCGCCGCCTGATGGCGCAGCAGCGTGGTCTGTGCCAGATACCGTGTGCTGGACAGCACCACCGCCGCCTGACCGTTCTCCTCCCGGGACACGGACACCACGTTCATGCGGATGCTCTGGTCAAAGCCCTTGGCCAGACGCACATCTACCCGGCCCATATCCTTCAGCGCCGCCGCCTGCTCCGCCGGCAGCACCACCGCATAGTACCAGGTGTCGCCGTAGATCAGCTTGCCCACGTTGCTCTGCTCCGCCGCCGCCTTCACGCCGTTCAGCTTGCCCGGCGTCACGTCCTCCAGAAATGCCTCCGTCAGCACGCTCTCGTACCCGTCGCACACGGCGGAATAGGTGCCGGAGACCTTGGCGGTCACGGTCTTCGCGCCGGACAGCGCGGCTTTCTGCTGCTGTATCTCGCTCTCCACCGACTTGACCTGCGCCTGTATGTCCTCCTGTGACGTATAGCTCCCGTGGTCCCGCTTCAGCACGGCGGCCTTCAGCGCCGCCAGGTCGCTCTCCGCCGCGGCATAGTCCCCGGCGCTCAGCGTCTGGCGCAGGGTCAGGATGTCGCCGGTGATGGACGTATCCAGCTTCAGCGCCGCATCTGGGTCCAGATAGGACGTCAGGGCGAACTGCAGCTGCTGCAGCTGCAATTCCAGCGTCTCGATCCGGCTGACGGTCTGCAGCGCGCTGTCGTCGCTGTACACCGTGGCCACCGTCTCGCCGGCGGCCACCCGCTGGCCCTCCTGCACGGCCCGGGACACGGTGCCGGTCTGGCCGGGCAGCGGCTCCTCCGTCCGCACCAGCCAGCCCTCCATGGAGATAACGTCCTCCGCCTGTGCCTCATAGACCAGCGTGATGGTCATCGGGTCGGCAAAGTAGTTGTATACCTGCGCGGCGAAGTACACCAGCACCGCCGCCAGCACCGCGATGGGCAGCACCTTCAGCAGCGGCGACGAGCGCTTGTTGCTCCCCGCCGGGATGTTCGTGTTGTTGTCTGGGGTGTTGTTCATGGGCTTTCCTCTTTGTCTATGTTCTCTTACTCCGCGTCCTCCCACAGCGTGACATTCCGCGCCGGCGCGATGGTGGAGATGGCGTGCTTGTAGATCACCTGCTGCCGCCCCTCGCTGTCCAGCACCACCACGAAGCAGTCGAACCCCGTGATGACGCCCCGCAGCTGAAAGCCGTTCACCAGGAACAGTGTCACCGGCACGTTCTCCTTCCGGGCCTTGGTAAGAAAGATATCCTGTAAGTTGTTTGTCTTCTGCATGATCGTCCACTCCTTGTATGTCTGTACGGACGATATGCACAATATCTGCCTCCGCCCGCCGCTATCAGCATACCCCGGCGGACAGGAGGAATTCTGTCGCATTTTGTAACCCCGCCGAAAAATCCGGCGTTTTTTCCCATAATATCCAGTGGATGGCCTCGTTGCGCCGCAGCCAGGTCAGCTGCCGCTTGGCGTACTGCCGTGACCGCAGCTTCACCTCCTCGATGGCCTCGGCCGTGGTGGCGCGGCCCTCGGCCACCGCCAGAAACTGCTTGTACCCGATGGCCTGCAGGGCCGTGGCGTCCCGGGGCAGGCCGCTTTGCAGCAGTGCCTCCACCTCCTGCAAAAGCCCCTGTGCCACCATCACATCCACCCGCCGGTCGATGCGCTCCTTCATATCCTCCCGGTCCCGGAAGGTCAGGCCGATGTACGCCGCGTCGTACCGGGGCGGTATCTCCCGGCTTTTTCTGTCGTGCGCCCCGATGGTCTCCCCCGTCTCGTAATAGACCTCCAGCGCCCGGACGATGCGCTTTTCGTCCCGCAGGTGCAGCCGCGCCGCGCTCTCCGGGTCCACAGCCCGCAGCGCCTCCAGCAGCGCCTCCGCGCCATCCTTCGCCAGCTTTTCCTGCAATTCCCGGCGTATCTCCCCGCCCTGGCTGCCGGCGGCAAAGTCCTGCCCCCGCACCAGCGCGTCCAGATACAGCCCCGTGCCCCCCACCAGCACCGGCCGCTTTCCCCGCCGCAGGATGTCCTGCACACACGCGTCCGCTTCCCGGACGTACCGGGCCACGGACCAGCTCTCCGCCGGGTCCGCCACGGCCACCATGTGGTGGGGCACGCCCTCCATCTCCTCCGCCGTGGGGGCGGCGGTGCCGACGGTCATGCCCCGGTATATCTGCATGGAGTCCACGGACACCACCTCGCCGCCGAAGCGCTGCGCCAGCGCCACACCCATCTTCGTCTTGCCGCAGGCCGTTGGCCCCACCACGCAGATGACGCTGTTATCCATGGGCCTCACCTCGCTTCTCTGTACGTTCTTTCTGCGCCCTCCGGCGGGACAGTCCCCGCCGTTCACGCTCTCTTGAACATTTTTTCGATCTCGTATTCTCTCAGCTTCACCGCCACGGGCCGCCCGTGGGGGCAGTAGCGCACCGCGCCGGACTGAACCTGCGCCGCCAGCGCCCGCAGCTCCGCCGGATCGCTGGTCATGCCGGCCTTGATGGCGCTCTTGCAGGCCACGGTGTGCAGCACCTCGTCCCGCAGGGCCGCCCGGTCCGCACTGTGCAGGCGCAGCTTCTGCGCCAGCTCCTCCAGCGTGGCGGCGGCGTCCTCGGCCCGCACATCGTCGGGCACCTCCCGCACCAGCACCGTGCCGTCGCCGAAATCCTCACACAGGAATCCGCAGTCCGCCAGCAGCTCCAGATCCTCCAGCACGGCGGTGTATTCCTCCGCCGCCAGCGTCACCGCCGCCGGCGTCAGCAGCAGCTGCCGCATGGGTGGCTCCGTGCGCGCCTTCAGCGCGTCGAACCGCATCCTCTCATGGGCGGCGTGCTTGTCAATGAGCCACACGTTCCGTTCCGCGTCCTCGCAGATGATATACGTCTTCAGCACCTCGCCCGCCACGCGCCAGGGCTGCTCCGCCGCGGCGGGGCCCTCCGGCATGGCGATCTCCTGCTGCTCCGGCTCCGCGGCCGGGGCAGGGGAGGGCGTCGTCTCCGGTCGTTCCGCCGTTTCCTCCGCCGGTGTGCGGACCTCCGGCGGTGTGATGTGATATACCACGCCCGGCGCGGCCGGTGCCGTGAACGGCTTGTCCGGCTGGCACACCACGTCGTGCACCGCCATCACCGGCGTGACCGGGGCGGGAGCGGGCGCGGGTCTGACCGGCTCCGTAGCCGCCGGTCTTGCGGGTGCCGAGCCGATGGCCTTCCCCGCGGGCAGCGTCACCGCCTGCGAAGGCTTTGGCGCATCCGGTCGTTTCAGGAATTCCTGTGCCGTCATGGTCTGATAGAAGGGCTTTTCCGCCGCTTTTGGCCGCCCCTCGCCGTCCAGCGCGTCTTTCACGGTGTAGTGCACCGCGTCGAACACCGCTTTCTCGGCGGCGAATTTCACCACCGTCTTGGCCGGGTGGACGTTCACGTCCACCTCGTTCACCGGCAGCGTGATGTGCAGCACACAGCCGGGGAACTTCCCCTTCAGCAGCCGGTTGCGGTAGGCCTCCTCCACGGCGGCGGTCAGCAGCTGGCTTTTTACCAGCCGCCCGTTGACAAAGAACAGCTGCCGCGCCCGGGTACCGTGCCCCGCGGCGGGACTGCTCACAAAGCCGCTGGCCCGCACATCGCCGCTGCCGCCGTCCACCTCCAGCAGACTTTTGGCAAAATCCCGGCCCAGGGCAGCGTAGATCGCTGACAGCAGCTGCCCGTCGCCGGGGGTGTGCAGCACCTCCTGCCCATCCCGCAGCAGCTTGAAGGACACCTCCGGGTGGCTGAGCGCCAGCTGTGTCACCACAGCGGCAGCCGCCGCGCCCTCGGCACTGTCCTTTTTCATGAATTTCATTCGCGCCGGGGTGTTGTAGAACAGGTCCCGCACACACACGGTGGTGCCCTCCGGGCACCCGGCGGCCGTGACCTCACCGGGTACGCCGCCCTCCAGATGCAGGGACGCGCCGCTGTCGGCGCCCCGCGCACGGGAGAAAATATCCAGCCGTGACACGGCGGCGATGGCCGCCAGCGCCTCGCCCCGGAAGCCCAGCGTCCCGATAGCCGCCAGGTCCTCCGCCCGGCGCAGCTTGCTGGTGGCGTGGCGCAGAAACGCGGTGGGCAGCTGCTCCGGCGCGATGCCGCAGCCGTTGTCCGTCACCCGCAGATACGTCATGCCGCCGTGCTCCAGCTCCACGGATACGGCGGACGCCCCGGCGTCCAAAGCGTTCTCCAGCAGCTCCTTGCACACGCTGGCGGGGCGCTCCACCACCTCGCCGGCAGCGATGAGATCGGCGATATGGGCAGGCAGTTGTTGTATCTGCGGCATGGTATTCACTCCTTTTCTATTGCAGCTTGCTCTTCAGTTCATACAGCAGGTTCAGCGCCTCCAGGGGGCTCAGCGCGTCTACCTGCGTCCGGCGGATGATATCCGCCACGGCGCCCTCGGCCATGCCCTCCAGGGATACCTGGTCCTCCCGCGCCGCCGGGGTGTGGGGCTGCCGGGGCTGGCTCTCCAGCTCCCGCAAGATCTCCCGCGCCCGCTTGAGCACCGTGTCCGGCAGGCCCGCCAGCTTGGCTACCTCGATGCCGTAGCTCCGGTCCGCACCGCCGGGGACGATCTTCCGCAGAAAGACGATATCCTCGCCCCGGGCGTGGACGGCCACGTTGTAGTTCCGCACGTTGGGCAGCTCCTGCTCCAGCGTGGTCAGCTCATGATAATGGGTGGCGAACAGCGTCTTGGCCTTCAGCTTCCCGGCGCAGTGCTCCAGCACCGCCCGGGCGATGGACATTCCGTCGAATGTAGACGTACCCCGGCCGATCTCATCCAGAATGAGCAGGCTGTTCTTCGTGGCGCAGCGAAGCAGCTCCGACACCTCGGTCATCTCCACCATGAAGGTGGACTGTCCCGCCGCCAGGTCGTCGCTGGCGCCGATGCGGGTGAAAATGCGGTCCACCACGCCGATGTGCGCCCGCTGGGCGGGGACAAAGCACCCCACCTGGGCCATCAGCACGATCAGCGCCACCTGCCGCATATAGGTGGACTTACCGGCCATGTTGGGACCGGTGATGATGGCCACCCGGTCCTCCTTTGCGCCCATGTGGGTGTCATTGGGCACAAAGAATGCGTCGCCCCGCACCTTTTCCACAACCGGATGGCGTCCCGCCGTGATCTCGATGACCCCGGACTCGTCCACCTCCGGCCGGCAGTAGTGGTTCTGGGCCGCTACCTCGGCAAAGGCGCACAGCGTGTCCAGCTGCGCGATCAGCGATGCCGCCAGCTGCACCCGCGTCACCTGTCCCGCCGCCTCTATCCGCAGCGCGGCGAACAGGTCGTATTCCAGCGCCGCGTCCCGGTCATGGGCGGTGAGCACCTCATGCTCCAGATCCTTCAGCTCCTGGGTGATATAGCGCTCGCCGTTCACCAGCGTCTGCTTGCGTATGTAGTCCGCCGGCACCTGGTCCTTAAAGGAGTTGCTCACCTCGATATAGTACCCGAACACCTTGTTGTACCCCACCTTCAGGGTACGGATGCCGGTCTTCTCCTTCTCCCGGGCCTCAAGCTGCGCGATAAACCCCTTGCCGCCGGAGAGTATCCCCCGCAGCCGGTCCACCTCATCGTCATAGCCCTCGCGGATCATGCCGCCCTCCCGGACGGAGAACGGCGGCTCGTCTACCAGCACGGCGGCAATGCGCCCGCTGATGTCCTCCAGCGTCTCCAGCTGCTCGTCCAGCTTTCCCAGTGCCCCTGTCCGGAACGGCGTCAGGCACCGCTTGATCTCCGGCAGGTGCTCCAGCGCCGCCCGCAGGTTCACCAGGTCCCTGGCCCCGGCGGTGCCGTAGACGATCCGGCTCATCAGCCGTTCCATGTCGCCCATGCCGGTCAGGGCCAGCCGCAGCTCCTGGCGGCCCACGGTGTTGTCCGTCAGCGCCGCCACGGCATTCAGCCGCCGGTCGATAGCCGCCACGTTCACCAGCGGCTGCTGCAGCCACATCCGCAGGTTCCGCGCGCCCATGGGCGTCTTGGTCTTATCCAGCACCCACAGCAGGCTGCCCTTCTTCTCCTTGCCCCGCAGCGTCTCCGTCAGCTCCAGATTGCGCCGGGCCGTCAGGTCCAGCTCCATGAACTGTCCCGTCCGGTACCACTCCAGCTTGTCCAGCTGCTTCACGTCGGTCTTCTGCGTCTCGTAGAGATACGTCAGCAGTCCGCCCAGAGCCAGCAGCGGTGCGCTCTCATTCCGGGGCAGGTCCCGCAGCGCCGCCTCGCCGAATTGCAGCCGCACCTTCTTCTCCGCGTCCGACACGTCGAACCGTCCCTCCGCCAGCCTCTCCCGCCGGCAGGAAAAGCGCTCCTCCAGCGCGGCGGTCAGTGCCGGGTCGTCATAGGCCGCGGCGTTCATCACCGCCTCCGCCGGGGCGAAGCGCCCCAGCTCGTTGATCAGCCCCGTCAACCGCTGCGCCCCGGTGAACGCCGTCACCTGGGCCTGCCCGGTGGAGATGTCCGCCGCGCACAGTCCCGCCGCCGTGTCTGTCAGATACACGCCGCACAGATAGTTGCTGCGTCCCGCGTCCAGGCATGCCTCGTCCAGCACCGTGCCGGGGGTGACGGTACGGATGATCTCCCGCTTCACCAGCCCCTTGGCCAGAGCCGGGTCCTCCATCTGCTCGCAGATGGACACCTTGTACCCCTTGGCGATCAGCCGCGCGATATACCCCTCGGCGGAGTGATACGGCACGCCGCACATGGGGATGCGCTCCTCGTCGGACTTGCTCTTGTCCTTGTCCCTGGTGGTCAGGGCCAGGTCCAGCTCCCTCGACGCCGTCCGGGCATCCGGCCCGAACATCTCGTAAAAATCACCCAACCGGAAAAACAGCAGGGAGTCGGGGTGCTTCTCCTTCTCCTCCATATACTGCCGCATCATGGGTGTCAGCTCAGCCATAGCTCGGCTCCTTTCTCCCTCCGGGAAGTCTGCGCCTTACGGCGCGGGGCGCTCAGCCCAAAAAGCCCAGCAGGCCCAGAATGCCGAAGGTGGTGTACAGCAGGCACATGACCACCAGCAGAATGGTGATGATGCTGTACATGGCGCTGGTTTTCTTCGTGTGCTTGTACTTGCGGATATAGAACAGCGTGCCGCAGGTGATGCCCAGCGTCAGGGAGGACAGGTGGGTCATCACCGCGCTGTCCTTGAAGGCTGTCAGGCGCAGGATCAGGATCACCAGCACCACGGCAAACTCCGCGATCAGCGTCACATTCAGCCAGGTGGGCAGTTTCACCTTCTCCTGCTGGTTCACCTTCTCGGCCACCTTCTGGGCCATGTACGCGCCGGTGGTGTACCCGCCGTAGTTGCTGTTCTTCTTCTTGGAATGGATATTCTTATTGGGGTTGCCCTTGGCCTTGCGGATGGCCTCCTCCTGGTTGGCGTACTGGTTCACGTTGGCCTTGTAGCTGTTCTTTGCCATGGTTTTATTCTCCTTCTGTCGGTAGATTGGTAAGATAACGCCGCAGCATATCAAAAGCGTGGTGGGCGGACAGCGTCCGGATGCGCTCCCGATCGCCGCCTAATGTCAGATGCCGCACGGTCACGCCCTCCGGCGCGGAAAGCCCCACGAACACGGTGCCCACCGGGTTTCCCCGGTCGTCCCCGTCGGGACCGGCCAGTCCGGTGACGGACACCGCCAGGTCCGCGCCTGTCAGCACCCGGACGCCCAGGGCCATGGCCCGGGCCACCTCCGCCGACACCGCGCCGCAGCGCGCCAGTAAATTCTCCGGCACGTGCAGTACCTGCTGCTTCACATGGTTCGTATAGCTGACTACGCCGCCCAGAAAGACCTGCGACGCGCCGGGGATATCCGTCAGCCGCTTGGCGATCAGTCCGCCGGTACAGCTCTCCGCCGCCGCCAGCGTCAGTCCCCGTTCCCGGCACAGCGTCAGCACCGTCTCCTCCAGTCCGGACACGTCCGCGCCGTAGAGATACGCGCCCAGCCGGGCCCTTACCTCCGCCAGCACCGGCGCCATCCGCGCCTCACAGGCGGCCTTATCCGCCCCGCGGGCGGACAGCTGCAGCATCACCTCGCCCGGCTTGGCATAGGGTGCCAGCGTCATGTCCGCCTCCCGCCGCAGCAGGTCGTCCAGCAGCTCCTGCACCTGCGGCTCCGTCAGGCCGAAGATATGCAGCGTGTGTGACCGCACCGTCTGTCCCCGGACCTGCTCCAGCCAGGGCAGCAGGCAGTGCTCGGCCATATAGCGGCACTCATGGGGCACGCCGGGCAGCAGCGCTGCCGTGGTCTTCCCGGCGGTGAACACACACCCTGGGGCCGTGCCCACCGGATTGCGGAACACGGTGCACCCCTCCGGCAGATAGGCCTGCTGCATATCGCATTCCGGCATCTCCCGGCGGAATACCCGGTCGAAATACCGCCGCATATCCTCCACCACCTCCGGGTGGAGCACCAGCGGCGTGTCCAGCGCGGCGCACACCGCCGTTTTCGTCATATCGTCGTAGGTGGGACCCAGCCCGCCGGTGAATACCAGCAGCTCTGCCCGTCCCCTTGCGATGGTCACGGCCTTTTCCAGCCGCGCCGCGTCGTCGTCCACAGCGGTGTGGTACAGCACCTCCACACCGGCGGCAGTCAGCAGCCGGGAGAGGAACGCGGCATTCGTATTGGTCACGCCGCCGGTCAGCAGCTCGCTGCCCACGGCGATGATCTCCGCGGTACGGGGCATAGACGCGCCTCCTTATAGCGTAGGTTTGATCCGGATCATCTCGCGTCCGGCCATGGCCCGCTGGCACAGGCCCTCCACATCCAGCGCGCTTTCGTACTCCCGCGTCTCCTCCACGCTGGGCTTCGTCTTGGGGTGCCGGGGCGTGAACACGGTGCAGCAGTCCTCATAGGGCAGGATGGACGTGTCGAAGGTGCCGATATGCCGGGCGATCTTCACGATCTCCTCCTTGTCCATGCCGATCAGGGGCCGCAGCACCGGCATGGTGGTCACGTCCTCGCTGACGGCCAGCGCCTGCATGGTCTGGCTGGCCACCTGACCCAGATTTTCTCCGGTGACCAGGGCGCGGCACCGCAGCTCCAGCGCCAGCATATTGGCCAGACGCATCATGAACCGCCGCATGATCAGGGTAAAGTGATCCTCCGGGCACTTGCGGCGTATCTCCTCCTGAATTTCGGTAAAGGGGATGATGAACACCGCCAGCCGGCCGCACCAGGAGGTCAGCTCCTCCGCCAGCTTCAGCACCTTCTCCCGGGCCAGCTCGCCGGTATAGGGCGGAGAGGCGAAGTGGATCATCTCCAGCTGTACGCCCCGCTTGGCGATCATATAGCTGGCCACGGGGCTGTCGATACCGCCGGACAGCAGGCTCACCGCGTGGCCGCCCATGCCCAGGGGCAGGCCGCCCGCGGCGCTCTCGGCGGGTCCGTGGACGTAGGCCGCGTCCTCCCGTACCTCGATGTACACCGTCAGCTCCGGGTGGTGTACGTCCACCGTCAGGTGGGGGAAGGCGTCGTGGAGCGCGCCGCCCACCCACTGGCTCAGCTGGATGGAGCCCATGGGGAAGGACTTGTCCGCCCGCTTGCTCTCCACCTTGAAGCTCTTGGCCGCGGTCAGCGCACCGCCCAGATAGGTCCTGGCCGTGTCGAAAATAGCCTCCTTGCTCTTCTCGCAGGGCAGCGCCCGGGTGATGGCGATGATGCCGAACACCTGCTTGCAGGCAGCGTAAGCCCCGGCGATGTCGCAGGTCTCCTCCGCCGGCTCCACATAGATAGTGGACTGGCGGGAATATATCTTCCACTTGCCGAACCGCTGGGTGCGGCGGCGGATGTTGCTCATCAGCTTCATCTCAAAGCTGCGGCGGTTCAGTCCCTTCAGGACCACCTCGCCCAGCTTGCACAGAATGATCTCGTGCATATGGTTCTCTCCTTGTTGTTGGTGTACAGATGTGGGGACGGCGGGCGGGCAGCTTCGTCCGCCCCTACAACGGAACGGCGTACCCCAAGGGCATTTGTTCCGCTGCGCTCCACTGCGGGACGCCGTCCCCTACGGACGTTTATCGGCGGCGTACCGGGTCTGACGATGGCAGGGCGGAAAATATCCCGCCACGGCGGTGAGATTTTTTGTCCCGCCGATGGCAGACCGACGACGGCGTATCAGGTATACGCCGAGGAGGCCTGACGCAGGCAGGGCGGAAATGTATCCCGCCACGGCGGCGAGATTTTTCGTCCTGCCGATGGCAAGCTGACGACGGCGTATCAGGTATACGCCGAGGAGGCTTGACGATGGCAGGGCGGAAAAGATCCCGCCGTCATTTCAGTGTACTGCTGCTGCGGTACTGTATGGCCTCGGCAAGATGTGCCGCCTCGATGTGCTCGCTGCCCTCCAGGTCGGCAATGGTGCGGGCCATACGCAGTATGCGGTCGTGGCTGCGGGCCGTCAGGCCCAGGCGCTCAAAGGCGCCCTGCATCAGCTTTTCGCCGGCGGCGTCCAGCGCACAGTATGTTCCGATCATGGCGGGGGTCATGTAAGCGTTGCAGGACACCTCGGTCCCGGCAAAGCGCTTTTTCTGCACCTCGCGGGCGGCGTTGACCCGTTCCCGGATGGCCGATGACGGCTCCGGCTGCTCCTTGCGGCGCATGGCCTCATACTCCACTGACGGCACATCGATGTGCATATCGATCCGGTCCAGCAGCGGGCCGGAGATGCGCTGCATATACTGCTCCACCTGCTGGGGTGAACAGGTGCAGCGTCCGGAGGGGTGGCCGTACCAGCCGCAGCGGCAGGGGTTCATGGCGCACACCAGCATGAAGCGGCTGGGCAGCGTCAGGGAGCCGGAGGCCCGGGTGATGGTCACAAAGCCGTCCTCCAGCGGCTGGCGCAGTGTCTCCAACGCCGCCTTGCTGAACTCCGGCAGCTCGTCCAGAAACAGCACGCCGTTGTGGGCCAGGGATATCTCTCCCGGCCGGGGTATCCCCCCGCCGCCGGAGAGCGACACGGTGGACGCCGTGTGGTGGGGGCTGCGGAAGGGCCTCGTATCCACCAGCGGGTGCCGCGGGTCGGTCATGCCCGCCACGGAATAGATCTCCGTGGTCTGCAGGGCCTCCACCCGGGTCATGTCCGGCAGGATGGACGGCAGCCGCCGGGCCAGCATGGACTTGCCCGCGCCGGGCGAGCCCACCAGCAGCACATTGTGGCCGCCGGCGGCGGCGATCTCCAGCGCCCGCTTCACATTCTCCTGTCCCATCACGTCGGCGAAGTCCGGCAAGGGCCGGTCCTGATGTCCCGGCGTCCACCGGGGCGCCGGCGTCATGACCTGCTCGCCCTTCAGGTGGGCGATGAGCTGTCCCACGTCCGTCACACCGTACACGGTCAGCCCGTCGGCCAGGGTGGCCTCGGCGGCGTTGGCCTCGGGCACATACAGCGTATCGATGCCCAGCCGCGCCGCCGTCAGCGCCATGGGCAGCACGCCCGTCACCGGCCGCAGCGCGCCGGAGAGGCTCAGCTCGCCCAAAAACGCCGCGCCCTGGGGCAGGGGAGATATCTCCTCCGCCGCGGCCAGAATGCCCAGCAGGATGGGCAGGTCGTACACCGTGCCCTCCTTCCGCACCCGCGCCGGAGCCAGATTGACCGTGATGCGGCTGACGGGGAACTTGGCCCCGCAGTTTTTCACCGCCGCCCGAACGCGCTCCCGCGACTCCTTCACCGCCGCGTCCGGCAGGCCCACCACGTCGAACCCCGGCAGTCCGCCGGACAGAAAGCACTCCACCGACACCTCATAGCCGGTGATGCCCGTCAGGCCCAGCGACCGTACCGTCACCATCATGGACAGCGCCCCCTTTACACTAATTTTATAGCATCGTACATTTTACCACAAAATTTCCGCCGTGAACAGCCACTTTTTCCAAAAAAGTCCCCTGCCTTTTGCGCGGAGTGCATGAACCTGTCCCGCCGCCGTGAGAATTTTTGTGCATGGCGCTAAAAAAGTTTTATCGTGGCACAAATCACGAAAATGTGGGTTTACATCCAGGATTTTTTGTGCTACTATGACGGTGCCTAACATTCCGTACAAAGGGGTCTTTGCGCCCTTCTGGCGGTACGGAAGTATATAATGTAAGGAGGCTCATTATGGTAAGAAAAATGAAGTCCATGGATGGCAATAACGCCGCGGCGCACGTTTCCTACGCGTTCTCCGAGGTCGCAGCCATCTACCCCATCACCCCGTCCAGCCCCATGGCGGACTTCGTGGACCAGTGGAGCGCCAACGGTCTGAAAAACATCTTCGGCACCAAGGTCAAGGTCGTCGAGATGCAGTCCGAGGCCGGTGCCGCCGGTGCTGTCCACGGCTCTCTGGGCGCCGGTGCCCTGACCACCACCTACACCGCGTCCCAGGGCCTGCTGCTGATGATCCCCAATATGTACAAGATCGCGGCTGAGCAGCTGCCCTGCGTGTTCCACGTGTCCGCCCGTACCGTGTCCACTCAGGCGCTAAACATCTTCGGCGACCACTCCGACGTCATGGCCTGCCGCCAGACCGGCTTCGCCATGCTGTGCGAGGGCAACGTCCAGGAGGTCATGGATCTGTCCCCCGTGGCCCATCTGGCCGCGCTGGAGGGCAAGGTCCCCTTCATCAACTTCTTCGACGGCTTCCGCACCTCCCACGAGATCCAGAAGATCGCTGTCTGGGACTACGAGGATCTGAAGGATATGTGCGACATGGACGCCGTGGCCGAGTTCCGCCGCCACGCCCTGAACCCCGAGCATCCCCATATGCGCGGCAGCCACGAGAACGGCGACATCTTCTTCCAGCACCGCGAGGCCTGCAACAGCTACTACACCGCCCTGCCCGCCGTGGTGGAGAAGTACATGGACAAGATCAACGCCAAGCTGGGCACCGACTACAAGCTGTTCAACTACTACGGCGCCGCCGACGCTGACCGCGTCATCGTGGCCATGGGCTCCATCTGCGACGTGGCCGAGGAGGTCATCGACTACCTGAACGCCCACGGCGAGAAGGTGGGCCTTGTCAAGGTCCGTCTGTTCCGCCCCTTCGCCGCCGAGAAGCTCATCGAGGCCCTGCCCGCCTCCGTGCGGAAGATCGCCGTGCTGGATCGCACCAAGGAGCCCGGCTCCCAGGGCGAGCCTCTGTATCAGGACGTTGTCACCGCCCTGGCCAACGCCGGCTGGAACGACATCAAGGTCATCGGCGGCCGTTACGGCCTGGGCAGCAAGGACACGCCTCCCGCCTCCGTGTTCGCCGTGTATAACGAGCTGAAGAAGGACGAGATGAAGCGCCAGTTCACCATCGGCATCGTGGACGACGTCACCAACCTGTCCCTGCCCGAGGATAAGAACTGTCCCAACACCGCGGCCCCCGGCACCATCGAGTGCAAGTTCTGGGGTCTGGGCGGCGACGGTACCGTGGGCGCCAACAAGAACTCCATCAAGATCATCGGCGACCACACCGACAAGTACGTCCAGGCGTACTTCCAGTACGACTCCAAGAAGACCGGCGGCGTGACCATCAGCCACCTGCGCTTCGGCGATCACCCCATCCGCAGCCCGTACTATATCAACAAGGCTGACTTCGTGGCCTGCCACAACCCCAGCTACGTGACCAAGGGCTTCAAGATGGTGCAGGATGTCAAGCCCGGCGGTGTCTACATGATCAACTGCCAGTGGGACTTCGACGAGCTGAACCACCACATGGACGCCGCCTCCAAGCGCTATATCGCCCAGAACAACATCCAGCTCTACACCATCGATGCCATTGACCTGGCCATCGAGATCGGCATGGGCAAGCGCAACAACACTATCCTCCAGTCCGCGTTCTTCTCTCTGGCCAAGGTCATGCCCGAGGAGGAGGCCATCACCTACATGAAGGAGAAGGCCAAGGCCTCCTACCTGAAGAAGGGCCAGGACATCGTGGACATGAACTACAAGGCCATCGATCTGGGCGCCACCGCCTATAAGAAGATCGACGTGCCCGCTGACTGGGCCAACGCCGTGGATACCAAGCCCGCCAAGGAGCTCAAGGGCAAGCCCGAGCTGGTGAAGATGGTCAAGGATATCCTGGAGCCCGTGGGCAAGATGGACGGCGACAGCCTGCCCGTTTCCGCCTTTGTGGATCATGTGGACGGCCAGTTCGAGCTGGGCGCCGCCGCCTATGAGAAGCGCGGCGTGGCCGTCTCCGTCCCCACCTGGGACGCCGAGAAGTGCATCCAGTGCAACCAGTGCGCCTACGTCTGCCCCCACGCCACCATCCGTCCCTTCGCCCTCACCGCTGACGAGGCCGCCAAGGCCCCCGAGGCTGCCAAGATCGTGGATGTCAAGGCCGGCAAGGGCAAGGGCACCTATCAGTTCACCATGGCCATCAGTCCGCTGGACTGCATGGGGAAGAAGGATATGCAGGACAACACCGTCAAGGGCAGCCAGTTCAAGCAGCCCATGCTGGAGTTCTCCGGCTCCTGCGCCGGCTGCGCCGAGACCAGCTACGCCCGTCTCGTCACCCAGCTGTTCGGCGACCATATGTATATCTCCAACGCCACCGGCTGCTCCTCCATCTGGGGCGGTCCCGCGGCTACGTCTCCCTACTGCACCAACAAGGCCGGCCACGGCCCCGCCTGGTGCAACTCCCTGTTCGAGGATAACGCCGAGCACGGCCTGGGTATGTTCACCGGCCAGAACAAGATCCGCGAGGATCTGGCCGACGAGACCCGCCAGCTGATCGCCGTGGAGTGGGCCCGTCCCGAGCTGAAGGCCGCCGCACAGGCATGGCTGGACACCATGAACGACGGCACCGCCAACGCCGAGCCCGCCAAGGCCTACGTCAAGGCTCTGGAGGAGAGCATCTGCACCGTGGAGGAGCTGGCCGCCATGCCTCAGCTCGCCGCGCACGCCGCCGAGCTGAAGGCCAAGGGCGCTCTGCTGTGCGACTGCGCCGCCTGCACGCTGGCCGCTGATATCCTCAGCAAGAAGGAATACCTGGCCAAGAAGTCCATGTGGATCTTCGGCGGCGACGGTTGGGCCTACGATATCGGCTACGGCGGTCTGGACCACGTCATCGCCTCCAAGCAGGATGTCAACATCTTCGTGTTCGACACCGAGGTGTACTCCAACACCGGCGGACAGGCCTCCAAGGCGTCCAACATCGGTCAGGTGGCCCAGTTTGCCGCCGCCGGTAAGGAGGTCAAGAAGAAGAGCCTCTCCGAGATCGAGGCCTATCACGGCCCGTCCCTGATCATCGGCTACAGCCCCTGCGAGATGCACTCCATCAAGGGCGGCATGATGAACTGCCAGAAGGAAATGAAGAAGGCCGTGGACTGCGGCTACTGGAACCTGTTCCGCTACAATCCCGACGGCGGCGACAAGAAGTTCACCCTGGACTCCAAGGCCCCTGCCGGCGGCTATCAGGAGTTCCTGATGAACGAGGCCCGCTACTCCCGCCTGACCCGCGAGTTCCCCGAGCGTGCGGACGTGCTGTTCAAGCGCAACGAGGACGAGGCCAAGGCCCGCTACGAGCATCTGCTCAAGCTCATCGATATGTACGACAAATAAGCCGTATCTCCTCACAGCACAAAAAGAGACAGCCTTGCGGCTGTCTCTTTTTTGCGTTTCCTCTTCCGCTGTCAAAACTTGTCAAGCGCCCATATTTTTCCTTGACGATACACCATCCATGCAAGTATAATATTTCCATTGTGTATTCCCAAACCGACAGAAGGGGAGAGCTCCATATATGAAAAACCGCATCCTCGCCGCGCTGCTGGCGCTGGTCCTCGGCGTGCCGCTGTACCTGCTGGCCGCCGACGCCGCCCCCGCCGCCGCGGCCAAAACCGTTTCCTCCGCCGCACCGGCCCAGGCCGTGGCCCTGCTGAAGGCCCTTCCCTCCGTGGAGGACCTGACCGCCGCTATGACCCCGGAGACAGACGCCGCCGCCATGATCGCCCAGACCAGGGCCGACCTCCAGCGGGAGATCGAGCGCCAGACCGGCCCCAAGGGCATCGACCTGAGCTGGTGGCAGAGCCACTACAACGACATCATCGGCTACATTTACAGCCCCGGCACCCCCATCAGCTACCCCATCGCCTACGACGGCAACAACGAGTATTACCTCCACCACGATCTGTACGGCAATTACAGCGAATACGGCACCATCTTCCTGGACGCCCGCGTGCCCAGCGACTTCTCCGGCCACAACAACGTGCTCTATGGCCACCATATGTCCGACGGCTCCATGTTCGCCTCCATCTCCAACTATAAGCAGCAGTGGTACTACGACGCCCACCCCTACTTTTTCCTCTACACCAACGCCGGCAAGTACCGGGTAGACCTGTTCGCCGGCATCGTTGTCCCCGGCACCCACGAGGTGTTCAGCACCTCTCTCTCCGCCGACCAGCTCCAGCGCTTCATCAATAATTCCACCTTCTACTCCGGCAAGGGCGTCCCCTCCGGCCAGATCGTGACCCTCTGCACCTGCTCCTACGAGGCGGCCAACTACCGCTATGTGGTCCTGGGCGAACTGGTCAAGCTGGAGGACGCCCCCGCCGACACCGCCACGGAGGCCGCCGCATGACCCACGAAGAACAACAAGCCCTTTTTGACACCATCCTCCGCCGGGCCAACCGCCCCGGCAGCTTCAATGTGGAAAACGGCATCCGCCTGACATCCCTGTCCGACGGCGGTGCCGAGGGCGAGGTCCGCCTGACCGCCCGCCACCTGAACCCCCTGGGCATCGTCCACGGCGGCGTGTACTGCACCCTGCTGGACCAGGTGGCCGGCGCCGCCGCCTGCACCCGGGGCAGCCGCGGCCTTACGGTGAACTGCGAGACCCGCTTCCTGGGCATCGCCCGGGGCGACGTCCTCTGCGGCCACGCTCAGGCCATCCACATGGGCCGCACCCTGGTGGTCATGCACGCCTGGGTCACCGACAGTCAGGATACCCTCTGCGCCGACGGCACCTACACCTTCCGCATGAAGCCCGGCTTCCCGGAGGACTGACCTCCCGGCGCCCCTTTCCCGCCCCTCGCAGCGCCCCCCTCGGGGCGTTTTTCTTTTCCGGTTGCAATCCCCGCCCAAATAGTCTATCATAACAGCAGTACATTCTCCCGGAGGAAACACTATGTGGTATGTCATCCTGCTGGCCGTCTGCATCGGCGGCGACCAGCTTCTCAAGTGGTGGGTCACCTCCCACCTGGACGTGGGCCAGTCGGCCCCGCTGCTGCCGGGCATCGTCCGGCTCACCCGCCTGCACAACACCGGCGCTGCCTGGAGCAGCTTCTCCGGCAAGACCGGCCTTCTGGCCGCCGTCACCATCGTCCTGATGGCCGCCGTGGTCTATCTGGTGGTAAAGAAGATCGTCCGCCACCCCCTGGGTCTGACGGCCGCCATGCTGGTGCTTGGCGGCGGCGCAGGCAACATGATCGACCGTCTCTGCCGCGGCTACGTGGTGGATATGTTCGACCTGGAATTCATGTCCTACCCCATCTTCAACCTGGCGGATATCTTCGTGGTCATCGGCGTCCTGCTGGGCGCGGTGTACTACCTGTGGTTCTACGACAAATACGACAAGCCGAAAAAGGAGCCTGACCATGACGCGGGAGCTGACAGCCGCAACTGAACACGCCGGCGTCCGCCTGGACGCCTTCCTCTCCGCCGACGGCGCGCTGACCCGTTCCCAGGCCGCCCGCCTGATCGCCGAGGGCCGCGTCCGTGTCAACGGCAAGCCCGCCGCTAAAAGCGCCCGCCTCTCCGGCGGTGAGACGGTCACCGTGGACGTTCCCCAGCTCCGCGAGACGGCCCTGCCCCCCCAGGACATCCCCCTGGACGTGGTCTACGAGGACGACGACGTCATCGTGGTCAACAAGCCCACGGGCCTGGTGGTCCATCCGGCCCCCGGCCACCCGGACGGCACCCTGGTCAACGCCCTGCTCCACCACTGCGGCGACAGTCTCTCCGGCATCGGCGGCGAAAAGCGCCCCGGCATCGTCCACCGCATCGACCGCGATACCAGCGGCCTCATCATCGCCGCCAAAAACGACGCCGCCCACCTGGCCCTCAGCGCGCAGCTGAAGGACCACTCCCTCTCCCGCACCTACGAGTGCCTGGTGACCGGCAATATGAAGCAGGACAGCGGCACCGTGGACGCCCCCATCGGCCGCAGCAGCGCCGACCGGAAAAAGATGGCCGTGGTCCCCACCGGCCGCCGTGCCGTCACCCACTGGGAGGTCGTCGCCCGTTACCCCGGCGTCACCCACCTGCGCTGCCGCCTGGAGACCGGCCGCACCCACCAGATCCGTGTCCACATGGCCTACATCGGCCACCCCATCCTGGGCGACACGGTCTACGGCGCCAAAAAGCCGGTCCCCGGCCTCACCGGCCAGTGCCTCCACGCTGCCGGCCTGCGCTTCGTCCACCCCCGCACCGGCGAACCGGTGGAGCTCCACTGCCCCCTGCCGCCCGAATTCATCGCCATGCTCCAAAAGCTGCAAAACAAGTCCCAGTAAGCTGTGCAGCCGAAAAGAAGGCAAAAGGACCGGCAAGCACCGGCAGAAACTGCGTTTCTGCACTTCCTCAGCGCGCTATGCCTGTTCGCTGCCGCCCGCGCTTTCCCTCACGTAACCGGTGTTTTCCTGATCGCTGTCGTTCCCCCGACTGTGCCAGCACAGCTTTCCGCTGCCGCTGCCTGCTACTACGGCAAAAATTATTCGTTCTGCCGTGTCGCAGGCTAAGGAATAATTATGTCCGTGCCCAACGGGCACACCTACCTTTGCCGCCGCAAGGCGGCAAAGGCGCGATTTGATAATCGCCAACCCGGTAGAAGCAAATACCCCTACCGTGGCTGGGGCAAGCGGTCGCGGAAGCCTCCGCGCCGGTGAACGCAGGCACAATCCTTTTGACCGACAGTGATGACCGCTGCACCCCGCCCGCGAGTGCATACCGCCAAATCTGCATGACCCACAGCGCGCCAAGGGGTCCTTAGACCGTAGGTCTAAGCGACTTTCTTTCCCACATTTCTTTCTTCGCAGAAAGAAA
>QWCN01000404.1_pt1 | contig 75638 bp, 65 predicted proteins | sample 1972711 | NCBI WGS metagenome assembly QWCN01 (sample SAMN09866707, study PRJNA288562) | Human gut metagenome isolate term1_stool, whole genome shotgun sequencing... | isolation source: gut | host: Homo sapiens | place: USA: California | reverse complement strand
ATGTGGCGGACCGCATTATGTTTATGGACGGCGGCGTTGTGGTGGAAGAAGGCCCGGCGAAGCAGGTCATCGACCACCCGCGTGAAGAGCGCACCCGCCAGTTCCTGACACGGTTTTCCGGCTGATTTGTACGCGAAGCGATCATTAAGAACGCCCGGTTCTCTGCGTTGGCAGAGGGCCGGGCGTTTTTTACGCTGGTTGATGTGGTTGGGTGATATTGGGCGGGCTGCTGGGCACGGGGAGAGGGGCGGGCCAGCCGGGCTGGTAAAAGACCGAACAGGCAAAACTAAGGATAGGTTCATGCCGTTTTGCGCATAGGAATCGTAACGTAGAATAAACGAAGCAAACAGCCGGAAGCAGAAACGGCCCGAAAAACAAAAAAACCAGATTGCCGAAGCAATCTGGTTTGTGGTGGAGATGAGGGGGATCGAACCCCTTACCTCTTGAATGCCATTCAAGCGCTCTCCCAAGTGAGCTACACCCCCACGGGTTCTGTGCCGTTCCTGACGACTTGCTCATTATAGCAGTTGAAATTGAAAATGTCAACGGATTTTTTGAAGAAAATTAAATTTTCTTTTTGAAATTTGGAATGCGGCGAAAATACACATCAGAAAATCCCGTTGAAAAGCAAAAAATAGAGAGGGAACGATGGGCGAAAGCGAAAAACAATGAAACTTCAGCATCCGGCAGCGAATGGCTGCACCTGCGGAAAAAACAGAGACGGCCATATGCCCTTCGCCGCTTATGCTGGCGGTGCGGGCGCGGTTCCCGCCGTTTTGGGGCTGTGGTTTTCTATGCGGTGAATGCGGGACGAAGCCCCAACCCGGCCGCCCTTTGCAGGGACGGAGGGGCAGTTTTCTCCTGTGCATTTTACAAATGGCAGGCTGTGGCTGCATCCTGTGGGAAAAATTTGAGCAAACATGAGAAAATGCGAGCAAATCTGCGAAAATCAGCGCCTTTGGCTTGCAACAAAAGGGGAATGATAGTATTATTAAATATGTATGTAAAGTCGATTTCTGCCGCCATGCGCAGCGGCGGAATCAAGCGGCGAAAAAGCCAAGGCCGAAGCCTGCCGGAAGAGCGGGCCTTTGGTGAACGAGGAGAGGGGAAGCATTTATGGCGTTGAGTATGACCGGCTACGGACGGGCCAAGGCCGTGTTGAACGGCCGGGACATTACGGTGGAGATCAAGAGCGTGAACTCCCGCTATTTTGAGTATTCGTCCCGCCTGCCCAGAAGCTGTGCCTTTCTGGACGACAGCCTGAAAAAGATGCTGGGGGCATCCATCAGCCGCGGCAAGGTGGAGCTGAGCCTGCAGATGCAGAGCAGCGGCGCCCAGGAGCAGGTGGTGGATGTGAACCTGGAGCTGGCCCGCAGCTACCGCAGTGCGCTGCGCCTGCTGAGCGACGCATTGGACGTAAAAGATGCCACGACGGTGGAAACGCTGGCCAACCTGCCGGATGTTCTGACCGTGCGCACGGCGCAGGTGGACGAGGAGCAGCTGAGCCGGGACGTGAGCACGGTGTGCACCGAGGCTCTTCAGAACTTTTTGAATATGCGCGCCGTGGAGGGTGAAAAACTCCGGCAGGACCTGCTGGGCAAGCTGGATCACCTGGAAGAGGACGTGGCCCAGGTGGAGCAGAACAGCGCCGCCCGGGTGGAAGCATACACCCAGCGGCTGTATGCCAAACTGGAGGTGCTGCTGGCCGACCGGAACGTGGATGAAGCACGGGTGCTGACCGAGGCGGCCATTTTTGCGGATAAAACGGCCGTGGACGAAGAGACGGTGCGCCTGCACAGCCACATTGCCCAGTATCGGCAGATTTTGAACGGTGAAGGCCCCGTGGGCCGCAAGCTGGACTTCCTCACCCAAGAGCTGAACCGGGAGACCAACACCATCGGCTCCAAGTGCCAGGACCTGGCGATCACCCGGGTGGTACTGGATATGAAGGCGGAGATCGAGAAGATCCGGGAGCAGATTCAGAATCTGGAGTGAGCGGTGCGGCATCCGGCGGCAGGCGTTTGCGGGCCGCCGGGCCAGGCGAGAAAAGCAGGAGGTTGCGATGAAACTCATCAACATTGGTTTTGGCAACATGGTCAGCGCCAACCGGCTGATTGCCATTGTCAGCCCGGAATCGGCCCCCATCAAGCGCATTGTGCAGGAGGCCCGTGACAAGGGCTCGCTGATTGACGCAACGTATGGGCGGCGGACCCGCGCCGTGATCATTATGGATTCGGATCATATCATCCTCTCGGCGGTGCAGCCCGAGACGGTGGCCAACCGTCTGGACAGCAGCAATGAGGATCTGGAGGAGGAACTGGAAGATGAATAAAGGTCGCTATCTGGTCGTTGTGTCCGGGCCTTCCGGCTGCGGAAAAGACACTGTGGTAAAAACCATGCGGGAAAAGCATCCGGAAATTGAGGTTTCCGTCTCGGCTACCAGCCGCGCCATGCGGGAGGGTGAGGCCGAAGGGGTCAACTATTATTACATGACCCGCGAGACGTTCCAGCAGAAGGTGCAGGCCGGGGAAATTCTGGAGTACACCCAGTACAACGGCAACCTGTACGGCACCCCCAAGCACGAGGTGGACACCCGCATTGCCCAGGGCCGCACGGTGATCCTGGTCATTGAGGTGGAGGGCGCGGGCAACATCCGCAAGCTGTATCCGGAGGCATTGACCATCTTCCTGCTGCCCCCCAGCATGGAGGAGCTGGAAAACCGTCTGCGCAGCCGCGGCACCGAGAGTGAGGAGGCCATTCAGGGGCGCATGGCCACCGCCCGCCGCGAGGTGGAGCAGGCCCCCCTGTACACGGCCACGCTGGTGAATGACGACCTGGAGACCTGTGCCGAAAAGCTGTACCAAATGATCCGGGAGTACCAGAAGGGCTGAGCCTGGGCGGCGAAAAGAACACCGTGGAGGGGAGGGCATTCCATGAGCACGGTACAGGTGGCCGTGGACAATGCCACCTTCCATTTTGATAAGCTGTACACCTACCGGCTGCCCCTGCAGCTGGAAGGGCAGGTGTTTGAGGGCAGCATGGTTCTGGTGCCTTTCGGCCGAGGCAACCGCCCCCGCATGGCGGTGGTGCTGGCCGTGGGGGAAGAACCAACGGCGGAAAAGACAGCGCGGCTGAAGGAGCTGTTTGCAGCAGCCCCGGAACAGGCCCGGCTGACCCCGGATCTGCTGAAGCTGGTGCATTTCCTGAAAGAGCGCACCTTCTGCACCTACTATGAGGCGGTGCGGGCCATCATTCCCTACGGGGCCCAGTACCGGCCGGAGTTGGTGGAGGGAAAACCCACGCTGCGGCGGCAGCTGCTGCGGCAGGAGGTGCGCTACCACCGCACGGCCCGGCCTGTGCAGGCCGGCGGCCGCATTACGGACAAACAGCGCACAGCCCTGAATCTTCTGGCGGCGGGCGGCCCGCAGACGGCGGCCCAGCTGGAGGCCCAGGGCGTGACCCGGGCGGTGCTGGACGCCCTTTTGAAAAAGGGCCTGGCGGAAAAGCAGCGGGAGGATCAGGATGCCCGTCCGACCCCGGCGGCCGAGACTTCCGCCCCGGAGCCGCCGCCCGCCCTCACCGAGGAGCAGCAGCGGGCTTACGACCAGCTGGCCCCAAACCTGGAGGACCATGCCCCCCATGCGGCTCTGCTGTACGGGGTGACGGGCAGCGGCAAAACGCTGGTGTTCCTTCAGCTGATCCGCCGCACGCTGGAGCTTGGGCGTCAGGCGCTGATTCTGGTGCCGGAGATCAGCCTGACGCCCCAGATGATCCGCCGCCTGAAGGATACCTTCGGCGCGCGGGTGGCGGTGCAGCATTCGGCCCTCAGCAACACCGAACGGCTGGTGCAGTGGCAGATGATCCAGCAGGGCGGGGCCGACATTGTGGTGGGCACCCGCAGCGCGATTTTTGCCCCGCTGCAGAACCTGGGCCTGATCATTCTGGATGAGGAGCAGGAGCACACCTACCGGTCGGAATCCGCCCCCCGCTATGCGGCCCATGACGTGGCCAAGGCGCGGGCGGCCCAGCATCGGGCATTGCTGCTGTTTGCTTCCGCCACGCCCAGCATCGAAACCTTTCAGGCCGCCCGAACGGGGCGGTACCAGCTGGTGCGCCTGGCCCACCGGTACGAGGGCAGGCCGCTGCCCACGGTGGAGCTGGTGGATATGCGGCAGGAGCTGGCCAAGGGCAACCCGGGCGAGATCAGCCTGCCGCTGGCCAAGGCCATCGGCGAAAATCTGGAGGCCGGGCGGCAGACCATTCTGCTGCTGAACCGCCGGGGCTACCGCACGGTGGCCCAGTGTGCCGACTGCGGCAAGGTGCTGAAATGCACCAGTTGCAGCGTGCCGATGGTGTACCACAAGGCCCAAAACCGGCTGCTGTGCCACTACTGCGGGCGTACCATTGCCCCGCCGCCTACCGCCTGCCCGGAGTGCGGCGGCCCGCTTCGCTACACCGGCTTCGGCACCCAGAAGCTGGAGGAAGAGCTGGCCGGGCTGTTTCCCGCTGCCCGGCTGCTGCGCATGGATCAGGACACCACCAGCCAGAAAAACGCCCATGAGCGCAAACTGGCCGCCTTTGCCCGGCAGGAGTACGACATCATGCTGGGCACCCAGATGGTGGCCAAGGGGCTGGATTTTGAAAAGGTCACGCTGGTGGGGGTGGTGGGCATTGACTCGCTGCTCTTTTCCCAGAGCTTCCGCGCCTTTGAAACGGTGTTCAGTCTGGTAACCCAGGTGGTGGGCCGCGGCGGCCGGGCGGATATGCCGGGCCACGCCATCATTCAGACCTCGAACCCGGAGCATCCGGTGCTTCAGCTGGCCGCCCGGCAGGATTACGATGCCTTCTTTGCGCAGGAGGCGGCCTTCCGGCGGCTGGGGCTGTATCCGCCCTTCTGCAGCATCTGCGTGGTGGGCTTCAACGGCGGGCAGGACACAACGACCTTGGCTGCCGCCGCCCGGTTTGCCGTCCTGCTGCGGCAGGAGGCCAGCCGCCAGCCGGATATGCCCCTGCGGGTGCTGGGACCGGCCCCGATGAACATTCTGATGGTGAACGACCGCTACCGGTATAAGCTCACCATCAAATGCCGCAACGACCGGGCCTTCCGGGCCATGCTGGGGCGGGTGCTGGGCCTTTACAGCGAGGAAGGGCTGCCCGCCCGCGCCGCGGTGACTGTGGACATGAATTCGGACGGTGACCTGTAAACGGGCGGAAAGAACCACGAAAAAACGAGAAAACCGGGGCGAAAAGAAATGTTCTTCCCTGCTGGCTCGTTTTAATAAAAGGCGGCGTTTGCCGCCGAACCACGAAAAAGCAAATTTTAAGGCAGTGCCGCAGGCCGCAGAAATGCCGCCGGTGCGCCGCTGCCCCAAATAAATGGCGGGCCGCGAAGGCCGCGCCAACAGGAGGATTTTGATTATGGCTCTGCGTTATATTGTACAGGATGGCGATCCCATTCTGAAAAAGGTCTGCCGCCCGGTGACCAAGTTTGACGACCGTTTGGCTACCCTGCTGGACGACATGAAGGAAACCCTGGCCGACGCCAACGGCTACGGCCTGGCCGGCCCTCAGGTGGGGGTAATGCGCCGGGTGTTCATCAGCATTGACGAGCGGGACATCCCCGAGGGGCAGGAGGATACCGCGCCCCTGAAGTTCATCGAGTTCGTGAACCCGGAAATTCTGGAGGAGTCCGACGAGATGGTTACCCTGTACGAGGGCTGCCTGTCTTTCCCCGGCCGCAACGGCGAGATCGCCCGGCCCAAGTGGGTGAAGGCCCGCGCCTTTGACCGGTACGGCAACCCCTTCGAGATTGAGGCCGAGGGTATGCTGGCCCGGTGCATCTGCCATGAGTCCAACCATCTGGACGGCATCACCATCATGGACCTGGCTACCCATTTCTACGAGGACGACGAAGAGGAAGAGAACTGATGCGCATTTTGTTCATGGGAACCCCGGACATTGCCGCCCAGAGTCTGGAAGCATTGTATGCCGCCGGGCATGAGATCTGCGGCGTGTTTACCCGGGAGGACAAACCCGTGGGCCGCAAGCAGGTGCTCACCGCGCCGCCGGTCAAGCAATTGGCCCTGGCCCATGGCACCCCGGTGTACCAGCCCCGCACCCTGCGGGACGGCAAGGCCGCCGAGGACATCCGTGCCCTTGCGCCGGAGCTGATCGTGGTGGTGGCCTATGGGCGCATTCTGCCGCCGGAGGTGCTGGCGATTCCCCCAAAAGGCTGCATCAACCTGCACGTTTCCCTGCTGCCCAAATACCGGGGCAGCGCCCCCATCCAGTGGGCAGTCATCCATGGCGATAAAACCACCGGCGTGACCATCATGCAGCTGGATGAGGGCCTGGACACTGGCGACATCCTGATGGTGCAGCCGGTGGACATTGGCCCGGAGGAGACCAGTGGCCAGCTGTTTGACCGGGTGGCCGCGGTGGGGGCCGAGACCCTCTGCCGCTGCATTGAAGAGATCGCCGCGGGCCGCGCAGTGCCCACCCCGCAGGACCACGAAAAAGCCACGCTGGCCCCGCCCCTCACCAAGGAGATGGCCCGCTTTGCCTTTGAGCAGCCCGCGCAGGTGATTCACGACCAGGTGCGGGGCATGAACCCCTGGCCTGCCGCTTATTTTGAGTGTGAGGGCAAAAAGGTCAAGGTGCTGGACAGCCGGGTGCACCCCGGCGAAGAAGCGGCCCCCGGAACGGTGCTGAGCACCAAACCGTTGGTTGTACAGTGCGGCGCGAGTGCGCTGGAGCTGTGCCAGGTGGTGCCGGAAGGCAAAAAGCCTATGGAAGGCACCGCCTGGGCCGCCGGCCGCCGCTTAAAGGCCGGAATGCCGGTGGTGTAAGCGGCCCGTATGAGCTGCGTTCCAACGGTGCAGCGCCGCTTCTTCGCGCGGAAAGCGCTTTTTTACGGGTTCGCAATACCAGAAAAATGATGAAACAGGCAGGACAGGCAAAGTTTTGCCGCCGGCCGTGAAGGAACGACAAAGGCCGGCCGGAGACGAACTTGCGTTTCGGCGGGGAAAGGAAAGCATGGACAAGGCACGCTATACGGCTGTTTGTGCGCTGATGCGCCAGGAGAAAAACGGATATTCCAACTTGGTTCTGGACGGAATGCTGGAAAAAAGCCAGCTGCCCCCGCGGGACCGGGCGTTTGCAAGTATGCTGTTTTACGGCACGCTGGAGCATCTGCTCACGTTGGACGCCTGCCTGAGCGCCTGCCTGCAAAAGCCGCTGACCAAACTGGACCCCCAGGTGCGGGCAGTGCTGCGGTGCGGCCTGTATCAGATCAAGTACACGGATGTGCCCGCCTCGGCGGCGGTGAATGAGTCGGTGAATCTGACCAAGAACCTGGGCAAAACCAGCGCTTCAGGCCTGGTGAACGCGGTACTGCGCCGCGCGGGCAATGTCCAGCTCGGCCCCTTTGCCGACGAGGTGGAGCGGCTGAGCGTCACCTGCTCGGTCAGCCGGCCTGTGGCGGCGCTGCTGAAAAAGCATTACCCCAGCCAGGCCGAGCAGATCATGGCGGCGTTTGCCCGGCAGGCCCCCACGGCCCTTCGGGTGAACACCCTGAAAACCACCCCGGCCGCCCTCATTGCCCAGCTGAAGCAGGAGGGCGCGGAGGCCGTGGAAGGCCCGGTGCCCGGCAGCCTGCTGGTGAAGTTTGAGGGTAGCCCCGCGGCCACCAAGGCCTTTGCCCGGGGGCTGTACCATGTGCAGGGCCTGGCCTCGCAGCTGGCGGCCCTGAGCCTGGACGCCCGGCCGGGGCAGAAGGTGCTGGACCTGTGTGCGGCCCCCGGCGGCAAAACGGTGACGCTGGCCCAGTGCATGAACAACGAGGGCCGGCTGTACAGCTGCGATGTGGCCATCAACCGGCTGCAGCTTATCTTCCACAGCTTAGAGCGGTGCCACATCACCAATACTATCGTTACCCGGCAGGATGCCGCCCAGCACAACCCGGAGTTGTGCGAGGCCGACCGGGTGCTGTGCGACGTGCCCTGCTCGGGCCTGGGCATTCTGGCCAAAAAGCCGGACATCCGCTATAAAACGCTGGAGGGGCTGGAGGAGTTGTGCGCGTTGCAGGCGAAGATCCTGCGCACCGCCGCAGGCTATGTGAAGCCCGGCGGGCGGCTGGTGTATTCCACCTGCACCATCAACCCCATGGAGAACGAAGAAATTATCCGGGCCTTTTTGAACGAGCAGCCGGGCTGGCATCTGGTGCCCCCCTGGATGACGCCCCCCACTGCCCGGGTGAGCAACGGCGGAATGACCCTGTTGCCGGATGGCGAGGGAATGGACGGCTTTTTCATTGCCGTACTGGAGAAGGATTGACCATGGAAAAGCAGTGCATTTCATCCCTGAGCCTGGAAGAGCTGGGCGGCGTGGTCCGTGAGATGGGCCAGCCGGCCTTTCGGGCCAAGCAGATTTTTCACTGGCTGCACCAAAAGCAGGTGACGGCCTTTTCCCAGATGACCGACCAGCCCAAGGCCCTATTGGCCCGGCTGGAGGAGACTTGGTTCATCGCCGCGCCCCAGATCCGCCGCCGCCAGCAGTCCAAGGACGGCACGGTGAAGTATCTGTTCCAGCTGGCGGACGGCAACTGCATTGAAACGGTGGTTATGCGCTACCACTACGGCAACACGGTGTGCGTGTCCACGCAGGTGGGCTGCCGCATGGGGTGCCGCTTCTGCGCCTCCACCCAGGCGGGCCGGGTGCGCAACCTGATGGCGGGCGAGATCGCGGCCGAGGTGTACGCCGCCCAGCGGGATATTGGAGAGCGCATCTCCCACATTGTGCTCATGGGCATCGGCGAGCCGCTGGACAACTACGAGGAAGTGCTGCGTTTCCTGCACCTCATCAGCCACCCGGAAGGGGCCAACATCGGTATGCGGAACATCAGCCTGTCCACCTGCGGCCTTGTGCCCATGATCGACCGGCTGGCGCAGGAGAAGCTGCAGCTCACCCTGTCGATCTCGCTGCACGCGCCGAACAACGCACTGCGCAGCAGCATGATGCCGGTGAACGATGCCTATCCGGTGGAACAGCTCATCGCGGCCTGCCGCCGCTATCAGACCACCACCGGCCGGCGCATCAGCTTTGAGTATTCCATGGTGCGGGGCGTGAACGACTCCGAGGCCATTGCCCGCCAGCTGGCCGGGCTGATCCGGGGAATGGGGGCACACGTCAACCTGATCCCCATCAATCCGGTGGACGGAAGCCCCTATTCCGCCAGCGATGCGGAGAATGTGCGCCGCTTCCAGCAGAAGCTGGAGGAGCTTGGCGTAAACGCCACCGTGCGCCGCCGCTTGGGCAGCGACATCAGCGCCGCCTGCGGCCAGCTGCGCCGGGAGGATGCCCGCGCCGGGGAATGAACCGGCGATCAATGGTCCCGCAGCCGGAGCGCTGCGGAGAAAGCCCATCCCAGACAGTGCGTTTTGAGGCGCACAAGGTTCCACCCAAGGGAGGAAATTGGATGAAGATCACAGCAAAAACCGACATTGGCCGGGTGCGCGCAGAGAATCAGGATTGCTATCGGGCCGTCCGCTTTGCAGACGGTTCTGCCTGGGCCTTGGTGTGCGACGGTATGGGTGGGGCAAACAGCGGCCGCCTGGCTGCCCACCTGGCGGCGGATGCCATGGAGGCCTATTGGCAGGCCCATCCGGGCGAACCGGCCCCCGGCAAGGAAGAGACCTTTTTGATGGACGGCTTTCAGGTGATGAACCAGTGCATCTGGCACCACGCCGCCCAGAATGAAGAGGACGAGGGCATGGGCACCACGGGCGTGTGCGCCTATGCGCACGGCAGCCAGGCACACATTGTGCACGTGGGCGATTCCCGGGCGTATCTTTTCCGGGAGGGGCAGCTCACCCAGCTCACACGGGATCATTCCATGGTGCAGCAGCTGGTGGAGGCCGGCAGCATTACGCCGGAGCAGGCCGCCAGCCATCCCGGGAAAAACCTCATTACCCGAGCGCTGGGCGTGCGGGAGGATGTGCGGCCGGAGTACCAGAAGCTGGAGCTGAAAGCGGGCGACAAGCTGCTTTTGTGTACCGATGGCCTGACCAATATGGTGCCGGACGAGGCCATTGCGGCCACGCTTTCAAACACCGGCTTTTTTGCGGCGGCGGAGCGCCTGGTGCAGATGGCCCTGGAAGGCGGCGGAACCGACAATGTGACGGTGCTTCTGCTGGGCATGGAACCTACGGAGGGGTAAAATGGACAATTTGATCGGTAAAAAGCTGGACGGTCGTTACCTGCTGGAAGAGCTGGTGGGTGAGGGCGGCATGGCCAACGTCTACCGGGCCATGGACCTGAAGGAGCAGCGCACGGTCGCGGTGAAAATTCTGAAGGAAGAGTGCACCGAGAGCGAAGAGATGGTGCGCCGCTTCAAAAATGAATCCAAGGCCATTTCCATCCTGAACCATCCAGGCATTGTAAAAGTGTACGATGTATCGGTGACGGATAAGATTCAGTACATGGTGATGGAGTACGTGGACGGCATTACGCTGAAGGAGTACCTGTCGCAGCGGGGCGGCCCCCTGACCTGGAAGGAGACCCTGCATTTCATCACCCAGGTGCTGGAGGCACTGAGCCACGCCCACAGCAAGGGCGTGGTGCACCGGGACGTAAAGCCGCAGAACATCATGCTGCAGTCCAATGGGCAGGTCAAGCTGATGGACTTCGGCATTGCCCGCTTCTCTCAGGCGGAAAATTATGCGCTGGGGAATAAGGCCATCGGCTCGGTGCATTACATCAGCCCGGAGCAGGCCAAGGGAATGTCCACCGATGCCACCACCGACATTTACTCGGTGGGCGTGATGATGTATGAGATGCTTTCGGGCAAGCTCCCGTTTGAATCGAACAGCGCGGTTTCGGTGGCCATCAAGCAGATCTCGGATGAGGCGGTGCCTCTGAGCAAGCTGATGCCGGACCTGCCGACGGGCCTTTCGGAAATTTGCTGCAAGGCAATGGCCAAGGACCATCGGGACCGCTATCAGAGCGCCCAAGCCATGCTGGAGGCCATCCGCCGGTTCAAGCAGGACCCCAGCATTCAGTTTGAGTACAAATATCTGGGCGATGCGGTCCCCACCCCGGTGGGCCGCCCCAATGCCCGGCCCGCAAAGCAGAACAAAAAGGCAGGAAGTGAAGCAACCATGGCAGAAACCGGTGCCCGCAAGGGCAGAGCAACCCCGAAATCCGCCCCACGCAAGGGCCGGAAGCACAGAAACGGCAGCTACTTCATCCCGGCCATGGCGGGCATGGCCATGGCGTTCCTGATCGGCTCCATTGTGCTGTGCTACCTGATCTTCACCAACTCCACCAACGCCCTGTTCAGCAACCGGGAGGATGTGGATCTGGTGGACTTTGTGGGGATGAGCAAGTCTGATGTGGAGGGCAATTCCGATTACAGCAAAAAGTTCTCCATCACCTATGTGGAAGAGTACAACTCGAATTACGAGGAGGGCTACATTTACAGCCAGACGCCCAAGCCGCCCCGCACCGTCAAGGTGGGCCAGAAGGTCACCCTGAAGGTGAGCCTGGGCACTCTCTGGGTGCAGGTGAAGGACGTGACCAACATGAGCCAGGACCAGGCCGTGGAGACCCTGCGGGAGCAGGGGCTTTCGGTGGTGCAGCGCTTGACCGTGGATGACAGCGTGCCCGTGGGCACCGTGATCCGCACCGAGCCGGAGGCCGGTACCTCGCTGGCCAGCGGCGCCCAGGTGATCGTGTATGTGAGCAAACAGCAGGTGGACATCAACCGCACGGTGCCCAATCTGATCGGCCTGAGCAGTCAGGAGGACGCCGTGACCAGCCTGCGCAGTGCAAATCTGCGCATCGGCAGCGTGACGGAGACGTACAGCGACCTTCCGGCCGGTACCATTGTGGATCAGAGCCCTGCCGCAGGCAGCAAGGTGCGCATGAACAGCGGCGTCAATGTGGCCATCTCCATCGGGCCGGAACCGGCCGCCAGCAGCGAAGAAGAGGGCTGGTGGGACGAGGACGGCAACTACCATGAGCCGGACCACAGCGACGAAGAAGACGACAGCGAAGACGAAAACAACGAGAACAGCTCCGACGAAGGCGATTCCGCCAGCAGCGGAGAATGAGGCAGGGCATGAGTTATATCACCAAGGGCATCGGCGGCTTCTATTATGTGCAGACGGGCACGGAGATCGTGGAGTGCAAGGCCAAGGGCATTTTCCGCAAGCGGCACATCACGCCTGTGGCCGGGGATGAGGTTCAGCTGGAGCAGGAGGCGGGGCAGTGGGTCATCGCCGAGATCCTGCCCCGCAAGAATGTGTTCATCCGGCCGCCTGTCGCCAACCTGGATGTGCTGTTCATTGTGGCCAGCACCGTGCAGCCGGTACCCAGCACCCTGGTGCTGGATAAGCTCACCGCCATTGCGGTGGATAAGGGCGTTCAGCCGGTGATCGTGTGCACAAAGGGCGATTTGGCCAGCGCCGACAGCCTGGCGGAGATCTACGAAAAAACGCCCATTCCGTTCATTAAGGTGGATTACAAAACCGGCGCGGGGCTGGACGAACTGCGCGGCTGGATCGGCGGGCGGCTGTGCGCCTTCTGCGGCAACTCCGGCGTGGGCAAGTCCACCCTGATGAACGCGCTTGCCCCGGAGCTGGCCCAGCAGACCGGCAGCATCAGCCAGAAGCTGGGCCGCGGCCGCCATACCACCCGGGAAGTGGAGATTTTTGAGGTGCTGGGCGGCCGGGTGGCCGATACCCCCGGCTTCGCCAGCCTGGACACCCTGCGGGCCTGCTACATCCCGAAGGAGAACCTTCAGCACGCCTTCCCGGAGTTCGAGCCGTATTTCGGGCAGTGTCAGTTCACCGGCTGCGCCCACCGGGGCGAAAAGGGCTGCGCCGTCAAACAGGCACTGGAAGCAGGGGAGATTATGCCCACCCGCTACGACAGCTACGCCGCCATGTACGACGAGGCCAAGCAGGTGAAGGAATGGGAGCTGCGCTGAGCTGCCCCTAAAACAAAAACCACAAAGCCGCCGTTTAGGCGCGGGGCAGAACCGAGGCCCTGCCTGAGCGGCGGCTTTTTACAGCCCGGCCTGCCGCCGGTTCGAAGCGGGCCGGAGAGAACGAGGAGAGAAGCTGTATGGAAAAGACCAATCGCTGCCTGATTTTGTCCGCTTGCCCGGTGAGCGAAGAACTGCGCCGCTGCTGGCAGCCGGGCGATTATGTGATCGCCTGCGACGCAGGTTGGCACAACGCCCGGCGGCTGGGGCTTGTGCCGGATCTGGTGCTGGGCGACTTCGACAGCTCCCGCCGGCCGGAGGGCCTGGGGGAAGGCGAGCTGCTGGTGCTGCCCCGTGAGAAGGATGACACTGACACCCACTATGCGGCCCGCCTGGCCGCGGAGAAGGGCTTTGCACAGGCGACGCTTCTGGGCGCGCTGGGCGGCCTGCGCATGGAGCATACGCTTGCAAACCTTGCCACCGGCCTGTGGCTGGAAAAGCAGGGGGTGCGGGCCATTCTGGAGGATGAGCGCAGCCGGGTGCAGTACCTGATGCCGGGGCGGTCGCTTCGCCTTGCCCGGGAAAACTGGACCTATTTCTCGCTGTTCCCGCTGGAGGGCACGGCAGAGGGTGTGTGCATCCGGGGGGCGAAGTACCCGCTGGAAAACGGCACCCTCACGGCGGATTTTCCCCTTGCGGTGAGCAACGCCTTTGCTGCGGACGAGGTGGAGCTGACGGTGGCGAAGGGGCCGGTTGTGGTGATCGCCACCCTGGGCGACGGCGCAGAGTTGTAAGCAGGGGAGCAGGCAGTTGAGGTTTGTCCTGCCGGACAGAAACGGTACAAAAAGCCGCTCCCGCCGTCACAAACCGGTATTCACGTGGATATACTGGGGCAGATGCAGCAAAACCATCCGCCCCGGTGTGACGGGTGAACGTCGAAGGGAGGAACACGGGATGCAGGTGATCGTGGTGCGAAGCCCCAAGTGTCTGGCAGGGCTGCTGAGGGTCCTGTTCAAGATGAAAAAAGAAGGATGACCGACAAAAACCGCCCCTGGCACGGAGAAGCGTTCTCAGCGCCGGGGGCGGTTGGTTTGGCGCCCAAGTCAGCGCACGGGCCCAAAGCAAAAACGGCCTATTTCCCGCGGCAAGTTCATTGGGGGGGCGGCGTGATGCTCCGCCAAAGCCCCCCAAAAAAGGAACCAAGCACAACCATGAAAAAATTCCGAAAGGTCTTGACCTGAAGTTGAGTTCAGGCTGTATACTGAAAACAAGAAATCGGCACCGAGGCCCGAACAAAAAAGAAAAGGAGTGCTTTACCATGAAATATCCGGAGAAAGAAGCCTTTGAAACGCAGAACCTGTTTGGCACCGGCACGCCCAACACCGCTTATGCCCGCTATTTTATCGGCCAGTCGTACCTGAACCCGCTCACCGACCCGAAGGGCGGCCTGTTTGCGGCCAACGTAACCTTTGAGCCAGGCTGCCGCAACAACTGGCACATTCACCATGCGGCCAAGGGCGGCGGGCAGCTGCTGCTGTGCACGGCCGGTGAGGGCTGGTATCAGGAAGAGGGCAAGCCGGCCGTCAGCCTGACCCCCGGCAGCGTGGTAATGATCCCCGCTGAGGTGAAGCATTGGCACGGCGCGAAGAAGGACAGCTGGTTCAGCCACGTTGCCCTGGAAGTGCCCGGCGAGGGCTGCAGCAACGAGTGGTGCGAGCGGGTCAACGATGAAGAATACGCCAAGCTGGAGGGCTGAACGGGCCGCACAGAACGCAAGAAACAAAAAACAGCCGCCGAACGGATGGAGCGCTTACTCCTCCGGTTCGGCGGCTGTTTGCGGTTTCTGGGGCTTTTTCGCAAACTTTGGCGCTTTGCGGCTCAGCCGTTCTCGGCCTTGTTGGCAGCCTTTTCGCTTATGACCTTGGAGTTGACGATGATGCGAAGGTGAGAGCCTTCGCCACACTTGCCCTTTTCGTCGTTGACCTCAATGTCAAACCACAGCTTGCGCCGCTCCATGCTGCGCAGGCGGGCGGTGGCGGTTACCTTCATTCCCACAGGGGTGGGGGCCAGGTGGCGGCAGTGAATTTCGGCGCCGACGGTGGTTTGGCCCTCTTCCAGATAGTCTTTGGCCAGCTCCAGGGCGGCGTCCTCCATCAGGGCCACCATGTTGGGGGTGGAGAGGATCTTCGACCCGGCACTGCCGATGCGCTTGGCGGTCATCTCATCCGTTACGGTCCAGGTCAGGCTGTATTCGGTGCGCTTTTCTTCCATTGTAGTGAATCTCCTTCCGGTTTGCCCGGCGGGCAGAATGGGGCGGCATACCTTATTATAATGGAAACATTATCATAAGATAACAGAACGGGGAAATTGCGGGTTCTACTAATTTTATTATAGCGGGTTTACCCGGGTAGCACAACCGGCCGCCTGGTTTGCATGGCAGGGGTATGTGGAGTATACTGCATAAAGAACCAAAACAATCCGGAGGTGTCTCGTTTTGTACCATGATCTGACCCGGGGAAGCATCACCCGGTCGCTTCTGCTGTTTGCGCTGCCCATGATGGCGGGCAATCTGCTGCAGCAGCTGTACAACATTGCCGATACGCTGATCGTCGGGCACGTGCTGGGCAGCAACGCGCTGGCGGCGGTGGGCTCGGCGTACACGCTGATGACCTTCCTCACCTCAATTTTTCTTGGGCTGAGCATGGGCTCTGGGGCGCTGTTTTCCATCTATCAGGGCAAGGGCGATACGCAAAAGCTGAAAAGCGCCGTTCTGCACGCGTTTGTGCTGATTCTGGCGGTGACGGTGGTGCTGAACGTGGCCGTTTGCCTTGAAATTGATTGGATTCTGCACTTTTTGCGGGTGCCGGGCCCAGTGTGGGACGGCATTCGCACCTATCTTTCCATCATTTTTCTGGGGCTGGTGGCCACATCGGTCTACAATTTCTGCGCCTGCCTGCTGCGGGCTTTGGGCAATTCCACCGTTCCGCTGGTGTTTCTGGCGGTATCGGCGCTGCTGAACATCGGGCTGGACTTGCTGTTCGTGGCGGTTTTAGGCTGGGGCATCGGTGGGGCGGCGGCCGCCACCATTCTGGCGCAGTATGCCTCGGCAATCGGCATTGGGCTGTACGTCTGCCGGTGCTGCCGTTCGCTGCTGCCCGGAAAGGAGCAGCTGCACTTTGACCGGGCCATGCTGGGGGAGATCGGCAATCTGTCCGCCCTCACCTGTGCGCAGCAGTCGGTGATGAACTTTGGCATTCTCATGGTGCAGGGGCTGGTGAACAGCTTTGGCCCCACGGTGATGGCGGCCTTCGCGGCGGCGGTGAAGATCGACAGCTTTGCCTATCTGCCGGTGCAGGACTTCGGCAACGCCTACTCCACCTTTGTGGCCCAGAATTACGGCGCCGGGGATGTGGGGCGCATTCGCAAGGGCATGAAGCAGTGCTTTGCCCTGAGCGGCGGCTTCTGCGTGGTGATCTCGGCGCTGGTGTGGCTGTTTGCTGCCCCGCTCATGGGCATTTTCATCAATGCAGAGGAGACGGCGGTCATCGCCAGCGGCGTGCAGTACCTGCGGGTCGAGGGTGCGTTTTACGTGGGCATCGGCTGGCTGTTTTTGTTGTACGGGCATTATCGGGCGGTCAAACGGCCGGGTATGTCGGTGGTGCTCACCGTGATCTCGCTGGGCACCCGGGTGCTGCTGGCCTATGGTCTGGCCCCGCACCTGGGGGAAACCGGCATCTGGATGGCCATTCCCATCGGCTGGGCGCTGGCGGATGCCGTGGGCCTTGGGTACATGCGCCGGTCTCTGCACGGGCTGGAACCGGCCGCCGATTAAACCGGCGGCATTGTGAGGCCAAAGCATTCCTGCGTGCCGCGGCAGAATAGAAAATGATTCAAAAAGAAGCCATGGGCTGCGTTCCGTTTGGGAAGGCAACCCATGGATTTTAATTGTTTTGCGTGTGATCCTCCCTGCGCACGGCGGTTTTGCAGGGCAAGCAGGCGGTCGGTCTGCTCCAGAATGTAATCCTGAAAGGCCGGTTCCAGCTGGTGAAACAGCGCGATGATGCGTTCCAACCGACTGTCCGATGCGCTGCGGAGCATTTCGCCGGTGCCATCCCGCAGCCAGGCCTCGTTGACATTGTATTGTGTGCAGATCAGCTTGATCATCCGATCGTTCACCTTACGGTTCCCAAGTTCCAGCCCGGCCACATAGCCGCTGGAAATGGAAATGTCTTTGGCAAATTTGGCCTGCGACAGCCCAAGCGCTTGGCGAATTTCACGAATCCGTTCGTGAATGGACATAGCAACGACTCTTTTCAACAATAAGAGAATAGCATAACAACCCTTACAATGCAAGCAAACAAGCGCGGAAACGCACATGACTTACTTATATTGTTATGGTAGTATGCTTACTAAGAAAGCATAAAGGGGTGTGCAGGATGACGGAAGCAGAAAAGATCAAAAAGCTGACAAAAAAATCTTTGTGATTGAACGAGGACGGAAAAACGTACACGGCAGCTTTGGTGGAAGCGCTTGCCCAGGCTTCCACAGCGGCTGTATCGTACAATCTTGCCGATGGAGGGCCAAACATTACCTCACCCGGGCAAACGGGCGAGGCGTGAGAAAGTGGGAAATAAGAAAATAAATGCATTTTTATGATACATAATTATGTCTGATAGATGGTTGATACAGCAGGAAAAGTTTACTATATTATGTATAAGCATTGTGAAAAACAAATGAACAACAGCCGAAAAAAATGTCCTTGCAGGTACGGGCGCGGAGCCGCAATATGGACAAACGAAACACGGCTCGGTGTGATGAAATGGAACCCAAGAATCGATTTAGTACCCTGTTGGAGCATTTAATGTCGGTGGCGGCATTGAAGCACTATGTGGTGGCGCAGGCCCTGCAATATGACGTTTCCTATATCAGCAAATGGATCGGCGGCAAAGCTCTTCCGGCGGAAAAGAGCGCGGAAGATGTGCTGCGCAGGCTGAGCCAGTGCCTGGTGGAGCAAGGCGAGCCCCAGGGGCTGGTGCAGCTGATCCGGGATTATCAGGTGCAGGATGAGCAGGAGCTGTCGCTGGCCATTTACGACAACCTGATGGCGGAATACAACTATGTGCGGGAACTTCAGCGCAGCAGCGGCGCGGTGGTGGCCCCCAATGTGGCCTTTTACCCCCAGCTGCCCCTGAAAAACTTCATCGGCAAGATGCACCACCCGGTGCTGCGTCGAGTCCATTCGCTGGACATCATGGCGGTGCTGGACCTGTTTTCCATGCCCAGCGAATACCGGATGCAGGCCATGGGCATCCAGAGCGGCGGATACCTGAACCAGTACCGCTACCCGCACGTACACTTTTCGCTGATGGTCAGCCTTCGGGGTGACCGCAAGGCGCTGGTGCAGGATGTGATGTTCCTGACCAGTGCCCTGACGGCGCTGAGCCACATCGACCTGCATCTGTACGGCTGCGATTTTGCCTATGGCAAGGCGCTGATGGCGGTGCGGGACGATTTTGCCATTTCCGGTATGCTTATCCGGCCGGACCGCTGTGTAGCGGTGAACGTGTGCGAGGGGCCGGAAAATTCCGCGCCCCTTTACAGCACCATTCAGGCGCTGTGCACCCGCGAGCGGCTGCTGTTCCAGCCGGAGCCGCTTCGGGATATGCTGTGCAGCGGCGCGGCCTATGTGCAGGCTCTGCTGGCCCCGGGCCAGCAGTGGATGCTGGGGCGGCTGACCGAGCACACCCTGCCGGATGATCTGTTCGGGGAAATTTTGACACAATGCGAGCAGGAGGGCATGGCAGTTGACCGGGCACGGCTGGAAGAGCTCCACCGGGTGGCTGCCGCCGTGATGCAGCAGGGGCGGGTTCGCCTGCTGCTGTATGAATCCGCCGTGTCGGACCTGGTGGTGAGCGGCCAGGTGGAATTCTTTGACCGAATCGTTCAGCTGACGCTTGCCCAGCGCGCCCAGCTGCTTCAGCAGCTGATGAGCTGGAACGAGGCGGAGAGCGGGGTGGAGCTGCGGCTGATCCACGGCCGCCTGGTGCCGGATTTTCAGTACGATGTGCACCCCTGTATGTTCCTGAATGAGGCCGGCGCCACCCTTCGGCTGGAGGGATGCGACCAGGTGCTGCACGTGAACCGGCCGGAAATGGCAGCGGCCTATCTGACCTTTTTTGAAGAAATCTGGAATGGTGAGGCCCCGGGCGTTGTGCAGGAGCCGGAGCAAATTCGGCAGTATCTGGCCCATCTGCTGCAGAATGTGCGGATGCTGGCGGACATCCAGCCCCAAAACGGGGAAGAAAATAAGTGATTAAAACAGAGCACCCCAGCCGGGCGGATGCGCCTGCATTGCCGTGGGAGAGGCTCTGCTTTAATAAAGGCAAGGTGTGTTTGTGCGTCTTTGAGTACACACGAGCAGGAGAAACAGTTAGGAGGACAATGATGAGACAACACTTTAAGCGGGTAGTCTCGGCGGTGCTGGCAACGGCACTGGTGGCCCAGGTGGGCGTGGTTTCCGCATGGGCCGCGCCCTTCAAGGCCCAGGAGGTACCTGCCGCAGCCGGGATGCATCCCTTTACCGGAACCCCGGACCTGATCCGCAGCGCCGCAGAGGAGCTGAAGGCCCAGGGGGTTACCGCACAGGAAAAGCAGCAGGACGAAGCGCTCGTCCAGCGTGTGGAAACCACGGCGGATAAGAGCTACGATGCGGTCAAGTCTGACCTGGCGCAGGCCCTGGTGGCACAGCGCGGTGAGGGAACCGTGGACGTGGCCGATCTGGGCCTCTCCATGCAGGATCTGGCAGCGGTGCTGCACGAGACCCTGTACGAAAAGTACATGAACAACGCGGTAACCGATGTCTCCTATGAGACGACGGGCGGCAAAGTGACCGGCATCCGCTACAACATGAGCGAGGGCTTCGCCGCCGCTATGGACGCGGTGGACGCGGACCAGCTGGACGACGTGGACACCGAGGCTGAGGCCGAGGCCTCGGTTCAGCAGGCGGCTTCCGCCGTGGCTGTTTACGCCAACGAAGAGGAAGAGGGCGGCTGCCGCAACCACACCGTGGGCGGCAAGAGCTACAAGGGCGACCTGAACGGCGACGGCAAGATCACCGCTGCCGACCTGACTGTGCTGCGGGATATGGCCATGGGCGACCTGGAAGAGGACCTGAGCGCGGATATGAACGGCGACGGCAAGATCACCGCTGCCGACCTGACCGTGCTGCGCGACATCGCGATGGGCGACCGGGAGCCGGAGACCACCGTGATCCCCGCCGAAGTGAACTTCGAGTGGGAAGAAAAGGCGGACAGCACCCCCAAAACCGATGATCAGGGCAAGGTGCAGAACGGCGGCCTGCTCTACGATGCGGAGAACAAGAAGATCACCCAGGGCATCCTGCCGGATTATTCCTACAATTTGACCAAGATCTCCTTCACCTGCGGTGTGTGCGGTGAAACCGTGGAGATCACCGATGCCGCCACGCTGGCCAACTTCCAGGCCAACAAGGACGTGTATGTGAACACCAAGACCGGCAGCCAGACGCTGGTGGACCACGGCAAGGCGTTCACCGCCCCCGACGGCGAGAGCGCGGACGACTATCTGCTCTACACCGATATGCAGATCGCCACTTACATGGACGATACCTTCAGTGTGGACGAGAACGGCGCGCCCAAGACCGACGAAGAGGGCAATGTGATCGGCCTGTACACCGACAGCCGGGACAACGGCACCCTGGAGGTGCAGCGCTACTACGCCATGCTGAGCGCCTTCAATGCGGACAACGCCGAGTATCTGGGCGTCTCGTCCGATTACTGGACCGCCAAGAACACCGAGGCCAACCCCATGGCCGCGGTGAAGGTGCTGTGCAACATTGATGCGGACACGCAGGTGCCCCCCGCTCAGATGATCCAGCTGGTGCAGATGCTGCCCCAGGCGTTCATGGCCTATGTGCACTACTACGGTGCCGAGCTGCTGGCCATGCGCGACCAGGCCATGGCGGTGGTGAATGCCCTGCCCGAAGGCACCACCGAGATCCAGAAGCAGCTGGTGCTGCACGACTGGCTGGCCGACAACTGCACCTTTGATATGGGCGTGATGACCAACGTTACCGGCTCCGGCGGCAACCCGGAGACCGACCCCATCCAGATGACCACCTTTGGCTCTCTGCTCAGCGACCAGCTGACCGAGATGCCCACCTACACCACCACGGACGCAGACGGCAACACCGTGAACAAGGCCTACTACGGCGCCATCTGCCTGGGCTACACGGCCGGTTACACCTACCTGCTGCAGAACATGCATCCGGAAGTGTACAAGACCACCGACGACGAGGGCAAGGCCATTTGGAAGACCCCCGCCCAGGTGGGCGATGACGACCTGGTGGACTTCATCCAGGCCAAGTTCTATGCCGACACCGCCGAAACCAGCGTGGCCGGCGAGGGCTTCGGCGGCGGCGCATTCAACAACGTGCACTACATGAACGCGGTGCGCCTGCCCAATGCCGAAAACAAGGCGAACGGCGAGTGGTTCTACACCGACGTTTGCTATGACGACATCTATGTGGAGTGCATGGCCCAGTACCGCGGCGAGGTCCAGGGCAGCATTTACCACACCTACTTCCTGATGTCCCCCCAGAGCATTGCCAAGCTGTACGAGAAGGGCAAGTCCATTGACTACATCGATTCTCTGTACGATGGCTATGTGTACGAGGTGGCCAAGGACGCCGACGGCAACATCATTCCTTCGGAAAATGTGAGCTCCGACAAGAAGTACTACGACCCCACCCATCCCAAGTACAACAAGGTGGAGACCAGCAACGAGACCAAGAACGACAACACCAGCTATGAGGATTCCTGGTTCAGTGGTGCGGTGAGCCGCATCTACAACGACGGAACCAACTGGTACTATGTGGACGGTGGCTCCACCATGGCTTCTCAGCGCGGCAGCGTGGAGAAGAGCGACCAGATGGACAACATGAAGGATCAGTTCGACATGAAAGCCATCGTCCACAGCCAGCGCGTGAACGTGGAGAAGCGCAACAAGCTGAAGAGCCGCGCCGTGACCGCCCCGGATTACTGGGCCAGCAGCTCCTCCGGCAGCATGATGGGCGATAACACCAAGACCGATTCCTACGCCGTGACCCTGTTCGATTACGGCACCGGCAAGTTTGCCCAGAACGACAAGGCTCCGGTTCTGGAGAATGAGGCGAAGCGGGACTTCATTTACACCGAGCAGTACCCCAGCCTGACCCACAGCGTGGGCCTGTATGAGGGCAAGCTGTACTTCAACCTGGGCAATGCGATCTACACCTACGATCTGAAAGCTGCCGAGGGTGCCAACCCCGTGGCCCTGTTCAAGGAATACGACACCGTGCACTATTCCAGCGACGGGCGCGCCTTTACCGCAAGCTCCTACTATGTGGATGCCAGCAGCAGCAAGACCGTGCAGAACAAGCCCATTGCCGCCCTGGAAATCTACGAGGATTACGATTTCACCAATTGCTACACCCCCGTTATGGACGAGAGCGGCAATCCGGTCGGGATGCAGTTTGACGCGGCCAAGCTGACCAGCAACCCCACCCTGACGGTGAACGTGGCCACCAACTTCAGCTTCAGCTACCCCAACGCCGCCGATGCCGAGGTTCGTTACAGCCAGGAGGCCGTGAACCTGAACCCGGATTATCAGCGCCAGGTGAGCGATGCGGGCGACAACAACAACAGCGAATTCCTGTGGTGCGCCAACATCCGCGACAGCGCCAAGATGACCGACCTGCTGAGCGATCTGGCAAACGGCGCCAGCAGCGCGGTGAGCGTGGCGGCCAGCTGCACCAGCCCTGCCTTTACCCAGACTCGCACCGACAAGTATGGCCTGGTGAAGGGCGACAAGACCGTGGCAGAGGGCGACAAGGCCCTGGGCCACAGCTACAAGTTCAACGCCGATGAGGGCGTGTACATCTGCGAAACCTGCGGCCTGCACGCCTACGTTCTGCTGGAGACCGGCGAGGGCGGCACCGCTTCCATGAGCTCCAAGGCCGACAGCGGCATGGGCAGCATGGGCAGCATTGGCGGCATGGAGTCCGAGGTCACTCCTGTGGATCCCGCCCGCGAGGCAGCCACCAAGGCCAAGGACGGAAAGATCACCCTGACCGTCACCCCCGATGAGGGCTATACCATCGGCGAGGTTTACTACGTGGAGGAGGCTGCGGCCGAAACCACCGAGCCGACCGAGCCGGAGACCCAGGCGGACGAGGACACCAGCAAGGTGCCCCTGACCGCCAATGCGGACGGCACCTACACCATCACCAAACCCGAAGCCTGCATCACCGTGCATGTGACCTTTGAGAAGAATGAGCCGGAAGTGAAGAGCCATGCGATCAACATCGGCGAGATGAAGAACGGCGCGGTGACCGCCGCCGTGAACGGCGAAGCGGCTGAAACCGCCGAAAAGGACGCGGAAGTGACTCTGACCGCTGCCCCCAATGAAGGATACCGGCTGAAGGCCGGAACCCTGGCTGTGAGCTATCAGATTCCCGGCGAGAATGCCGAGCCTAAGACCGAGACGGTCGTTCTGACCCCCGTGGAGGGCAAAGAGGGCGTGTATACCTTCAAAATGCCCGCGGCGGACGTGACTGTGACGGCCGAATTCGAGCAGACCTACAAGGTGAAGGTGGACGACACGCTGAAAAACGGCAGCGTGAAGGCGGATAAGGAAAGCGCCGCGGCCAATGAGACCGTGCAGCTGACCGTGACCCCTGATGAGGGCTACGAGCTGGAGGCCATTGGTGTGACCTACACCGACGGAAACGGCCAGACGCAGAATGTGACGGTGAACAAGGACAACACCTTTGAGATGCCCGCCGGCGATGTGAACGTAACGGCCAGCTTCAAGGCCAAGGCCGAGGAGCCGAAGCAGCACAGCGTGACCGTGACCGTGAAGGACAATCAGGGCGGCACGGCCACCGCGGAGCCGAACCAGGCTGCTGCCGGTCAGACCGTGAAGCTGGACATTCAGGCCGATGATGGCTGGACCGTTTGGCAAGTGACCATGAACGGCGAACCGTTGACTCCGGACCCGAATACCAAAAAGGATTACCAGTTTGAGATGCCGGATGAGGATGTCAAGGTTGTTGTGGAGTTCGTCAACAACGACAGCCCCGCACCCGAAGCGTAAGAAGTGGGATTTCGGCAGGACCCGCCGCCGGAACGAGCGGCCGCACCCGGCGACTGACCGAGCGGCGGGCTGACTGCTGAAAAATATAGGAGAAAGATACCAATGAAAAAGAAATTGACGGCACTGCTGTGCACCCTGTGCATGGCTGTAGCACTGTGCGCCACTGCCTTTGCCAAGGCAGCGACCCCTACCCTGACCGCCACAGCCACCCTGAGCGAGGACAAGAAGCAGGTGAAGGTTGTGCTGAGCCTGAGCGGCATGGACGGCAACTACACCTATCTGACCAGCGACCTGGCCTACGACACCAACCAGATCACCTACAATTCGGCCGAGAACGGCGATGTGTTTGACGTGCTGCACGTTAACAAGGCCCGTACCCGCCTGCTGTGCGAGATGAATAGAGGTTCTGTGAACAAGAACGGCACCGCCGCCACCCTGGTGTTTGACGTGAAGGATGGTGTCACGGGCGACATCAAGATCGATGTGAGCAGCTTTATCACGGCCTACAAAGAGGGCAACTCCGGTGACGCTGAGGACATCGATATGGCCGCAACCTCCGCTTCCGTGACCATTGCGGCTGTTCAGCCCACCACCGCTCCTACCACCGAGCCCACTACCGCTCCCACGACTGAGCCTACCACTGCGCCCACCACGGAGCCCACCACCGCTCCTACCACCGAGCCCACCACCGCTCCTACCACCGAGCCCACCGCGGCTCCCACCACCGCACCTACCACTGCTCCCACCACCGCACCTACCACTGCGCCCACTGACAAGCCCACCACCGCTCCCACCCAGAAGCCTTCTTCTGACAAGAGCGATAAGGGCGACAAGAAGCCCGATTCTACCGCTGCTGCCACCGCAGTGCCCGCAGCCCAGACTCCCGCTTCCCCCAAGACCGGCGACACTGCGAACCTGGCCCTGTACGGTGTGCTGGGCGTGGCCTGCGTGGTTGCCCTGGGTGTTGTGATCTACCGCCGCAAGAAGGCCAATCACTAATTCAGATCATAGGAGAAACACGAGATGAAAAAGTTTTTGTCGCTGGTGCTGGCGCTTGGGCTGAGCATTTCGGTGTTGTCTGCTGCGGTGTTCGCGGAGGATGCCCCGGCTGAAGCACAGACTGAGGGCAGCGTGCCCGCCTCCACCCTGGAGCCTGCCGAAATGACCAGCTGGCCGCTGCATCATGTGGATGTGCGCATTCCCGGCACGGTGGAAGTCCGCCATGTGGACGAGAATGGAAACGTGCAGAGCACCGAGCAGGTCCAGGTGGGCGTGCATGCGGTTTCGATGAAGAAGAACGGCTTGGAGATGGGCCCCTTCTACCCCAAGGCCGGTCTGCCGGAGCAGCAGAAGGAGTTCGAGTGGCGCAACGATGAGCTGTGCCTCTCGGTGGACGATGACCTGAGCATCACCTGTAAAGTGTTCGGCACCCTGGCCGACGGCACGGTGTTTGAGAAGGAGTACACCCACACGTTTACGGCCGAGGAGAAGGAAGCAGCACGGCTGGCTTGCCCCGGCTGTGACACGATTCTGGCCGGCCTGGATTTCGACATTGCCATGAGCTTTGACGAGATCATTGTGCCGGTTCCGACTGCGACACCCACTGTGGAGCCGACTGCGACACCCACTGTGGAGCCGACTGCGACACCCACTGTGGAGCCGACTGCGACACCCACTGTGGAGCCGACTGCGACACCCACTGCGAAGCCGACCACCGAGCCGACTGCCGCTCCCACCAAGAAGCCTTCTTCTGACAAGGGCGATAAGAGCGAGAAGAAGGACGAGGCCACCCCTGCCGCAACGGCAGTGCCGGTAAAGGCTTCGCCCAAAACGGCGGATACGGAGCCTCTGGCCCTGTATGGCGCCGCTGCGGTTCTTTGTGCCGCCGCTCTGGTCGTGGCTCGCCGCCGCGCCAACCACTAAACCTTAAGAACCGGGCGCTTGCCCCGGTTTCGGCCCTGCGGCCCGTATAGCTTGCCTGCGGCAGCTGTGCGGGCCGCTTTTGTTGCTCTGCCGGGCGGAATATGCTATACTTTTTACAGAGATTTCGGTAAAAAAACGGCGGGCGCTGCCCGGCCGGGAAAAGGAACCATGCCATGAAAAAATTACTTGTGCGTCTGTTTTGCCTGGTCTGCGCAGCGGGGCTTGTGTTTTCGCTGTGGAACATCTGGACCATCCTGAGTGAATACCGGGAGGGCGACCGGATGTATGAGAGCGCGGCCAGCCAGTATGTCAGCAGCCAGCCGGAGCAGCAAGCGGAGACGGACCTGAACAAGGTGCCCATTCAGGTGGATTTTGACCACCTGAAAGCCCAGAACCCGGACGTGGTGGGCTGGCTGTACTGCGAGGGAACCCCCATCAACTACCCGGTGATGCAGGGGCGCACCAACGATGATTATCTGTATACCATGCTGGACGGCAGCTACAACAAGGCGGGCAGCCTGTTTCTGGATTGCGCCGCAGACCCGGGCTTTCAGGACCCGGCCCCGGTGATTTACGGGCACAGCATGAAAAACGATTCCATGTTCGGCACCCTGCACGACTTTTCCAAGCAGGAATACTACGATGCCCATCCGGTGATGTGGCTGCTGACCCCGGAAAAGAACTGGCGGCTGGATCTGATTGCCGGGTACGTTACCGTGGATACGGATGAGGTCTATCAGCAGCTGGGCAGTGTGGAAGCGCTTCAAACCTACCTGAGCGGTGTGATGCGCAAGTCCTCGTTTGCGGCCGATACCACGGTGGAGGTAAACCAGGTGGAGCGGGCCGTGTTCCTTTCCACCTGCTCCTATGAGACGGAAAATTCTCGGTACATTCTGGTGGGGATTCCGGTGGAAGTGAATGGATAAGACGCGATTTGACGATTAAAACTGAATCAAAGGCGCAGAAAGCGGAGGATGCACCGGCATCCTCCGCTTTTTTGCGTCCCGGCCCGGGAGTACAGAAGGCCAAAGCCACGCGGGCAGCGCCGGCCGGCAGGAGAAAGAGCGGCACGGAAAACAACCGGAAACCGTGTGAATCGTTCTGTGCCAATGTGAATTCATTTCGTCAATTTTTGGCAAGATGTGGCACGGGTGTTTTGCACAAAAACATGGTATGGTGGTAACAGACGCAGAGCGGAACGGGCAAAAATGCCCTGCCGCCCACGCGCCGGGGCACGGACCAAAGGCCCCGGCGGCACAACGTGCAGCAAATGGGGGTGGGAACCCATCTGCTGTCACGGAATAAAAACACAAGGCAGACCTCTGCTAAAACAAAAGGAGAACAGCAAATGGATCAGATGAAGAAGCGCCGCCTTGCCAGTGAGGAGCGGCCCTGGATGAAGTATTATCCGCCGCAGATGGTGGAGGGGATGGAGGTGCCCCACTGCACTCTGCGCGCCTATCTGGAGCAGAATATGCCCGGCCGGGCGGTTCCGGCGGTGCACTATTATGGCAACGACATTTCTTGGGACGAGCTTCTGAAAAAGGCCGATCAGGTGGCCAAGGCCCTGCACGCGCTGGGAATCGGCGAGGGGGACCGGATTCCGGTGTTCCTGCAGTCGGTGCCGGAGTTTCTGTATCTGCTGCTGGCCGCGGAACAGGTAGGTGCGGCGCTGGTCTGCCGGGACAACACCCTGCGGGAAAATGTGGAGGCGGTGGAGAAATCCGGCGCTTCGGTGATTTTTGCCCACGATTTCCTCACCATGCGGGAGATGAAGGCCTATCTGGCCTCCGGGCAGGTGAAGCACGTGGTGCTGGTGGACCCCTGCGCCTCCTGCGATTACGACACGCTGCGGCCCAACATCCGCACAACGCTGGACGAGCGCTATACGGCGCATAGCGCCGAAGGCCCGGCAGTTCTCGGCTGGAACGATTTTCTGGCGCTGGGGGACGCAGTGGAGCAGCTGCCCGCGGTGCCCCAGGATGAAAACCGGCCGCTGTTCTGTGCCTACACCAGCGGCTCCACCGGGCCGTCCAAGCAGGTGGTGCATTCGGCCTATTCCATGATCGGTGTGGTGTACCAGATGAACTTCTACGGCGCGTCGGATCAGTTCCGTCCCACCTGGCTGATCACGGTGCTGCCGCCCTGTCTGGTGGCCGTGGTGGTGTCCATGATGCTTATGCCGCTTGCTTCCAATAAGCTGCTGATTCTGGACCCCTTCTGCCGGCCGGAGGATGTGGACCTGGAGTTGATGCACTACCGGCCCAACTGCTGGCCGCTCATTCCCATGTTTGTGGATGTGCTGGTGCACAGCGCCCGCATTCCGGAGGATTACGACTTGTCGCATCTGCTGGCGGCGGGCGCGGGCGCCGAGGCAATGAACAACACCCAGCTGCAAACGGCCCAACAGTTCCTGCAAAAGCACGGCTGCAAGGCCACCCTCACCACCGGCTATGGGTGCAGCGAGGCGGGCTCCAACATCACCATGCCCATGTCTCCCTATCCCATCCGGAACGGCAACGTGGGCATTCCCATGCCGCTGACGGTGCTGGGCGTGTTCAAGCCGGGCACGCAGGAGGAGCTGGATTATGGGTTTGTGGGCGAGCTGTGCCGCACCGGCCCCGGCAATATGCTGGGCTACGACAGCCCGGAGGCCACGGCAGAGGTGCTTCAGCGCCATGCAGACGGGCAGGTGTGGCTGCATCTGGGCGATTTGGGCTACATCACCGAGGACGGCGTGGTATATACCCTGACCCGCGGCCACAGCCCCCGCTTCGGCGGCGGCGAGCTGGCCCTGCTGCCCATGGAAAATCTGGTGGCGGACGCAAACGTGAAGGGGATTCTGGATGAGTTCTTTGTGATCATTCCAGACAAAGAGCACCCCGGGTGCTTTGTGCCGTATCTGTATGTGGTGCTGGAGCATGGCTTCAGCGTGGCAGATGTGGAGCCCGCCATTCGCGCGGCGCTGGATGATTTCATGCAGCCGGAAGAGATCTTTGCGCTGCCGGAGCGGCCGTTCTTCCACTTCAAGACCAACCGCATCGGGCTGGCTTCTCAGCTGCTTGAAAAGCAAGCGAGTGCCGGGCGCAAGCGGGCCGTGAACGAATAAGCAACGCGCAAAAAAAGACCGCCCGGAAAAGACCGGGCGGCCGCAAGACCATAAAATCAAAGGAAGGGAACGCTCTGTGCGTTCCGGGGGCGGCGTGGCGAAGGTCACGCCGCTTTCGTTTTTACGCTCCTATTTCCGGCGGGTTCTGCATCGCCGGCCGTGCGGATGGTCGGCGCCCGTTCCGGCAGCGGCCTGACCCCGGCGGGGCATGAGAGTGGTTGGGAGAAACGCGGCTTACCGTTTGGCGGCGTTCTGCCAGAAAACGACCGGCTCGGTGTTCATGGGGAAGCACACCAGGGCGTTTCCGTCCAGGTTTTCCCGGTGCATATCCACTGCGGAGATCTGATGCTGATCGTAGGTGGTGTAATAGTAAATGCCCTTGTCGGCGTTGCAGCAGCTGGTGTAAATGGTGTATTCGTATTTGCCCGGCGCAACCTCACAGCAGCCCTTTTGCTGCTCGACAGAGCCGAGAATGTGGAACAGCTGGCTGACGCTGCCGGTTTCATCCTCCTCCGAATGGGCGTTGTTCCGCACAAATGCGGCCCGCACAAAGCGGGACTGGGAGGACAGATCGCCCGGAAGGCCAAGCCCGCCCATGCCGCGGCTGTAGGCGGACAGGGGCAGCCCCGGAGCAAACTGATTTTCGGGTTGGCGAGGGCTGAGGTTCCTATAATTGTTCAGGTTGAACATCTGAAACGGGAAGGGCGGGTTGTTGGTGAGTACCCCGGCGGGGTTGTCGTACACGTGCAGGCCGTCGGCGGTGGATTCCAGCGTGATGCAGCCGGTGCGGTCCGCAATCATCCAGTGCAGCGCGGCCAGAGGGTACTGGGGGCTGAAGGGCAGGTTTAAGAGGTTGGCCCCGGCCAGAAGCTCCCGGGCTTCGGCCAGGCTGGCGCAGCGGCCCAGCAGCCAGGGAATCAGCTCAAACTGCGCAATGTTCTCCTTTCCGTCGGCCGCGGGGTGATAGACCGCGTTGCCCACAAAGTTCAGCCCAGCCACGCACAGCCCGGCTTCATTGATGGCATCGTAGTACAGAGGATAGCCCTCTGCCACGTGGGCCATGCCCAGAATGGCGTAGTGGCGGTTCAGCTCTCCGGCCTGACGAAAGCGGAAGGGGTAATTGCGCGGTGTGACCACGAGCTGTTCCCCGTAGGAAAACTCATAGTCCAGATTGCGGCCAAAGTAAAAATCTTTGGTTTGGTAGGTGGCAGCGGTACACATAATAAAACCTCGCATTCAGGGCAGGCAAAGCTGCCGTTAAAAAATAATCATTGTGCGAATGAACGATTGCTGCTTATTGCAGCCGGAACTGCTCATACAGCGCCAGATAGTGCTGCTCCACCTGTGCGAAGGGGCGCACCTCGTAGGAAAACGCTGTGCTCATGGCCGGGGCAGGCCGGGCAGGCGGGTCGCGCAGCAGCGTAGTCAGATCGTACCAGAGCATATCATCGTCAATTTGCTTTACCTGGGCGGCTTCTTCGGCGGTAAGTTCAGAGCCGAGATATGTTTGGTAGATGACCGCCAGCAGCCGATTCTCCAATTGCTGATACGCGGGCAGGCTTTTCTTGAAGGGGCGCGGCACGTCCGACAGATACGCCTCGCTGGCGTCGTGCAGCAGGCAGGCGAGCACCACCCGGCGGCTCATGCCGCGGGCCTGCGCCTCCAGGGCGCAGTGGATGCAGTGCTGCCCCACCGAGAAAAAGGTCTGCACATGCCCGTTGCCGCGGCATAAAAGCGAGAGGGCATGGGCGATGTCCCGGATCTCCAGCCCCTCCGGCGTGGGGGCCAGCGGGTCAAAATGAATTCCGGTGTAGGTTGTGATGCAATCGGGCATGGTGCCGCCTCCCTTTAGATGATGATGCCGGCGCAGTGGTCGATCTCGTGCTGGATGATCTGTGCCGTCCAACCGGTGAAGGTTTTGATGTGGGGCTTCATGGCCCGATCCTGCCACTGCACTTTGATCTGCCGGAACCGGCGGGCCGGGCGCTGCCCGGTGAGGGACAGGCAGCCCTCCTGTGCCGGGTAGGGGCCCTTGCCGCTGAGAATGACCGGGTTGAACATTTCGCGCAGCGTTCCGTCGTCATCGAACACGATGATGGATTTGGGTTCGCCGATCATATTGGCGGCCATTCCAACGCAGTCGTCTTTGTGGGCTTTCAGCGTGTCGAGCAGGTCGTCGGCGATGGAAGCGTCGGCCGCGCAGGCGGGCTCGGCTTTGCGCGCCAAGAACAGAACGTCGGTTGCAATGGGGCGGATCATATAGGAAACTCCTTCTTTCAGTATGGCTTCTACGGTCGATTTTAGACGGCCCGGCGGCGGATGTCAAGAAACAGGGTGTGAACAAAGCGAGAAGGTTTTTGGGGCCGGCTTAAAGAAGGGCGGCTTTTTCAAACCGGGCAGAGAAATCCGCATAAAAACAATGGCAGGCATATTCGTGCCTGCCATTGCCTTATCGCTCCACAAATCAAGAGGCCGCCGCTCTTTATTCCACCCAATACACCTGGTGCTTGCCGTTGCCGCGGCCCAGCTCCAAACCGGGAATGCTCTGCACAAACTTGGAGAACTGGGAATACCCGTAATCCCGCACGTGAAAATTCTGAAAGCGGGTGTGCAGCTGGTTGCCCAATTCGCTCAGGCTCAGGCCGCGCTCACCGGCGGCCCGCACGGTGTCGGCCATCCAGTGTTCCACCTCGGCGCTGGTTTTCGCATCGCTGTGCAGCCGCACCAGCACGGTGTGACCTTCCTTGACCAGCTCCAGACTGGGAATCTCGTCCAAAAACTTGGAGAGCAGGCTGTAGCCATAATTGCGCACGTCAAAATCCGGGTATTTGTTCTGCAGCCGGCTGCCGATCTCGCCAAGACCGGTGGTTTTGCCCTTGTTTTCGTTCTCGGTGATGATCCCAACGATGTCGTTCTCCACAGTCTTTTTGGACAGCACCGTGCTGCTCTTTTCGGCGCGGGCGGCCTTATCCTGCTTTTTGCGCTCCAGCGGTTCGGCAGGCTCCGTCGGAGCTTCCTCCTGGTCGTCCAGCAGCAGCTCCAGATTGGTGAAAATGCTGCAGGCAGCCCGGAATGACCGGGGCGTTTTCTCCTCGCCCATGCCGATTACATTCATGCCGGATTCCCGCAGGCGGCTGGCCAGGCGGGTGAAATCGCTGTCGCTGGACACGATGCAGAACCCGTCCACATTGTGGGTGTACAAAATGTCCATGGCGTCAATGATGAGGGCCGAGTCTGTGGCGTTTTTGCCTACGGTGTTCTGAAACTGCTGGATGGGGATGATGGAGTTTTTCAGCAGTTCCTCCCGCCAGCGGCCCGCCTGCGGGCTGGTCCAGTCGCCATAAATGCGCTTGTAGGTGGTAACACCATACTTGGTCATCTCGTCCAGAATGCAGGAAATGTATTTGTGGGAAATATTGTCGGAATCGATCAACAGGGCATATTTTTTGTTTTCCAAATGCAATTGCTCCTTTGCGGTACAGCGGGGCTTGCGCGGGGCGTTTCTGCGCCACGCACCCGCTGTGCGTTCTTATTTGGCCTGAAGGGCCGTCACCGTCAGGGTTTTCTCGTTCACCCGGAATTTTACCTCATAGCCGCCGAAGGCCATGCCGTACACCCGCTCCGGGTCGTGCTGGTAGCTGGGGCGGGGGTCCTGGGCCAGCACCCCGCGCAGGGCCTCGGCCCGGCGGGGCGGCAGGCTCGCCAGCAGATTTTCCGGGTCCTGCACGGTCAGCTCATAGCCGGTGTTGCGGGTGGTAAAGCCGCCGGTGGCCTCGGGGTGGCTGTCCACATAGGGCAGGTAGGGCTTGATGTCGTAGATGGGGGTGCCGTCCAACAAGTCGGCACCCTGCACGTGCAGCAACGGGCCAAGCTCGGCGGAGTACTCGATCCGCTCCAATTTCACGCAGGAAAGCCCGATGGCATTAGGACGGAAGGGCGAGCGGGTGGCAAACACCCCCATGCGCTCGTTGCCGCCCAGCCGCGGCGGGCGCACGGTGGGGCTCCAGTTTGCCCGCACCGCGCGGGAAAACTGCCAGATGAGCCAGATGTGTGAAAATCCCTCCATGCCCCGCACGGCGTCCGGGTTGCGGTATTCCGGCTCAAACACAATGCGGGCTTCCAGCGCCTCCACCAGGCCGCTCTGGCGCGGAATGCCAAACTTCTCGGTAAAATCGCTGCGGATACGGGCAATGACCTTCATTGCGTGCTGTTCTTCCATGGTTCCCTCACTTTTCTGCGGCGCACCGTTACCCGATCACCGGCAGTTTCGATTCAAAGTTAAAGGCAAGCGCGGGTTCGGCCCGGCTGCCCTCCCGGGCCAGCGTGTCAAATTGCGCGATCAGCCGCACGGCCAGGGCGCGGGCGGTGCGGTAGCCTTCGGCCAGCTGTTCCACGCCCTCGGCGCAGGCAGGGTCCGGCGCGTAGCCGATCACCAGGCCGCTCAGGGCATCGTACTTGCCCGCCGCCTTCAAGCCGCCGTACAGCGCCGCCCGCTTGGCCGGGCCGGGGGCCAGAAACAGCTGGTCAATGCCCTTCATCCAGCGCAGGGCTTCCTGCACCTGCAGGGTGGTAAGGCCGGGGTAGAAGTCCCGGATGACGTGGGCATTTTTCAGCTCCGGCTGAATGTGCCGGGTCAGGGGCTGCCGCACCGGGTCCAGCCCGTCCTTCAGCATGAGGTAACGGTCAAACTCCGCCTCCAGCCCCACATGGCTCACCCCGTGGGCCGCCATCTGACGGGCCACAATGCCATGGCAGCTTTCGTCCAGCGCAAAATGGCACAGCACTCCGTAGGCATAGGCCCGGTGGGCATCCTGCCCGGGGTGGGCGGCGATCACCTGGGCCGCCCAGCGCACGAACACCTCGCCCGTCTCGCCGTGCAGGGCATAGCCCAGCCGGTTCACCGGGTTTTCGCGGTAGCCCCGGTAATAGAACAGAATGTCCGGCCCGTGCAGCCCGATGAGATAGAGCGAAGGCCAGCGCCCCACGACCTCGGCGGCGTCGGGGGCAAGTTCCAGCCGCACCTGGCGGCCCAGACGGTAATGGGCATAGTGGGAAGGCATGGCGTTTCTCCTTTTCCAAACAGCATGGCGGCGGCCCGCCCGGTTATTCCGGGGGCGTTTCTCCCCGGGCGTTCCTTTTATCATACCCTTTGCACGGCTTTTTTTCAACCGCGCCGCCCTCTTCGCGGCGGGCCGTGACGCAAAAAATCCCCACACGCGAACGTGCGGGGATTCAGGGGGGTATGTAGTATGGTGCAAAAAAGGCTGTGCCTTTTGGCGGGCTGCCTCAGGCCTCCTGGCCAAAGCGGAAGTACGTCGCGCGGGCCAGATCTCCCTCGGCCAGGTCGTCCAGCGCATAGCTCTCGCTCTCGTCAATGTCCTTCTGTGCGTCCGCGTCAGTGTCCGAGGGGGCATCCTTCGGAAGCAGGCCATACACCAGGCCGTCATACGCTTCCGGAACCAGGAACGTGTAGGTCTGGTGGCAGGCGTAAATGCCCCGGTCGGACTGAACACCGACCATGGGAGACCCCATGTCGGTCCATTCGATGTTCTTGGAGTAGTACACAGGATAATCCTGGCCGTCATAGGTCACGGTGGCCTCGTAGTCGAACCCGTCCGTGCCCATGATGGTGCGGGCGGGCAGCGTGCGGCCGGTGTACAGGTCATAAATGTCATTGGACCATGCAACGCGCCATTCGCCCTGCAGGCTCGGGTCGGTGTAGATCAGATGCATAGAGACTTCCGTCTCCAAGGTGACCTTCTTGTACCCTTCCTTTTCGTCGGAAGGCTCCACCGTCTGGTTGAAGCTGATGTCGGCATCGTCCCACTGGGCGTAAACGTCCGGGTTGTCCTTCTGCCAGGTGCAGTAATACACCTTCGGAGATTTCTCAGGCAGAGAGGGCAGAACCTCCACGCCATGCTCCGCAAAATAGTTGGACACCGCAGGGGCCGGGGCCGCGGTGGCCTCCGGTTCGCTGGATGCCGCTTCGCTTGCGGATTCGCTCGCGGCCTCGCTGGAAGCAGCGGACGAAGAAGCCGAACCGCCGCAGGCAGCCAGGCTCAGGGCCACCGTCAGCGCCAGCAGCAGGCCGATCACTCGTTTCATAAAATTTCCTCCTCAAAAATTCCTTTGCGTACTAACGTGTGAAATTCAAATTCACATAATTCATACCGTCACAACACGATTATAGTACCCCCCCGAAAAAAGTCAACAAAAATTTCACATTTTATTAAAGGCAAACCCAAAGGGCCTGCCCCAAGGCCAAACCAATCGGCCATGGGGCAAGCCCTTTTGCCCATTCTGTACGGGTTACTTCTCTTCGTAACTCTTGCAGAAATGGGGAATCTCCTGCGTGGAACAGGTGCAGTGTTCGGTGACCCTGATCTCAGGCAGGTCACACTTGCAGCCCGCCATGTTGTGGCGGCAGGCGCACACATCGCAGCTTACGCCGGTGTTCTCCATGTTCATCACCCTCCTTTGCCCGTTAGTATGGGCAAAGAGGAGCGGATTATGCATACGGAGGGCGGGTCATTTCTGCTTTGCGGCCAGCCACTCCCGCCGGATGCTGCCATCGTCTACGATGATCCACCATAGCAAAAAAGCTGCCCATACACGCAGGACAGCTTTTGTTTATCAATTTTGCATTACGGAACCAGGCGGCGAAGGCCCGGAATCTTCTTCAGCAGCAGGGTTGCCGTGATGGCCAGCAAATACACCGCTGCCGTACCCAGAATGCGCCACTCCCAGCTGCGCATATTAAACCCGAAGGTATCCAGCAAAAAGCGTATGATGTAAAAATGCGTCAGATACACGCCGAAGCTGGCGCCCGAAACGGTGCGCAACAGCTTCTGTGCCCTTTTGTTTTCCGTGAAGAACGTCCAGTCATGATACCAGAACCATACAAACACGGCCACGGCCAGCACAATGCAGGGGAAGCGGTCGCATCCGCTGAACATTCCGTCCACCCCCCCCAGTAAATAAGAACGAATTAACGTACCAAAATAGCGGAGCAGCAGACCAAATACACCCAGCGGGTAAATGACCCGGCAGCGGATCTGCTTTGAGATCGGGTAATGGGTGACGTAGTAGCCGATCAAGAGAAAAATCACCATGCCGCCGCCGTTCACAGGCATATTCAGCGCACTGTTGTATGCAATGCCGGCCAGGCTGCACAGCAGCGGCAGGCAGGCGGTGGTGACAAACGATGCGGCAATGCCGTAGCGGCAGGCGGTTTCGCGGTTTTCCTGCGGAATCAACGACAGAAACGGAATGGCCAGATACAGCGCAAACAGCGGCGGGAAGAACCAGTAAATGCTCAGGCCCCGGGTGTTCAGTACGGCATCCAGAAAAAGCGGGGCGCTCTTCAGAACATCGGGCTCCAGCCCATGGGTGACGAACACCGCCCAGAAGATGGAAACCACGCTCCAAAACAGGAACGGCACACCCGTGCGGCCCAGCCGCTTCTGAAAATATTCCCAGGTGGTGTAGCGGGTTCGATAGTCCAGCAGGGTTGCGCCGCTGATCATGAAAAACACCGGGACCGCCCAAAAGCAGACACACTCAATGATCAGGATGGTGAGCCAGTAGCGTTCGTAGGAAAAACTCCACACTGCCCCGTTCATGTGCATTGCAATCACCGCAATGCATGCCACAATGTTCATCACATCCAGTGCCGGTTGATACGAACGGTTTTCCTTCATATCAGCGATACTGCTCCTCCCACTGGTACAGGGGGAAATCATCTTTGACGATGCCCAGCCGCTTTTTCAGGTTTTCCCGGCGGCGGGTCCCCTTGGGGGCAAACAGATTCACGATCTTCCGCGCAATCTTCTTCACAAGGGATTTGGCTTTGTTCTTGCCGTTGCGCAGGCTGAACAGATGATACTCATGCAGATGGTTGCGGTTGGTGTCAAAGGCCATATCCCGGCCCAGCCGCATAACCATCTCATACAGCATCACCTCATAGAACGGCGTCTGGCGGGCAACGCTCCAGAATTCACTGTACCGGTCGGCCGGCACGCGGTTCCAGGGCTTGACAAACCCGGCGTAGTGGATGATTTTGGGGTTCTTGGCCGCGGCATCGTACTGCAAGCGATGCTCTCTGGGCGCAAACCGGAACACCTCCGACACGCGGGTGAAGTCGTTGTCAAACAGCAGGTTCCACTCCTGCGGCAGATACACCACCTGGTTCTGGCAGCAGACGTTCAGCACGTCCTGGTCGCTGTACTTGTAATCCACGCTGGCCAGCTCCAGCCACTCTTCCTGGGTGTGTGCCTTGCGCATTTCCGTCAGGTTCAGCAGCAGAACGCCTGCCTGGAAGTAACGGTAGGGGTCCTCCAGCTTCAGCGTCTTGACGGCATACTTCATCATGCCGGGGGCAAAGCCGTTGATCTGGCTGGCAAAGTCCACATCCAGAACGGCACCCAGCATTTTGCCGCGCACATCGGTGTCGTACAGCTCGGCCACGTCGCCCTGAATCACAATGTCACCGTCCAGATACAGCACCTTGTCGTAATCCGGCATCACGCTCTGGATCAGGAAACGGTAGAAGGTTTCCACGCTGATGTGGGCATGAGCCGTCAGGGTATAGCCCTCCAGCTTGCTCACCGCGTTGAAATAGCGCAGCTGCGCATTGGGGTACTGGGCCACCATGCCCGACAGCATGGACTTGTTCTGCGCGGTGATGTCCGACTCCAGCACCACAATGTCATAAAAGCGCTCCGGGCTGGCGTGCAGCAGCAGCGACTTGATCGCCACGCTCAGCGGGCCGACGAAGCCGTTGTTGGCCGCAAACACCACAGGCACCAGCCCGGCCTTGTTGGGCTTGCTCAGAGGGATGTTGCGCTCCGGCTTGCGGAACAGCACACAGGGCACCTCCCGGACGACCAGCTCCGGGCAGGTCTTGCGCTTGTAGTCGATAAAAATGCCGGTCAGGCGCTCGGCCAGATGGCCGGGGGTGCGGTAGCCTTCCACCGAATAATGGCTCATGTCCGCCCGCTTGTCAAACTCCTGCAGCAGGTCAAACAGCCACTGGGCGTATTCCTGGAACAGCTCTTTGCGCATCACAAACATATTGCAGTAATAGCCGCTGGGGCCGTCCAGATACCGACGCGCAGTCTCGCTGTATTCGGGGCACTGCTCGTCCATGATCTGAAGCAGCAGGTCCAGATCCTTCTCGTGCAGGCTGCAGCCCTTCCGGTAGTGGTCCCGGATGCTGGTGTAGAACTCCGGCATTTTGGTTACGTCCACCCGGTCGGTCACCACAATGTCCGCCCCCTCGATCACTTTACGGGCGGCGGCCTCATCCAGACCGTACTGGGCAATGTTCTTCTCGCTGATGTACTCCGCGATCACATTGCCGTAGACATCTTCCTGCGCGCGCGAGGCGGAAAAGCCGAAATAGCGGCGGTAGTGGCAGAAGCCGTAGTAATCTGCCTGCACGTTTTTCCAGGCCCAGTACTGCACGGTCATCTCACAATAGGAGCGGTTCTTGTCCGAAATATTCTCGCCGGCATCGTCCCGGGCAAACTCCGGGTTCATCGTCTGCTGCGTCAGCGCTGCACCGCCGTAAATCGGATGATAAATGCTCTGCGCAACCTGCTGGCTGTCTTTTCCCGGCGTATTGCACACAAAAATCTGGATATCCGACACTTTTTGATCCTCCATTGCACTGTCACTTTGTTCAGGAACGGTCGCCTTCTGAAAATTTCAGGGGTCTTGAAAATGCTTTTTCGGCGAAAACCGGCGGCCCCGTGCCGCACGCGGCTGCCGCCTACGACATACACACGTGAAACCGGCCCACCTTAGTTGGTGCGCCGGTTCAGATACAGTAGAACAAGTTTATTCTAACCTATCAATTAAGAAAAATCAATTCTCGCCGAGAAAATTCCGCCTCTTACACATTTTTCACCTATTTTTCGCGTGCTGTTTCGGTATCCCTCCACAAGCGAGTCTGCATTGGGTCACTCTGCGGGCAGCAGCTGATCGCGCTTATGCAGGAACAGCGTGATGGCGGTGCAGCTGGCCAGAATGTCGGCAATGGGCTCGGCGGCGTAGATGCCGAACACACTGCCGGTGAGCCGCGGCAGCAGAATTGCCAGCGGAACCAGCAGGATTACCTTGCGCAGCAGCGCCAGAAACAGGCTGATCTTTGCCTGCCCCATGCCCATAAAGCAGCACTGGCAGGCCATCTGCATTCCAAAGGCCCAGATGCCGGCGAAATAGATCCGGGCAACCAGGGCGGTCAGGCGGACCAGATCGGCGTCCGGCGTGAACAGCCGCGCCAGCCAGCGGGAGCCGAAGCAGCCCACCAGGCAGGCCAGCACGGTGAATGTGCAGCACACTTTCAGCAGCAGGCGGGCCGTCTGGCGCACCCGGCGGTAGTTTTTGGCGCCGAAGTTGTAGCTGATGATGGGCTGGCTGCCCTGGCTGATGCCCTGCATGGGCAGCATGAACATCTGCATTACGCTTTGCAGAATGGTGATGGTGCCCACATACAGGTCACCGCCGAAGTGCTGCAGGCCGCTGTTCAGCGTGATGGACACCAGGCTCTCGGTGCTCTGCATGATAAAGGGGGCAATTCCAAGCCCGGCAATGCGGGCCATCACCTTGCCGCTGGGGCGCAGGTTGGCCCGGCGGATGTGCAGCCCGGACTTCGGCCCGGTGAGAAAGCGCAGCACCCACGCGGCGCTGACCGCCTGGCTGAAAATGGTGGCGAGGGCCGCGCCCTTCACCCCAAGCCCCAGCCCGAAGATGAGAAGGGGGTCCAGCACCAGATTCAGCACCGCGCCGATGAGCACGCTGAGCATGGCCACGGTGGACTGCCCCTGGGCCGAAATGAAGGTATTCAGGCCCAGTGCAAACTGCACGAACACGGTGCCCCACAGATAGATTCCGATGTAATCCAACGCATAGCCGATGGAAGCATCCGAGGCGCCGAAGGCGTACAGAAACGGGCGCTTGCCCACCTGAAACAGCACGGTGAGCAGCACACTGAGCACCGCCAGCATGGTGACGCTGCTGCCCAGGATCTGCTCGGCGCCTTCCCGGTCGCCCTGGCCCAGCTTGATGGAGGCCAGCGGTGCGCCACCCTGCCCAGCAAAGGCGGCGAAGGCGGAAACCAGCATCAGAATGGGGGAGCACACCCCCACGCCGGTGAGGGCCGTGGCCCCGATGCCGGGAATGTGGCCGATGTAAATGCGGTCCACTACATTATAAAGCATATTGATGAACTGGGCGGCCACGGCGGGCAGCGCCAGCTGGAACATGAGCTGGCCGATGGGGGCCGACCCCATGCGCTCCTCTTTGGTCATTGCAGCAGCCATGGTCAAATCTCCTTGGAAGCGGAGGCTTCCAGCCCGGCCAGCAGCTCGGCCGCCCGGCGGCAGGCCCACAGATTGGTGCTGTAGCCGGCGGCCTTCTCCAGAGCAGCCTTGGCACCGGCCTTGTTGTGGTCGGCCAGCAGCACCTGCCCCAGCATCAGCTGGTTGCTGGCAGCGTAGAAGGGCGGCTGGCCGGAGGCGGCCACGGCCTTTACCCAGGCCACGTCGGTGGCCCAGCCTTTGCTGGCGTTCAGGCGGATGCGCAGGCAGCGGGCGCTCTGCACCACATCGCCGCCCAGGGCATTGTCCTTATCTGCCTTCACCATAGCTTCCAGCCGGGTCAGGCAGTCGGCTGCCTTATCCAGCTGGTTCATCTGGATGTAGATCAGGCAGCGGTTGCCCAAAAGCAGGCCGTCGGCCCGCACCTGCTCCTTCACGCTGGGGGCCTCGTCCAGCAGTTCCAGCGCCTTTTCGTACTGGCCCAGATTGGCATAGGCGGTGCTCAGGTAGGCCAGCATAGTCAGCTGCACGTTGGGCCGTTTGCCGGCCTTTTTCAGCAGCGGCTCATAGACGGAAATGAACCGCTCGGGGTCCATGTCCCGCAGCAGGATGTTTAGCTGCTTCTGGTGCATTCCGGTGGCGCTGAGCATGGTGCCGGCGAAGGTGATGAGGGTGGCCACCGCGAGGATGGCCACGGTGATTCCCAGATTCAGCCCCAGGGTGGTGTGCAGCATACTGCCCAGAACCAGCACAGCGGCCTCGCACAGAAGCCCCACCACAACAACAAACGGATACAAAACGATCATGGTACTACCCTCCGGCCCGGCTGCGGCGGGCGCCGCCGCCGGGCCTATTTACAACGTTATAAATAGAACAAACACTATCATAGCGCAAAACCGGGCAGGGCGCAAGAACCACCGTCCCACGGACGCCGCATTGGTGGGCAATTGTGCAAAACGGAATGTGAAATTACACAAAAATCAAAACAAGTGTATCGAAATTTTGGGGCGAGTGCTGTATAATAAAGAAAACAAAACCGTACCCCGAAGGCCCGGGCGGCTGCCCGGCAGAGGGCGCGGGGCCTGCCGACCAATCGGCAAGCCGGAAAAGGAGGCTTTCTCTGTGAAACTGACCTTTTTGGGCGCTGCCCATGAAGTAACCGGTAGCTGCACGTTGCTGACGGCCAACGGGCGCAATTATCTGATTGATTGCGGCATGGAGCAGGGCCGCGACATTTATGAGAATCAGCCCCTGCCCATGGCACCCGGAGAGCTGGACGGCATTCTGCTGACCCATGCGCATATCGACCATTCCGGGCGCATTCCGCTGATGGTCAAACAGGGGTATGGCGGCCCGATTTATGCCACCAACATCACCGCCCGCCTGTGCGACATCATGCTGCGGGACTCGGGCCACATTCAGGAGTTTGAAGCCGAGTGGCGCAACCGCAAGGCGCAGCGCAGCGGCGCGGCCCTGTATGAGCCGCTGTACACGGTGCAGGACGCCATCAATGCCATGGGGCAGTTCCAGGGCTGCAACTACGGCGAGGTGGTGCAGATTGGCCCCGGCCTGAAAGCGCGCTTTACCGACGTGGGCCATCTGCTTGGCTCGGCCAGCATTGAGCTGTGGGTGGAAGAGGACGGCAAGACCACGAAGCTGGTCTTTTCCGGCGACATCGGCAACCTGAACCAGCCCCTGCTGAAGGACCCGATCTATTTGAAGGAAGCAGACTTCGTGGTGATGGAGTCCACCTACGGCGACCGGCTGCACGGCGAAAAGCCGGATTATGTGGCGGAGCTGACCGAAATTCTACAGGAAACCTTTGACAAGGGCGGCAACCTTGTCATTCCCTCATTTGCGGTGGGCCGCACCCAGGAGATGCTGTATTTTCTGCGGCAGATCAAGGCAGAGGGTCGCCTGAAGGGCCACAACGGCTTCAAGGTCTATGTGGACAGCCCGCTGGCCGTGGAGGCCACCAGCATTTTTGACGAGAGCAGTGAGGAATGCTTTGACAAAGAGGCCATGGCTCTGGTGCAGCAGGGCATCAACCCCATTCGCTTTCCGGGGCTGGTGACCACCACCACCAGCGACGAATCCCGTGCCATCAACTTTAACAATGAGCCGAAGGTCATCCTCTCGGCCAGCGGCATGTGCGATGCGGGCCGCATTCGCCACCACCTGAAGCACAACCTGTGGCGGCCGGAGTGCACGGTGCTGTTTGTGGGGTACCAATCCGGCGGTACGCTGGGCCGTGCCCTGGTGGAAGGGGCCAAGGAAGTCAAGCTGTTCGGCGAGCCGATCGAGGTGCGGGCTTCCATCCGGGTGCTCAGCGGCATCAGCGGCCACGCCGACCAGGCCGGGCTGGAAACCTGGGTGAACAGCTTTGAACCAAAGCCCAAAAAGGTGTTCGTGATCCACGGCGAAGACAGCGTGACCGAGATCTTCTCGGCCCGGCTTCAGGGGCTGTATGGGCTGGACGCCCAGGCCCCCTACAACGGCGCCATTTATGACCTGGCCGAGGGCCGCTGGCTGTACGAGGGCAACAAGGTGCGCCTGCAGCCTGCCGCCGCGCAGGGCGGCCAGGCCCGCAAGGTCAGTGGTGCCTACCAGCGCCTGCAGGCAGCCTGCCAGCGTTTGGCGGCCGTCATTGCCGACAACGAGGGCGGGGCCAACAAGGACCTGGCCCGGTTTGCCGACCAGATCATCGCCCTGTGCGACAAGTGGGACCGCTGAGCGGGGCCGCAGCATGAACGGCGGGCGCGTACCTGTGCGGTTGAGGGCTGCATAAGCGCACACACCGGCGAGTAAAATCAGAATCGGATGCCCGGTTTCGGGCAGAATGGCGGGACGCTTTTGGATGTGCGGGCAGCAGGCCCGGCGGCAGAAAAGTGCCCCGCCTTTGTTTCGGCGGCGTACCCTGAAAAACGAGGAGGAGAAACCAGTGAGAACCGCATTCCCGTATCGCTGGGTGATCTGTGCCTGTGGGCTGGTCACGATTTTCATTTCCATCGGGCTGATAAGCAACGTGTTTTCCATCTATCTGCCCTACATCGTGCAGCAAAACGGCTTTACCAACACCCAAACGGGCCTGCTTACCACCATGCGCACGGTGGCCGCCCTGCTTTCGATGCTGGGGGCGGACGGCTACTACCGGCGGTTTGGTCTGCGGCGGGGGCTGACGCTGCCCTTTTTGGCCACCGTGGCGGCCTATCTGCTGTACGGCAGCACCCGCACCCCGGCGTTTTACTACGGGGCGGCGGTGCTCACCGGCCTTGGGTATGGCCTTGGGGGCATTTTTCCGGTGGCGTTGCTCATCCGGGCGTGGTTCCCGAAGAAAACCGCCACGGCCATGAGCATTGCTGCCACTGGCAGCGGCATTGCGTCCCTCCTAGGGCCGATGACCGTGACCCGCTGGGTAAACGCCTACGGGCTTTCGGGCAGCTTTTTCCGGGAGGCATGGCTGATCCTGGCGCTGGCCGGGATGGTTCTGCTGCTTGTGAGGGACGGCCCGCCGCCATTGGCACCGCAAGCGCCAAAAGAGCAGACACTGGCGCAGTCTGCACCGGGCGGCGGGGCAGGCGGGCTGCCCCGACCGGTACAGGCCGTGATAGTGGGGGTGTGCGGCCTGATCGGCACGTTGGGAATTACGGCATTTTCCTCGCTGCCGCTGCTGTACACCACCGCCGGAATGCCCATGGAAACAGCGGCCGCCTGCCTATCGCCGCTGGGGCTTTTCCTGATGGGAGGGCAGCTGCTGTACGGCCGGCTGGCCGACCACGCCGGGCACCGGGCCGCGGCCCTGAACGCCAGTGCGGCAATGGCTGCGGGGCTGGCCCTGTGCTGCCTGGCAAACCGGGCGGGGCCGGGGCTGATGCTGGCGGCCTTGGTGCTGCTGGGCGGGGGTATGGCGCTTTCTACGGTGGCCTTTTCGGTGTTCGCGGCGGATTTCAGCGCCCCGGGGCAGTACGCCGCGGTGCTCAAGCGTTACCAGGCCGCCTACTCGGTGGGCGGGTTGCTTTCCGGCGTGGTTCCAGGCATGCTGGCGGATGCCACCGGCAGCTATGTGCCGGTGTTTGCCGGGTTCCTGCTGCTTTCCGGTGTGATCGGCGCGTGCCTTGCGGGGGTGTACCGGCGGTACGGCGGGCCAGCCGCCTGAACCGAGAGACCGAAAAATGGCGTATTTTCAAAAATTGAGGTACCAATTCCATTCGGAATATGGTATAGTAGCGTTGTCGCTTTGGCGGCAGGCGCTGCACACAACGGCAGGCGGTTGGCCACACTTCCCGGAAGGGGATGAGGCAGATGCGATTTACAGGAACGTTCCATATCGGCCGCAAGACCGTTACGCGAAGTTCCGTGGTAAAAAGCAAGAACCGCCACCCTGGCCGGTGACGGTCCTTAATTGACCCAAACCCCAAAGGGCGAACCGCTTGTCGCAGCGCCTTTTTTATCCTCAACTATAATTGCCTTTGGCGGAACCGTCAAGAGCGGTTAAGTTCTGACCCGCAATTTGCCCGCAACAGATTTTATCCCCATTGCACCCGATTGCATGAAACAGCATCGTGCTTGAACAACAAGCGGAATTGTATGCGATGCTTCATTTGATTTTTTGAACTTCCCATACCTCGCCCGGCGAACGAAGCCGCCGGCTCAGCCCGCAAGAAACAGGAGAAACCACCTTGGAAGACACACAGCGAATATACACCACACTCAAACAGGTTTTTGGCTACGATGAATTCCGTCCCGGCCAGGAGGAGCTGGTCACAGCTTTGCTGGACGGGCGAGATGCGCTGGGGGTTATGCCCACCGGTGCGGGAAAAAGCCTGTGCTTTCAGCTGCCGGCCCTGCTGATGGAGGGGGTCACGGTGGTGGTATCGCCGCTGGTTTCACTGATGAACGACCAGGTCACCTCGTTGGTGGCCATGGGGGTGCGCGCGGCCTACTTCAACCAGTCCCTCACACCGGGGCAGTACCAGAAGGCGTTGGGGCTGGCCATGCAGGGGCGGTATAAGATCATTTATGTGGCCCCGGAGCGGCTGGCCACCCCGCGTTTTGCCGCCCTTGCCCAGGTGCTGCCCATCAGCATGGTGGTGGTGGACGAAGCCCACTGCGTCAGCCAATGGGGCATGAACTTCCGGCCGGATTATCTGGCGGTGGCTGATTTTGTGGCCAGCCTGCCGGCCCGGCCCGTGGTGGCGGCGTTTACCGCCACGGCCACCGGCCGGGTGCGGGCGGACATTGAGGAGCTGCTGCACCTTCAAAACCCCGCGCAGGTGACCACCGGTTTTGACCGGCCAAACCTCTACTACGGCGTTATGCGGCCCCGCAGCAAGGATTCGGCGCTGCTGGAGCTGCTGGAGCACCACGCGGAGGACAGCTGCATTGTATACTGCGCCACCCGCAAGGAGACTGAGCGGGTGGCCGGAATGCTGACGGACCGGGGGATTGAGGCCCGGTGTTACCATGCAGGCATGGAGCAGGAGGCGCGCCGGGCCAGCCAGGAGGACTTTGTGTTTGACCGGGCCAGGGTCATGGTGGCCACCAACGCCTTCGGCATGGGCATTGATAAGTCCAACGTGCGGCTGGTGGTGCATTACAATATGCCCAAGGATCTGGAGAGCTATTACCAGGAGGCGGGCCGCGCCGGGCGGGATGGCGAGGAAGCCGATTGTGTTCTGCTGTATGCCCCCAAGGACGTGAAGCTGAACCAGTTTTTGATTGAGCACTCGGACCCTGCCCCCGGAATCACCGAAGAGCAGGCGGCCCAGCTGCAGGCCAACGACCAGGAGCGGCTGCGCCAGATGACCTTTTACAGCACGGGAAAAACCTGCCTTCGGGCGCGCATTCGACGATACTTCGGCGAATATGCCCCTAAGGAGTGCGGCTTTTGCTCGGTGTGTGCTCCCCGGCCCTGGCTGGAGGACCATACGGACGACTTTGAGTGGGACACCCAGCCGGAACTGACTCGCCGCCCGCGCCGCACGGTGCCCATTCAGGAGGAGGGGCTGCCCTATCCGGAAGAGCTGTACCGCCGCCTGAAAGAGCTGCGCACCGCCCTTGCCCGGCGGCAGGGTGTGCCTGCCTACGTGGTGTTTACCGACGCCACCCTGCGGGCTATGTGCCGGCGGCAGCCCACCGACCTGGCCGGGATGGGGGAGGTGCCCGGCGTGGGCGAGCGGAAACTGCGCCAGTACGGGCCGGATTTTCTCACGGAGATTCATGCGTGGCAGCAGGAGCATTAACCGGCGTTGAGACGGAAGGAGAGGGCACATGCATCCCATCAAGCACTTTAAAACCATCACCCACCACAAAATTCTGGTGGCGAAGTACTGCTTCCGCATCGGGCTGTACCGCCAGGGGCTGACCCACGACCTTTCCAAGTATTCGCCCACGGAATTCTGGGCCGGGGCGAAGTATTATCAGGGGGACCGCAGCCCCAACGAAGCCGAGCGGGCGGACAAAGGATACAGCGCCGCCTGGCTGCACCACAAGGGGCGCAATCGGCACCATCTGGAATACTGGGTGGACTACACCGGAAACAACGACTGCCCGATGGACGGCGTGCGTATGCCGGAAAAGTATGTGGCCGAGATGATCTGCGACCGCATTGCGGCCTCCCGCACCTACCGAGGGGCGGCCTATCAGGATGAGGACCCCTGGAAGTATTACGAGGGCAGCCGCAAGCATTACCTGCTGCATCCGGAGACCCGCGCCCTGCTGGAAAAGCTGCTGATGATGCTGCGGGATGATGGCGAGGACGTCACGCTGGAGTACATCCGCACCCAGGTGCTGGGCAGGCGGTGAGGGAGCGGCCCGGTTGTACAAAGCCGAACCGGTGTGCTATAATAACCACTGTATCATAAAATACGCGGATTTTTATAAAGCAGGGGCGGCGTGCAAAGCACTCCCCTCTGCACAGGAGGAGCAACATGGCCAATTATGGCAGCGGCAGCAATTGGAATGGCCCGGACGGCGGCAGTCGTCTGCCCTTCAACAACGGCAAGGACATTCCGATCATTCTGATCATTCTGGCGTTTGTGTTTGCCTGGCCGCTGGGGCTGCTGCTGGTGCTCTATAACATTTTTGGCCGTGAATGGGCCAAAAAGCTCAACCAAAATCAGGGCTGGCAGAACGGCACGTATTATGCCAGCTACCGGGAGGCCGGGGCGGCAGACAACGGGGGCGAACCGGTCAACGTGCGGGCCCGTCGCCCGGAAAAGGCCGCCGCGTCGAACCGGAAACCAAAAAAGGCCGGCCGCGGCTGGCCCTTCTGGCTCACGGTGGCGGGCGGTTTCTGCGCCGTGTTTGGCGCGGTTCTGGCGGCGGAACCGCTGACCTGGCTGCTTACCCTGGGGGTGGATTCCTACACGCTGTCCGAATTGGCCAGCGCCTTGGTTTGGGTAACCAGCGGTGTGGGCCTGCTCATTGGCGGTGCGATGGGGCGCAAGAGGATGCGCCTATTCACCACCCTGCAGGCCGTGGTGGGCACACGGGACAACATCCCGGTGAGCGAGGTGGCCGCTGCCCTGGCGCTTGAGCCGGAAAAGGCCCGCAGGCAGCTGAACAAGGCTCTGGATAAGGGGCTGTTTGGCAGCGGGGCCTATCTGGATATGCGCACCGATACGCTGGTGATCCGGGGCGAAGCACCGCAGCCCGAGAAAAAGGCCGCGGCGGCGGAAAAGCCGGCAGGCGAGAGCCAGTATCAGGCCATTCTGCGCCAGCTTCGAGAGGTGAACGATGCCATTCCCGGCGAGGAAATGAGCGCGAAGATCGACCGGCTGGAGGCCATCACCGCCAAGATTTTTGCGGCGGCGGAAAAGGACCCGGAAAAGTTGCCCAAGATGCGCCGCTTCATGGATTATTATCTGCCCACAGCCCTGAAGCTGCTGAATGCGTACAGCCAGTTTGACAGCCAGGGCGGCGACGGCGAAGTGATCCGTCAGTCCAAGCGGAAGATTGAGCAGACCATGGACGTGCTGGTGGAGGGCTTTGAGACCCAGCTTGACAACCTGTTTGCGGACGATGCCCTGGATGTGGAAGCGGACATTCGCGTTTTGCAGAACATGATGGCCCAGGACGGCCTGGGCGAGGAAGGCGCGTCCCCCTTCGGCAAGGGCGTGTGAGCACGTGCGCTGTAAATAAAGATTGCAATGAAAAAGGCCCGGTGCCGCAAGCTGATTCAGTCTGCGGCACCGGGCCTTTTTGCGTTTTCCTTTGTCGGTTGAGGAAAGCGTGAGGATTTCATTGCAAATGCTTTAAAACAGCCGGCGCGGCCTTTTGCGGGGCGGCTCACCGGCCGACGATATGCAGCGTTATACCAGCCCGGCCTCGGCGTCCTGCGCGGCCTGATTGGCTAGGCGGCGGGCCAAGTCGGCGCGGCGGCTGTCCAGCAGCAGGTTCTGGCTGTACTGGTCGTAGCGCGCACAGCCGTTTTCGGCGATGAACGGCCCGCTTGCAGGGCCGAGCGACAGCTCGGTGATGAACACCACCATCTCCTGCCCGGGGCCGAATGCCTTTTCCATAAAGTCAAAGGCGGCTTCCAGGGCACGGCCGGCCTCGGCCGCGGCGGCTTCCCGCTGCTCCACCTGGTGGGTGAAGGCCTCCTGCACCAAGCCGAAGGCGTCCTCTCCGGTGAGGAACGATTCATCGGCCAGCAGGGCGGCATACTCTTCCAGCCGGGCCTGTGTCTGCTTGTGCAGCTTTGCGTCGGCGGCGGTGGCAAGGTCGGCCTTCTTCTTCTGGTCAAAGCGGGCCTGCCGGGCGGAGATCTGTGCCCGAAGCAGAGCGGCCGGGGGTTCCTGCCCGTTTACCAGCGCAGGGCGCAGGCGCTTTAATTCCTGGTACACCTCATCGGTGAGGGAGTCCTGAAACTGGGCGGCCTCAAACCGGGTGTTCAACCCGCTCAGCAGCAGGCTGACCAGGCTCAGCCGCTCGTCGAAGGCGGCATCGAAGGCGCGGGCAAACACCGAGGGTGCGGCCTGTCCGGCCAGAATGGCCTCCACACCGTAGTCGTCCTGATACTTCTTGTACAGGGAAAGGTATGCCGCAAAATCCCGAGCAATGTCCTCGTGCTGCAGGTACTGGCGCACCACCGGCTCGTCCGCTTCCAGCCCAAGCCGCTCATAGGTGCGGATGAGGGTGGAGAGGTCCTCCCAGCCGCGGGCGGTGACGAATTGGGTGCCGTCCACGTCCGCCGTCACCTTGTAAAAGTGGTCGGGCCGCAGCTCCAGATAGGACAAAATGGCCGGGTGGACCCCGTTGGCCCGGGCGTATTCCTTCCAAACGGGCAGGTCGGCCTCCACGTCCATGCGCTTTACCCGGTCCAGCGTAACAATATCAAACTCCCGCACGCTTTTGTTGTACTCGGGCGGGTTGCCGGCGGCGGCGATGACCCAGCCCTCGGGCAGTTTCTGGTTGCCGAAGGTTTTGCACTGCAAAAATTGCAGCATGGTGGGGGCCAGCGTCTCAGAGACGCAGTTGATCTCGTCAATGAACAGAATGCCCTGAGAAAGGCCGGTGTCCTCCATACGCTGGTACACGCTGGCGATGATCTCGCTCATGGTATATTCGGTGACGGAGACGGGTTTGCCGCCGTACTGCCGCTGCTGAATCATGGGCAGGCCCACGGCGCTCTGACGGGTGTGGTGGGTGATGGTGTAGGCCACCAGGGCCACGCCCTGTTCCCGGGCGACCTGTTCCATGATCTGGGTCTTGCCGATGCCCGGCGGGCCCATCAGCAGAATGGGCCGCTGGCGAATGGATGGGATAGCGTACTCGCCGTCCTCATCCCGGCAGAGATAGGCCCGGACCGTATTGGCGATTTCCTGTTTGGCACGCTTGATGTTCAAGGCAGTCAACTCCTTTTATGGCAGGGGCCGCGCCTGCAAGCGGGCAGCCCGGTTTCAAACAGACGAAAAAAAGACGATCAGTGCGGTACAGAACCGGCAGAGCCGGCCTTCGGGACAAACTCCCGCTCATCCAGCACCAGCTTCATGGCCCAGGGGGGCAGGTCGGCATCTTCGTACTGGCTGCCCAGAAACAGGAAGGCTGCGTCGTAGGCCGGCCGCCGGGCGGGGAACCGCCCCAAACCGTCGGTGAAGTACAAAAGCCCCTTCAAGTGGTGGAATTCTCCGGCGCAGATCAGTTCATCCACATAGCGGAAAGCGGGGCGGAAATCGGTGCCGCCGCCGCCCACCAGCTGGAAGGCTTCCATGTAAGCGGCCAGCTGGTCCATGTCGGTGATTTTTTGGTCGGTGCGTACCCGGTCATCGCATTGCAGAATGCGGATGTTGGTGCGGCGGAAAAAGCTCTCGCTCTGGCGCAGAATGCCATAGGTTTCCCGCAGAAAATTCTTCACCAGCTCGCCGGAGCAGGAGAGGGAGGTGTCCACCACAATAACAAATTCCTCAATTTTGATGGTCTCCCGGCTTTCCAGCGGTTCGATCAGGGGCAGATTGCCGTACAGCGAAAGCCCGTAAGAATAAAAACCCAGGTCAAAGCTGTCCGGGTCGGCCTTCAGCTCTTCCCGAAGCACGGCGAACCGGCGCAGAAAATCCCGGTAGGTGCGGCGGCTTCGATTGGCGGCCTTTACCTGCATGGCCAGGGCTTCGCCGCCCTGGCCGGGGTCCTTCTGGCGGGTCTCCAGCTCGGTCTGCATCTGCTGGCTCAGGTTTTTCCACTGGTCGGCGGCCTGGCGCGCCTGGGGGCTTTGGTCGCCGGGCTTGGGCCAGAAGCGATGGTCGTCGGCGCGGAACTCCTTCTGCAGCATGAGCAGCTGCTTTTCATCCAGATGCGCCTCTTCCAGACGGCGGTAAATCGGCTCGGCGGCCATGGCAGGCAGTGCCTCGCCCAACCGGCGGTAGGTCTCGGTGCGCACCCACCCGGCAATGCGCCGCACACAGGGCAGGTCCAGCCGGTCGATGCTCCACTCGGCGGCAATGTCACAGGCAAGGCTCCACAGCGGCCGGTCGTGGTCCGCAATGAAAAAGGGGTGGCGGAAGATGCAGTGGAGCAGCTGGTGAAGGTATTCGCGGTTGAGCAGCACCGGATTTTTGGGGAACACCCGAATCAGCCGCTCCGGCTCGGCCAGAAGGCGCAGGCCGTCGGTGCCCATTCCCCGCACCTGGGCGCTGGGGGTGGGGGTCAGCCCACCGATGGCCAGGCTAAGAAAGCGCAGGTGCAGATATAGCTCGCTGCGGGTCACCTCCAGCACTTCCAGGGCCATCCGGTCCTGCCATTGGGTCTGGGTTTCGGTTTTGGGCATTGCGGGGCTCCTTTCCGGCGGCGCATGGATGGGGCGGCGTCTGGTTGGGTTCAGTCGAACGAATAGCTCTTTTTCTTTGGGGCAAAGGCGGCCCGCTGGTGGGCCAGCAGAAGCGCGGCCGCCCGGGGCTTTTCCAGCCGCTGGGCCAGCTGCCGGGCCTGGTTCAGGTCTTGGGCGGTAAACACGGCAAGGCTGCACAAAAACCGCAGCCCCTCGTCGTCCTCTTCCCGGATGAGCCGCCCGGCCGCAAGAAAGGCGTGCTCTGTCAGGTAGGCCGCGTATTGTCCGCGGGCCTCTTCGGTGAGGGCCACGGGCCAGCGCAGCCGGTCAAAGGCAAGCTCAGCCAGCATGGTGGGGTCCTCTTCGGCCAGCGCGACCTCAAAGGTGCGGTCGTAGGCGGTGTAGTCCACCACGCCGCGGGTGAAGCACTGGCGGTAGCGGTACCCCTGGCCGTGAATGCCCCGATTGAAGATGTGGGCCGGGGCGTTTTCCTCCAGCTCTTCCCAGTATTCCGGGTAGCGCAGGGCAGCCAGAACGGTTCCGTTTGGCGCAAAGGTCAGGCGCAGGTCGGTTTGCAAAGCCCCCAAAAGCGGGGGCAGGCCCGTGGGGGCCTCCGGTGCGGACCGCATGACAAACTGGGTCAGCTGGTGGCAGTTGGTGAACAGGTCGCTGCCCACCGAGCGCACCTGCGGCCCGAAGGAGAGCTGTTCCAGCTTGCGGCAGTTGTAAAAGGCGGCGTTGCCCAGCACCTGCAGCGGCTGGGGCAGGCGCACGGCCTGCAAAAAATTCCCGCAGAGAGGCTGGGCCGCCGGGGGCGGGGTGCCGATTTGGGCCGTATGAACCTCGCCCTTCGGCAGAACCTTGTGTTGGGAGGCGGAAAAGGCGTAGTCGCCGATCTGCACCAGAGGCAGCCCGCCCAACGTGTCCGGCAGGGCGGGGCAGGGCGTTTCACCCAGGGCGCGGACCAGATGAGCACCGTCCGGGTGCAGGGTGTATTCCAGAATCAGTCCGCTTTCCATCGGGCAGCGCCCTCCTTCGTGTGAGATGGGAAAGGGCACGGCGCGCCTGCGCGTGCGCGGTGCCGCCTTGTGTTTCAAAATACAGCATTGCAGAATGCAGGTCTTATTGTACCATATGGGCCGCAAAATCGCCAGAGAAAGCCACCGTCTGCATAGAAAAAAGGCCGCACGGCGTGTGCGGCCTCGAAATCATTTTCTGTGGCGGGCGGCCCGGCGGTGCTTGCGGCGCAGCGCAAAGGCGGCCGTCAGCAGCAACACAAACGCAAGCAGCGCCCCGGCGGCGCACAGCCAGCCCCGGTAAGGGGCCAGCCGGTCGCCGTAATACAGGCGGCTGCTGCGGGCGTAGTTCTGCCGCACCTCCAGCGGAACAGTGCCCAGCACCTCGCCGTTCTGTACGAGGTTGATCTGCCCGACCTGCTGGCCGGCGGCCACCGGGGCCTCCAGCTGTTCCGGCAGATCCACGGCTTCCAGCGTGTACGGCGTATCGCTGCACAAAAGCAGGCCGTCCAGTGCGGCGGCCGGGTAGAGAACGGCCTCGCCGCTCTCCTCGCACCAGCGCAGGGGAACAGCGGTGGCCGGCTGCTCGGTGCCCGGCGCGCTGCCGATGGAGAAGGCGTCCACCGCCCAGTCCAGCAGGGCGGCAGCGTCCTGATAGATCTGCTGGCTGCCGTTTCCCAGCTTGCGGTTGGGCTCCCCCAGCAGCACCAGCAGGTAGCGCCCGGTGTCGGTGTTGGCTGTGGTGACAACGCAGCGCCCGGCGGCGTCGGTAAAGCCGGTTTTCACCCCCTCGGCCCAGGGGCGGTAAAAGGGGGAATCAGGGTTCTGCAGTTGGATGGAGGTGCCGATGCGCAGATATTTGCCCGCCGGGGCATCCGGGGTGAGCACCGTCTGGTGTACATTGTCCAGCGGCAGCCACCACTCATGCGTGGTGCAGATGGTGCGCAGAACGTCGTTGTTCATGCAGGCTTCGGCAATGCGGGCGAGATCGTGAGCGGTGGAATAATTTCCGACGTCGTACAGGCCGTGGGGGCAGCTGTACCGGGTGTCCGTGCAGCCCAGCTGCGCGGCCCGCTGGTTCATTTGGGCCACAAAGTCGTCCAAGCTGCCAGCCACCCGCCAAGCGATGGTGCTGGCGCTGTCGTTGGTGCTGGGCAGCATGGTGCAGTAGGCGAGATCCCGCAGGGTGACCTCCTCGCCTGGCTGCAGGTCGATGTAAGCCCCGTTCTCACTTCGAATGCGGGCAAACTCCGGGCTGAGTGCCTCGGGCACGGCGAAGGTCTCATCCAGATCCAGGCCGGATTCCGCCAGAAGAAGGCAGGTCATCATCTTGGTCAGGCTGGCGATGGGCCGCTGCTCGTCGGCGTTCCGCTCATAAATCACGGTGCCGGTGTCCAGGTTTTCCAGGTACACGGCGGCGGCTTCGGGGGCATCCTCGGGCGGAGTCCATTGGGCAAAGGCCGGGGGCGTAAGCGCAAGGCAAAGGCAAACCGTCAGCGCCAGGGCAAGAAGGCGGTGCTTCATGGCGTCTCCTTTGCTTTCGGCATCGGGGTGCGCCCGCTGGCCAGATACAGCAATGCGTTGCAGATGGCCGCGGCCACGTTGCTGCCGCCCTTGCGGCCCATGGCCGCGATGCAGGGCACACCCAGTTTGGTGCAGGTGTGCCAGATCAGCTCCTTGCTCTCCACCACGTTCACAAATCCCACCGGCACCCCGACAATCAGCGCCGGGCGGAAGTGCACATCCTGCTCCATCTGCTCGCTGAGGCGGATGAGGGCCGTGGGGGCGTTGCCCACGGCCACGATGAGGGGGGCATCGGTCAGGGTGCGGGCGGCTTTGTCCATGCTGGCCACAGCGCGGGTGGTGCCGCCGGTGCGGGCGGCCTCGGCCACGTCCGGGTCGGCCATGTAGCACTCAGCCCGGCCGCCGAAGCGTTCCAGCACCTGCTTGTTCACTCCGCTGCGGCCCATCTGGGTGTCGGTGAGGATCACGGCCCCGGCCCGGATGGCCGCAAGCCCTTGTTCCACCGCGCCCGGGGTGAAGCGCAGGTTTTGGGCATAGTCAAAGTCGGCCGAGGTGTGAATGGCCCGCTTGACCACCGGCAGCTCCAGCGGGGAGAAATCGGTTTGGCCCATCTCTTCGGTGATGATGGCGAAGCTGCGGGCCTCAATGTCGCCCGGCAGCACCGGGTGAATGGGAGAAGGCTGCATAAAAACGCTCCTTTCAAATCCGTTTTCGGCGGGGCGGCGGGGCGTTAATTCCGCCCGCTGCCCTCCATCATGCGATAAATGGCGGGCAGATCCAGGGCGGCCCGCATGGCATCGGCCAGCCGGTCGTATTGGGTCTCCCGGTAGGCGGCCCAGCTCAGCGCAGGGGCCTGGCCGGGGGTAAGGCCCTTGCGCTCCATCAGCAGGGCGGCCAGGCGGGCGGCCAGGTCTCCTTCTTCAAACAGGCCGTGAACGTACAGGCCCATCACGTTGTTCCGGCAAACACCGTCCTGCGCGGTGAAGGGGGCCGGGGCCTCGCCGGTGAGGGCGGCCAGAGGCGCGGCCCCCTCCAGCCGGGCGGTGCTGCCCATGTGAATTTCATAACCGGTAAAGTGTGCGCCGTTCAGGGGGGCGAACAGCCCCTCGGCCCCGGTGATCTGCCCGGTGACCCGGGTGCGGTGCTTTTCGGCCGCGAATTCCGTGGCGGTGGGCAAAAGCCCCAATCCCCGGCAGCTGGTCCCGGCTTCGCCCTCGGCCCCGGCGGGGTCACGGACGGTCTGCCCCAGCATCTGGTAGCCGCCGCACACCCCTAAAACGGGAACGCCCCGGCCCGCCAGCTTGAGAACGGCGGCTTCCATTCCGCACTGGCGCAGCCAGGCAAGGTCGCCCAGGGTGTTTTTGGTGCCGGGCAGAATGACCAGGTCCGGTTCGCCCAGCATACGGGGGTGGGACACATAGCGCACCCCCAGGCCAGGCTGCTGTTCCAGCGGGGAAAAATCGGTGAAATTGGAGATGTGGGGCAGCCGAATCACCGCCACGTCCACGGCGGCGGGGGCGACAGTGCGGCCTAAACGGGGGGCAAGGCTGTCCTCATCGTCCACATCCAGCTCCATCCAGGGCACCACGCCGGTGACGGGCACACCGGTAAGCGCCTCCAGCTGGGCAAGGCCGGGGCGGAGAATTTCCACGTCTCCGCGAAATTTGTTCAGAATCAGGCCCTTAACCCGGGCGCGCTCCTCCGGCTCCAGCAGGGCAACGGTGCCGTACAGCTGGGCAAACACCCCGCCCCGGTCAATGTCTCCGGCCAGCAGCACCGGGGCGTTGACCAGTTTGGCTAGGCCCATGTTCACAATGTCATCGGCCTTCAGGTTGATCTCCGCCGGACTTCCGGCCCCCTCCAGCACGAGCACATCGTATTGGGCGGCCAGCTCGTCGTAGGCTTTAAGAATGTGGGGGATCAGCGTTTTTTTCATGCGGAAGTAATCCGCGGCGCTCATCTGCCCCAGCACCTCGCCGTTCACAATGACCTGGCTGCCGGTGTCGCCGGTGGGTTTGAGCAGAATGGGATTCATGCGCACGTCCGGCTCTACCCCGGCGGCCTGGGCCTGCATCACCTGGGCGCGGCCCATCTCCAGGCCGTCCTTGGTGATGAAGCTGTTCAGGGCCATGTTCTGGCTTTTGAAGGGGGCACAGCGCAGGCCGTCCTGCTTGAAAATGCGGCAAAGCCCCGCCGCCAGCAGGCTTTTGCCCGCGCTGGACATGGTGCCCTGCACCATAATGCATCTGGCCATAAAAATACGCTCCTTTTGCAAAATTTAAAACAGCGGGCGAACGGTTACCGGGAAGCGGCGCTTAAAACTGCGGCAAGGGCCGCCAGCAGACGGTCGTTTTCCGCTTCGGTGCGCACGGCCACCCGGTAATAGCCGGGGCCGAGGCCGGGGTAATTGGCACAATCCCGGATCAGCACACCCTGCCCGCGCATGGCACCGGCCAGGCCCGGATGGGGGCTGTGCAGCAGCAGATAGTTGGCCTCGCCGGGATAAACGGCCAGGCCCAGCCGGGCAAGCCCCTGGGCCAGACGAGGCCGCTGCGCCTGCACCAGTGCGCGAACCTGTGCGGGGTAATCGGTCAGGGCCAGCGCCGCAAGCCCGGCAGCCTGGGCCGGGCCGGATACCGCCCAGGGCGGCCCGGCCTTTGCCATGCGGGCCAGAAGCGCTTCGTCTGAACAGGCGCACCAGCCCAGCCGCAGCCCGGCCATGGCGTAAATTTTGGTAAAGGCATTGAGAATGAGCAGGTTTTCACACCCGCTCAGGCGGCCTTTCATGGTGTGGGCAGCGGGGTCGTCGAGAAATTCGTTAAAGCATTCATCCACCACCAGCCGCGCCCCCACGCTTTGGCAGCGGGCCAGAATCCGGTCCAGCAGAGGGCGGGGGGTGGTGCGCCCGGTAGGGTTGTTGGGCTCGCACAAAAACACCAGCTCCACCCGGGGGGCGATGGCCTCCAGAATGGCCTCAGGCACGGCAAAGCCCTGCTCTGCGGTGAGGGGACAGCGCAGCAGTTCGCACCCGGCCAGCGTCAGCGCCTCCCCATACTCGGCAAAGGTGGGGGCGCACACCAGCGCTCTGGCCGGGCGCAGTGCCAACACCAGCCGGTAGATCAGGTCCGCCGCACCGGCCCCGCACAGCAGCCAGGCGGCGGGCAGGCCTTCCGTCTGGGCCAGCGCACCGGTGAGTGCCCGGCACAGGGGGTCCGGGTAGCGGTCGGCGTGGGGCAGAGAGGCTTCCACCGCCCGGCGGACGGACTCGGGCAGGCCAAGGGGGGAGACGTTGGCGGAAAAATCAAGGGGCGGCCGGCCGTACTGGGCCTCAAAACCGGCCCAATCGCCGCCGTGAATGAGCGGTTGCGTCATAAAAAACCTCGCGTTTCTATCCAGAAGCGGCGTTAGCTGCTTCAGAGGCAGAGCAGCCGGCCCGCCAGCAGCCCGGCCAGCAGGATAAGCCCCAGTAGGCTGCCGGTGGTCATCAGGCGGCAGGCGCGGGGAATGTCCTCGGCCTCCACCGGGCGCAGCGGGTCGCCCAGGGTGGGCTTGTGCACCAGCTTGCCGAAATAGAAGGCGTCGCCGGCCAGCTGCACCCGCAGCGCCCCGGCACAGGCGGCCTCCGTCTGGGCGGAGTTGGGGCTTGCGTGGCTGCGCCGGTCCCGCCGCCAGATCCGAAACGCCTCTTTGCCGGAAAGGCCGCACAGAGGGGCGGCCAGAATCAGCAAAAGGCCGGACAGGCGGGCGGGCAGCCAGTTGACAACGTCATCCAGATGGGCAGCGGCCCGGCCAAAGTACAGGTAGCGGTCATTTTTATAGCCCACCATGCTGTCCATGGTGTTCACGGCCTTGTAGGCCAGGGCCAGCGGTGCACCGCCGATGGCCAGGTAGAACATGGGGGCGAACACCCCGTCCGAAAAGTTCTCGGCCACGGTTTCCACCGCCGCCTTGGTCACGCCCTCCGCTGTGAGGGCGGCGGTGTCGCGCCCAACGATGCGCCCCACGGCCTTGCGGGCGGCAGGCAGGTCGTTCTGCTTCAGGCAGGCGTACACCGCCATGGCTTCCTTGCGCAGATCTCGCACGGCCAGGCACTGCCCGCCCCAAAAGGCGTTGAGAGCCAGGGCCAGCAGCGGATGCACCCGCCCGGCCAGCAGCAGCGCCCCGGCGGCGATGCAGAAGCTGCCCAACGGCAGCAGCGCGGCCAGCACACACCCGGCCGCCAGCAGGCCGGTGTTCGTGCTTGAAAACAGGCGGCGGAGCAGATGTTCCAGCCCGGTGATGGCGCGGCCCATGGCAACCACCGGATGGGGCAGCCAGGCCGGGTCGCCCAAAAGGGCGTCCAACAGGTACGCAGCGACAAAAACAATGAGGTGGGTCATGAAAGGTCCTTTCAATCCGGAACGCACATCCGAAAAACAGAAAAACGAGGGGCGTTGTCAAAAACGACAAAAGCGGCGGCGTTTTGCGCCCTGCCGCACGGCTTGCGTCAGCGCACGCAGCAGACCGGCCCGGTAAGGGCAAGGCCGCCGTCCGGCCAGGCGGCAGAGTCTGCGGTCAGATGCCAGCCGCAGCCGTTCTTCGTCATGCCGGAGAAATAATCCTGCCGGGGCCGGGCGTACTCGGCCAGCAGGGCCATCAGCGTGCCGCCGTGGGCCACCACCACCAGCCGGGGCTGCCCTTCGGCCAGCGCCTGCGTGACCAGCGGGGCGAAGGCGGCGCAGCAGCGCCGGTTCAGCGTTTCCATGTCCTCACCGCGGGGGGGCGCGGCAACACAGCCGCCCTCCACCCAGGCGCGGTAAGCGGGGTCATGCTCCAGCTGGGCAAAGTTTTTGCCCTCAAACTGGCCAAAATCCATCTCGTGAAGCCCCTCCACGGGAATCTGCTGGGCGTGGGGAAACAGGATCGCGGCCGTCTGCCGGGCGCGCAGCATGGGCGAAACACAGACGGACTCGACCTGATCCGCCCAGGCGGGCGGCAGCAGGGCAGCGCGGCCCTCTTCGCTGAGGGGCTCGTCCGTTCGGCCGATGTAGCGGTGCTCCCGGTTGCCGGGGGTCATGCCGTGGCGGATGAGAAAAATATCCATGGAAATACTCCTGACGTTCTGCACAAAAAGCGGAAAAGGGCGGGTCAGCGCTGCTCTGCCTCGGGCAGGCGCGGGGGCAGGGTGCCCTTCAGCACAAGGGGCAGCCCGCACCAGACCTGCACCACGGTTTCGGCCCGGGCGGCCAGCAGGCAGGCCAGGCGGCCCGCCGCTTCCCGGGCGGCGCGCTGGGCGGGGTCCATGGGCACCACGCCGCCGCCCAGTTCGGTGGCAAGCACCAGCGCTTTCCGGCTCAGCCGGTCGGCCAGTGCCTCCAGGTCGGGCGCACAGGCGGCCAGCTCCTGCACATCCCGCACAGCAGGACAGGGCGCGGCAGGGTCGGCGGAAAAATCCTGCGCCGCAAGCCCCCACTGGGCCATGGCGAAGGTCTGCTTGCCGGCATACAGCGGCCCGGTGATGAAAACCATAAAGACGCTCCTTTCGATTCAAGACGGTCACAGCAGGGCGAGAAGTGCCCGGGTGAGCACCAGGGCCGCCAGCTGGGCCAGCTCGCACCATTGAACAAACCACCCGGCCAGATCGCCCGAAAGCCCGCCGAATTCCCGCAGGGCCAGCCGTCTGTACCAGGCCAGCACCGCCAGGGCGGCCGCCGCCATGGCAAGGCCCGGAATGCGGCCGATGCACACCAGCGCCAGCGCCGAAAGCCACCCGGCGGCGGCCAGAATGCGGGCGGTGGCCGTCCGGTCGGCCGCGCTGGCGAAGGCGTGGGCCAGGCCGGTGTTTTTGGCCAGCGGCAGGGCCGCCACCGCCCAGCCGGAAAGGCAGCGCTCCAGCACATACCCGAGGGCCATGCACAGGGCGGCGGTCTTGTCCCATGCCAACGCGCTGGCCAGGGCAAGCTGGGCCACCAGATACATACACACCCGGATGAGGGCGAAGGCGCCCACGTGGCTGTCCTTCAGAATTTCCTGTTTGCGGGCCGGTTCTGCGTGGCTGGCCAATGCATCACAGGTGTCGGCAAAGCCATCCATATGCAGCCCGCCGGTCACCAGCAGCGGGCAAAGGCAGATGCCCGCCGCGGGCAGCAGGCCGGAAAGATTCAGCAGGCGGCACACGGCCAGCCACAGGGCCAGCGCACCGCCGCAGGCAAAGCCCACCAGCGGCAGGCAGGCCAGCGCCCAGCGCATACTGCGCGGGGTCCAGTCCACCCGCGGCATGGGCAGTGCCGAAAACATTCCAAAGGTGACAACAACGGTTTCAAACATGAGACGAACCATGAAACAACTCCTGCAAAACGCTTACGGGCGGGGAATCTGGCAGCATTGCCAGCCGATCAAGGAAGCGGGCGGCGTGCCCCTGCGGTAAACGGGCTGCCCGGCGGCCACCTGAACGGCGCGGGTGCTCTCGGCCGCAAGGCGGCGATTCAGCCGGGCCAGCAGGCGCAGATAGGCCTCGGTGTCTCCGGCATAGTCCGCACCGCCCAGAAATACTTCGTTGCTCACCACCACCAGCTCCCGGCAGGCGGCATTCAGGTGAAGCACCCCGTCCAGAACGGCCGCATACGCACCGGGGGTGAGGCCTTCCGGGCTGTACAGCTGGTTGGCAGCCAGGGTGCCCAGGCATTCCAGCAGCACCACGCCGCCGCGCAGGGGGGCCGTGTCCAACTCGGCCAGGTCCCGCGCACGCTCCACGGTGACGAACCCCTTCCCGGTCCGCAGCGCCCGATGTCGGGCCACCCTCGCCCGGGATTCGGCATCGTATGGCTCCATGGTGGCCAGATAGACCCGGGGGCAGGCCGGGGAGAGGGCCAGTGTCAGAGCTTCGGCGTATTCACTTTTTCCGCTGGCGCTGGCACCGACAACAAGGCTGAGCATGGCGGCTCCTTTCTGCATGAGATAAAAGAAACGGTCAATTCTGCGGGGTATAGGCATCCATACCGTAGCTGGAAAACTCCGCTCCGCCGTACATGGCCATGGCCATGTCAAACAGGGGCAGGGCGGCCAGCGCACCGGTTCCCTCGCCCAGCCGCAGCCCGGCACACAGCAGGGGCGAAAGCCCCAGCGCGTCCAGCAGCATTTGGCCGGCTGGTTCGGCCGAGCGGTGGCTGGCCAGCAGGGGGGCCTCAGCGGCCGGGCACAGGCGCACCGCTGCCAGGGCTGCCACTGTGGAGATAAACCCGTCCAGCAGAAGCGGCAGCCGGGCGGCCGCTGCGCCCAGGCAGGCCCCGGCCATGGCGGCAATGTCCAGCCCGCCCAAGGCGGCCAGCACCGCCAGCGGGTCGGCCGGGTCGGGCCGGTTTTGGGCAATGCCCGCCCGGATGGCGGCCAGCTTGCGGGCAAGCCCCGCATTGGAAAGCCCGGCCCCCCGGCCGGTGACGGCTTCGGGCGGACAGCCCAGCAGCACGGTGGCCACGGCGCTGCTGGTGGTGGTGTTGCCAATGCCCATTTCCCCAATCAGCAGCAGCCGACAGCCGGCTTCGGCCTGCTGCCGGGCCAAAGCGGCCCCGGCCAGCAGGGCTTGCAGGGCTTGGGTGCGGGTCATGGCGGGGCCTTGGGTAAAGTCGGCGGTGCCGTCCATCACCCGACAGCGCACCAGGCCGGGAATCTCCTCGCCGACCAGCCCGTGAACGCCCATGTCCACCGGCTGCACCCGGCAGCGGGCGACCCGGGCCATGGTGCAGGCGCTGGAGCGGCCTTCGGCCAGTGCCCGGGTCACAAAGCCGGTCACCTCATTGCCGCATTGGCTGACCCCCTGGGCGACCACGCCGTTGTCGGCGCAGAACACCAGCAGGGTGCGGGCCGAAAGATCCAGCTTGGCGCTGCCGGTGAGGGCGGCGATTTTCTGGGTGTCGGTCTCCAGAAGGCCCAGGCTGCCCAACGGCTTGCCCACAGCGTCCCACCGGGCCTTGCAGGCCGCGCGGGCGGCCTCATCCGGGGGCATGATGTCGCCCAGCAGCCGGGCAAGGCGGGCCTCCAGCTGGGGCAGCTCCAATTGGAACAGATCGGAAATTGCTTGGTTCATAAAAAGACCTCCGGCAGGGGCTGCGTGAGAACAAAAGAAGCAGGAAAAATACGCCCAAACCCGCTTTAGCGGCCCCTGCGCCACCGGGCGGCTGCCTGGCAGAAGCGCAGGGCGCATTTCGGCCGGGCGGGCAGATACAGATGGGGGAAACCGGCAAATAGATTGCCGTCTGCCACCACACAGGGCCAGCTTCGGCGGCCCACCGGCTTTTTGGCGGTGAGGGCGTCGCCGTTCTCTGTGCAGTCCCAATAATGGAACTCGTGGGCGGGAAGGGCCTCGCCGGGGCGCAGCAGCAGGGTGGGGCGGTTGGCGGTCAGGGTCACATAACCGAAGCGGCCCAGCTTGCCGGTGCCGAAGCCCCGGCCCGCCAGCACCCCGGCCATGGGCCAGGCGCGGCCCTCGGGGTCGTTGAGAGTCTGCTGCAGGTAGAGAAAGCCGCCGCACTCGGCCAGCGTGGGCAGCCCGGCCCGGACGGTGGCCTGCACCGCCTGACGCATGGCATGGTTTTCGGCCAGGGCCTGGGTGTGCAGCTCCGGGTAGCCGCCGCCTAGGTACAATCCGCCGCAGCCGTCGGGCAGGGCGGTGTCCCGCAGGGGGCTGAAAAAGCACAGCTCGGCCCCCAGGCGGCGGAACAGCTCCAGCGTATCGTCGTAATAAAAGCAGAAGGCCTCGTCCCGGGCCACAGCAATGCGGCAGGGAACCGGAGCAAGTGCCTCGCCGGGCAGCGGTGCAGCCGGCAGCGGCGGGGCACTCTCGGCCAAGGCCAGCAGCCTGTCCAGATCGGCACTCTGCTCCAGCGCATCGGCCAGCTTGTCCAGCTTGGCCTGCAGCTCGGGAATTTCCTCGGCGGCCACCAGCCCCAGATGACGGCTGGAAAAATCCGCCTCCTCCACCTTGGGCAGGCAGCCGAACACCGGCAGTCCGGTTTCACGGATGAGGGCCGGGGCCAGTGTCTGGGCCAGCATGGGGCTGCAGCCGTTCAGAAGCAAGCCCCGGATCTGGCAGGGGGTGCGAAAGGCCAGCAGCCCCTTCACCTGGGCGGCCAGCGTCAGGCTGGAAGAGCCGGGCCGAAGCACCAGTACCACCGGGGTGTCAGTGGCCCGGGCCAGATGCCAGGCGCTGGCGGTGTCGGTGCAGCCGCCCAGGCCGTCGTAGTAGCCCATGGCCCCCTCCAGAACGGCGGGGCTGCGCCCGGCGCTGTGGGCGGCCAGCAGGGCACGAATCTGCTCTTCATCGCTGAAGAACAGGTCAAGATTGTAGGAGGGCACCCCGAGCACCTGCCGGTGGAACATGGGGTCGATGTAATCCGGCCCGGCCTTAAAGGCGGCGGGGGCCAGGCCGCGCCGGGTCATGGCGCGGAGAAATGCACAGGTGACGGTGGTTTTGCCGCTGCCGCTGGCCAGCGCGGCAAACATCAGGCGGCTCACAGCGCACCTCCACTGATGAGGTACACCGGGTTCTGGGCCATCATCAGGTGCAGCCCCCCGGCGGGGCGGCTGCGGCTGACGGAAATCTGGCTGACCTGAATGGCCTCAACCCCCTGCGCCTGCAAAGCGGCCAGCGCGGCGGAAAGGCTCTCAATGGCAATGGCCGAAATCACCACCCGTGCGGCGGGATTGGCGGCGTGCACGGCCGCCAGCGTTTCGGCCATATGGCCGCCGGTGCCGCCCACAAACACCCGATCCGGTGCGGGCAGCCCGGCCAGAGCTTCCGGCGCGGCACCGGAGATCAGGGTCAGGTTGTGCAGGCCAAATTTGCGGCGGTTTTCCAGAATCAGGGCCTGGGCGTCCGCATTTCGCTCCACGGCATAAACATGCCCTTCGGGGGCGGCCAGCGCCAGCTCCACCGAAACGCTGCCGGTGCCTGCGCCCAGATCCCACAGGCAGTCGCCGGGGCGGGGGGCCAGCAGCGCCAGAGCGGCGGCCCGCACCTCCTGCTTGGTCATGGGAACCTTGGTGCGGAGAAATTCCTCATCGGGAATGCCGCTCACCCGGCTTTGCCGCAGGGGGGCGGGGCAGCCCTCCACCAGCAGTACGCTGAGAGGGGCAAAGGTTTGTTCGGCCAGCTGAGCTGCGGTACCGGTGACGATGGCTTCGTCCGGATAGCCCAGGCGGCTGGCGGCGGTGGCTTGGCAGCCGCCTAGCCCGGCTTCGGTCAGCCGGGCGCACAGGCTGGCGGGGGTGCAGCTGCCGCCGGTGAGAAAGAACACATCGCCGCCCCCGGCACAGGCGGCGGCCGGGTTGCAGGCCACGCCATGGGCGCTTACCAGCTTCCAGTTCTGCCAGGGGCGGCCCAGACGGGCGGCCAGCACCTGCGGGCTGGAAAGCCCGGGCATCAGGGTGAAGCGGGCTTCGGGCAGGGCGGTTTGCAGGGTGCGCAGCAAGCTGGCGGCCCCGCTGTAAAACCCAATGTCGCCGCTGAAGGCCACGGCGGCCTGCCCTGCCCGGCCGTTCAGCCCGGTGAGGGCCTCCACAAGCTCAGAGGTGCGCAGGCAGGCAATGCGCCGCCCACCGCATTGGGCCGGCAGCCCCTCCAGAAGGCGGGGCGCGCCTAAAATAACCAGGGCCTGTTCCAGTGCCCGGGCGGCTGCTTGAGTCAGGCTGAGCCAATCGCCGGGGCCGATGCCGATGAGGGTAATGTCCATGGGGGCCTCCTTACCGCGGCAAGTAAACGCGGATCACAATCAAATGCGGATGGGCTGCAAAGCCGGGGCGGCGGGCTGCCAGGCGGCAAAACGGGCGAGAATGGCCTCGACCGTTTCGCCCCGGTCTTCCGGGCGGGTGAGCACCAGCACCCCCACGCCGCAGCTCTGTGCGGCGGCCAGCTTTTCGGCAAAACCGCCGTTTCGGCCGCCGTCCTTCGTGACCATCCAGCGGATGTTCCACTGCCGAAACACGGCCTCGTTCAGCGCCTGGCTGAAGGGACCCTGCATGGCCAGAATGTGGCTGTGGGCCAGCCCGGCCTGTTCGCAGGCGGCAATGCCGTCGTGGGTGGCCAGCACCCGGGCGTACAGCCGTTCCGGCGGCAGGGCGGCAAAGGCGGGCAGTTCCTTTGCGCCGGTGGTCAGCAGAACGCGGCCTTCCTGCCGGGCCAGCCATTCCGCCGCTGCCGGTGCGTCGGGCAGGCAGATGCACCGCTCGGGCAGGGCGCTGGCCGGGCGGCTGCACCGCCACAGGGGTATCCCGGCCGCTTTGGCCGCCGCCCGCAGGCTGGCGCTGACGGTTTCCGCATAGGGGTGGGTCGCGTCGATGATCAGCTGGCAGCCGGCCAGCCGGCCGGTCATGACTTCCGGGGCCAGCCGCCCGGTGTGCACCTGCCCGTGGGTGAGGGCGGGCAGCACCTCCTGCCCGTATTCCGTGGCAACAAACACGGTCAGGGCCAGGCCGCGGGCGGCGCACAGGCCGTCCAGCGCCTGAGCCAGCTGCCGCCCCTCGGTTGTGCCGCCAAACAGCACCACCCCGGTCACAGCCGATACCCCCGCGGGGTGACCATGCGCTGCCCGGCCAGACGGGTGGCGTGGTTGCCGATGAACACGGTGGTGAACATATCCACCTGTTCCTCCGCAAGCCGGGCCAGGGTACCGGTCCAACTGGCCTGCCCCGGGCGGCCGATGTTCTTCACCCAGCCGCACACCCGGTCAGCCGGCAGGCTGCGGGCCAGAATGGCGCAGGCCCTGGCCAGATAATCGGCCCGGGCGCGGCTGGAGGGATTGTACAGGCAGATGCAGAAGTCCGCCCGGGCCGCAGCCTCCAGCCGGGCCTCGATCACCGGCCAGGGGGTCAGCCGGTCGGACAGGCTGATCACGCAGAAATCGTGCATCAGGGGCGCGCCCAGCACGGCGGCCCCGGTGAGGGCGGCAGAGAGGCCGGGCACCACCACAACCTCCACCTCCGGATAGGTGGGGGCCATTTCCAGAATCGGCCCGGCCATTCCGTACACACCGGCGTCGCCGCTGCACACCATGGCGGTGGTCTGGCCGCGGTCGGCGGCTTCCAGCGCCAGGCGGCAGCGCTCCACCTCCTGGGTCATGGGGGTGGTCAGGGTGGGTTTGCCGGGGTAGAGGGGTGCGACCAGATCAATGTAGACCTTGTAGCCGCAGAGCAGCTGGGCATCGTCCAGCGCGGATTTGGCCTGCCCGGTCAGCAGGGCGGGGTCGCCGGGGCCAAGACCCACCACGTAAAGCAGCTTTGCCATAAAAACACCTCGTAGTTGAAACCCGCAGTGCCGGGCAGCCCGCCGCTACGGATCGCAGATCAAAGTTTGTCACAATTCCGGCGCAAAGGGGCGCAAAGCCAACGCCAGCGTCACGCCGTTTTTTGCATATTTGGGGGCCAGCAGGGCGCCGCCGCTGCCCAGCACCGCCGCCCGTTCGCACACATTGTCCACCCCGGTCACGCTCTGCACAAAGGCAGAGGGGGTAAAGGGGCCGGGCAGGGCGGCCAGCGCCTGGGCCGGGTAGGTGCTCAAGGGCAGGCCCAGCGTCCGGCAGGCCTCGAGCAGCCCGGGCTCCCGGGCCTTCAGGTCAATGCTGCACACCCGGCACAGCGCCCGGCGGGAGACATGCGCGCGGGCGAGAAAGTCCGACAGCAGCTCCAGAATCTGCCCGGCCGGGGTGCCCCTCCGGCAGCCGACCCCCAGCACGGCAATGCGGGGCACCAGATGCAGCGGCCGAGCACCGTCCGGGTCCGTGTCGCTGAGGCTGAGCACCACTTGGGCCTTTGCGGCACAGGCGGCCGGGTGCAGGCCGCGGGGCCAGACCCCGCCGATGGAAAATTCACTGAAGAGGGCGAGCGAGCCGCCCGCCAGCAGCGCGCCGGAAACCTGCTTGATGCGCTCCGGTTCGGCCACAGCGCAGCCGTTTTTGCGGGCCCAATCGTCCGCCGCCCACAGGCCGCTGCGGTCCGTGGCGGTGGTGATGACCGGCTGCGCGCCGCACAGCCCGGCCAGCCGCAGGGTGAGGGCATTGGCACCGCCCAGATGGCCGGACAAAAGCGAGACGGCGAAGGCACCGGTTTCATCCAGCACCACAACGGCGGGGTCCCGGGTTTTGCTGCTCAGATGGGGGGCAATGGCACGCACGGCAATGCCCGCCGCCCCCACAAACACCAGCGCATCTGCCTGGGCAAACGCGTTGGCGGTGAAGTCGGCCAGCGAGAGGTGCTCCGGGCCGAAACAGGGGGTCACGGCGGCGGTGTCGTCCTGCGCGTTCAGGCCGTCGGCCAGGCGCTGCGCCAGGGCCAGCCCCCGCGCCGTGAAGGCGGTGAGGGCGATGGTCATCGGGTGGCCTCCCGGAAGCCGGTGGTAAAACCGGGGTCATAGAGCTTGGAGCGGTCATAATGGGCGTTGCCCTGCCGCAGGAACTCGCCCACCAGCACCAGCGCGGTGCTGTGAATGCCGGCCTCTTCGCCGCTTTGGGCCAGTGTGCCGATGGTGCAGCGGCAGATGCGCTCTTCCGGCCAGGTGGCCTTGTAGACCAGAGCGGCGGGGGTATCGGCGGTGTAGGCGCCCCCTGCCAGCAGCTGGCTGGCAACCTCCGGCAGCATACCGGAGGAGAGGAAGATGGCCATGCTGGCCCCGTGGCTGGCCATGGCGGCCAGCTGTTCCCGCTCGGGCACGGGGGTGCGCCCCGCCAGCCGGGTGATGATAAGGCTCTGGCTCACGCCGGGCAGGGTGTATTCTGCCCCAAGGGCAGCAGCTGCCCCGCAGAAGCTGGAAACACCGGGGGTCACGTCCCAGCCAATGCCCAGCGCATCCAGCGCATCCGTCTGTTCCCGAATGGCCCCGAACAGGCAGGGGTCACCGGTGTGCAGGCGCACCACATCCTGATTTTGCTCGGTTGCCTGCCGGATGACCTCCAGCACCTCCTCCAGCGTCAAGTGGGCGCTGTTGTACAGGCGGCAGTCCGGCCCGCACAGCCCCAGCAGGGAGGGGTTGACCAAACTGCCTGCATAGATGACCACCTGCGCCTTGCGCAGAAATTCCGCTCCCCGAAGGGTGATCAGGTCCGGTGCGCCGCTGCCGGCGCCGACAATGTGTACCATACTGCTTCTCCTGTTTTTTATAGGGCGGCGCCGTAAACGTCTGGCGCTGCGGGTTTCATGCCGCCCGGAAAATTTGAATCGGTGCGCAGGAATCATGCGGGGCCGCCTGTGTGAACGGCATTCCGCCTGCGCTTTGGGGCAGGCAGGGGTCAGTTCGCGCCCTGCTTGGGTTTGCCCACCAGCAGGGTGGCAAAGTAGCCGGTCTGCCCCTGATACTCGTGCAGGGTCGGGCAAAGCTGCTGATCCGGCAGGCCGCAGTTCATCACCAGCGCGCTGGTGCCGGCCAGGCCCTGCCGTTCCAGCTCGGCCACTGCCTGCGGCAGCTGGCGGCCCGCCTTCATCAGCACCTTGGTGCCGGGCAGCGCCAGGGCCTCGGGCAAAGAAAGATGCCCGCCGGCAGGCAGAATGTGAAGCGGCTCGTTCATCTCCGTCAGGCTGCGGCCCAGCGCCGCCGCCGAAGCACAGAAGCTGGGCACGCCGGGAATCATCACGGTTTCGTATCCGGCGGCGCGAACAAGGTCCATCACATAGCAGAAGCTGGAATACACCGAGACATCGCCCAGGGTGAGCAGGGCCACATCCTGCCCGGCAGCCAGCTGCTCCAGCACCTGCCGGGCGGCCAGCTGGTGGGTGTCGGCCAGGGTGCGCTCGCTCCGGCTCATGGCAAAATCCAGAAAGAGCAGCACCTTTCCGGTGAGGTCCATGGCCCCGCGGGCGATGTCCAGCGCCAATGTGCGGCCCTCTCGGGTGCGGGGAGCCGCCACCACCGGGCAGGCCTTCAGCACCCGCACGGCCTTCAGGGTGAGCAGTTCCGGGTCGCCGGGGCCGACCCCAACGCCATACAAAATGCCCTGTTTTTTATTCATCGGGGTTCCACTCCTTAAAGTTTTCCTGCAGGCCGGGGGTGCAGCCCAGAAGCCCGCGGCTCTGGCTGAACATGGCGGCACCAACGGTGAATTTCCCGGCGGCCCGGCGGGTCAGATAAAAGCCTATGCGGGCCAGCATACCGTGCAGCACCGGGGCGGTCAGGCCTGCCTGATCCAGCAGGTCCAGGCAGCCGTCGGTGGTGGGGGCCTCCATGAGGGCCTGCAGCAGCGGCAGCGGGGCCCCGGCCAGCGCGGCGTGGGTGACGAACACCTCGGCCCGGGCGTCTGCCGTGCGGGAATGGGTGTTCATCACCCCGGCCGCCAGCTTGCACAGCTTGCCCACATGGCCTACAAGCAGCACCCGCTCAAACCCAAGGGACGCGCAGATGTCCAGCGCATCGCCGATGAAGTTGGAACAGGTGACCACCGGCCAGGGGACGGGGTGGGCCGCCAGAAAATCCTCCCCGTAATGGCCGGGGGTCAGCACCAGCGTGTTTGCCCCGGCGGCGGCCTTCTGGCGGCATTCCACCTCAATGGTGTCCACCAGAGCAGCAAGGCTCTGCGGCTCCACAATGCCGCTGGTGCCCAGGATGGAAATGCCGCCCTCAATACCCAGGCGGGGGTTGAAGGTATGGGCGGCGGCCTCGGCCCCGCCCGGCACGCAGATGGTCACGGCTAGCCCGCCGGTGTAGCCGGCTTCTTTTGCAGCGGCCCGAACGGATTCGGCGATCATGCGGCGGGGCACCTGGTTGATGGCGGCGGCCCCCACCGACTGCTCCAGCCCGGGCAGGGTGACCCGCCCTACGCCCTCGCCGCCGTCCAGCGTGACGGCATTGCCCTCGGTGCGCGCCACCCGGGCCTGAATGGGCAGGCCGTTGGTGGCGTCGGTGTCATCCCCAGCGTATTTTTCCACCTGGCACAGGGCAAAGCCCTTGCCGTCGGGCAGCGCCTGCACCGGGGCCGTCACCTCCAGCCCGGCGGGGGTCAGCAGCGTTTCGGTGGCCGGGGCATGGCCGGTCAGCAGCAGGCGGGTGGCGGCGGCCGCCGCCAGAGCGGCACAGGTGCCGGTGGTGTAACCGCAGCGCAGGGTTTTTGCCCCGCTGCGAATGAAATGCTGAAACAAAACTTCTGCCACGGGGGCACCTCCTTTGCGGCAAAGAATTCGGAAAAAGGGCGCATGGAGCGCACCGCAGGCAAGAAAAAGCCCCTCCGCACACAGGGCGGAGGGGCAGAAAGCGGCACACAAAACCAAGGCAGCGGAAAAACGGCTGCCGGCCTGCACACCGCCCCTGACCGGAACGCCGTTTGCCGAAACACGGCAGCGCGGCAGAATCCGCCGGTGGGGGCAGCGGCCCGGCCAAACAGGCGGCGGCCGGGCGATGGGGCGGCAGGCAGGTCTTCTGGCTTTGGGGTAAGGCCCCTTACAGCGGCGGCTCCGCGCGGGAATCACACCCGGCTTCCCTATTCTCCCTGCGGCGGCCAAACCGCGGCAGGGCACCTGGCGCTCGTTTGCGGAACAGAAGCGCTTCGCTTGAAACGGCCTTATAATAAACCTATTTAAAAAGCAAAAAGCTTCTGCAAATGCTTTTAGTAGTGTACGGCAAAACCCTTCGCTTGTCAACGAAAACCGAAGTGCCCTACTGGGCATACAAATTGAAAAAATACCTGCCGCGGCGGCGGAATTTTAAAACGGGGGGCACGCCGGGCACTGCACTTGTACCGGATGCGGATTTTTGTCGCACAGCGGCATTTTGCGGTTTGACAGGCAGACGGGGATGGCGTATACTAGCCATTGTGTGAATTGGCGGCCGGGTCACCCAAATCGGGCCGGTCGCCGCAAACCGGAAAGAAACCGGAACAAGGAGGAAATCCATGAACAATCTGGACAAGATTTTCCATCTGAAGGAAAATCACACCGACGTAAAGACCGAGGTTATCGCCGGTGTTACTACCTTTATGACCATGGCCTACATTCTGGCCGTGAACCCGTCCATCATGAGTGCGGCAGGGATGGACAGCGGCGCAATCTTCACGGCCACCGCCCTGGCCTCCATGATTGCCACCCTGTGCATGGCGGCGTTTTCCAACTACCCCTTCGTGCTGGCCCCCGGCATGGGCCTGAACGCCTACTTTGCCTATACCGTGGTCATCAACATGGGCTACAGCTGGGAGATGGCGCTGGCCGCCGTGTTTATCGAGGGACTGATCTTCATCGTGCTGTCGCTCACCAAGGTGCGTGAGAGCATCTTCAACGCCATTCCCGTGTGCCTGAAAAACGCCGTGAGCGCGGGCATCGGTCTGTTCATCGCCTTCATCGGCCTGCAGAACGCAAAGCTGACTGTGAACTCCGATTCCACTCTGGTGACCATCTTCTCCATGAGCGGCTCTTTGAAGAACGGCACCTTCCGCAGCCAGGGCATCACTGCCCTGTTGGCCCTGATCGGCGTGCTGATCATCGGCGTGCTGATGGTGAAAAAGGTGAAGGGCAACATTCTGCTGGGCATCTTCATCACCTGGGGCCTGGGCATTCTGTGCCAGTTTGCGGGCCTGTATGTGCCCGATCCCGCCAACGGCTTCTACAGCCTCCTGCCGGATTTCTCCTCCGGCTTCGGCATTCCCAGCCTGGCCCCGACCTTCCTGAAGATGGACTTCAGCAAGGTGTTCAGCGGCGAATTCCTGGTGGTCATTTTTGCATTCCTGTTTGTGGATATGTTTGATACGCTGGGCACCCTGATCGGTGTGGCGAGCAAGGCCGATATGCTGGATAAAGAAGGCAAGCTGCCCCGCATCAGCGGCGCCCTGCTGGCGGATGCCGTGGGCACCTCCGTCGGCGCGGCCCTGGGCGTGAGCACCACCACCACCTTTGTGGAGAGTGCTTCCGGCGTGACCGAGGGCGGCCGCACCGGTCTGACCAGCGTGACCAGCGCCCTGCTGTTCGGCCTGTCGCTGTTCCTCAGCCCCATCTTCCTGGCCATTCCTTCCTTTGCCACCGCGCCTGCCCTGATTGTTGTGGGCTTTTTGATGATCAGCAGCGTGCTGAAGGTGGACTTCAGCGACCTGTGCCAGGGCATTCCCGCCTTCATCACCCTGATTGCCATGCCCTTTATGTACAGCATTTCCGAGGGCATTGCCCTGGGCACCATTTCGTTCGTGGTGATCAATGTGCTGGCTGGCCCCGAAAAGCGCAAGGCCATCAGCCCGGTGATGTACGTGCTGGCGGTTCTGTTTGCGGCCAAGTACTTCATTATCTGAGCACAGGCTCAACAAATCAAAACAACACGCCTTTGGGCGTGAAAGAAGAAGGCCCCGTGGAATGGGCGGGGGTCATAAGAAAGTAATATCGTATTCTCAAGAAACGGCGTGGCTTCGGTCACGCCGTTTCCTGTTTCGGCAGTTCTTCCTCGGGGATAAAGCCCGCAAGGTCATAGGAAATGCGGATGCCCTGATGCCGCTTGCCCCGTATGCGCTGCGGGAGTTTGTCAAGGCGATCTACAGCCCCGGATAAGTCCAGCGGCAAGGGGTGCAGCCCCTTGTTCGGAACGGTGTGACGCAAAACAGCCCGGACATTCAAGTGTCCGGGCTGTTCGCCTTGCAGAGCGCACATACAGGGCTTGCCCCTGTATAGAAGTGCGCCCTTGTTACCAAGGGATTATTTTACGTCAATTGCTCCGTTTATTTGTTCTCACTTAACCATTTCAACGCCTTCATTTGTTGGGTAGAATTGAAGCGCATCCTGGACTGTCATAAACGCTCCGGCATCATTCCAGCTATTTGTCATTCGTTTTTCCATTGCTGTCATTGCAGGATATTGGAGCCAGCTTCGTTGATGAGTGTAATTGACCCAACTGCTGATGATATAGCCATCCTGCATCTCCGCAATGGGATAAGCAACATAGCCACGATAATTTTCACCTTGCCTTGGCATAGAAAAAGCGGCAAAAACATCGGTACTTGTTTGCTCTCCCCAGAAAATGCTGTTGGATGTAAAAGTTTGATTGCCAAGAGCATAATAAGGGGCAGCGAAGGTTTCCCCATCCTTGTCATACAGCACACGTCCAGTTACTTCACCGTTAGAAGCCCATCCATCTGAAATATCTCGATATACGGGCCAAAGCTGAATCGACTCTGTGCCGTAAAATCCAGGATCGGTAGTCCAAAGGAAATGATGGAAAATCATCCATCTTTCTCGTTCGCCAGGTATTTGCACTCCAACGCCGGTAATGCGTAACTCTTTTGCATCATAGACAGTCCTTTGCTCAATATGGCGTTTCTCTCCATTACTATACTCTGTAGTTACCGTTCTGCCGTCATTCACTGGTTCGTCCGTGATGTCAACGACAACCTGTAAAGCACCATCACAAGCTGCAATGTCTTCTGGCGTGAGATCGTTCAAAACATATTCTGGAAAGCCAAGTTCCATGAGACGGTTCTTGATTACCTCTACTTCAGTATGTTCTGACGAATCCATTGTACTCCAGTCCATCGGATAGCGGCCACCGAAAAGATAGCCAAAAGCACAGCCAATGACAAGCACTGAAAGGAGAACGAGCACGATACATTTGTCTGTTACCTTAATAGATACGGTTTGAATTGAATACCCAGCTTCATCAAGTTCTTTTGAGAGCTTATAGATATTGCGGATAATGAAGATGTATCCAATAACCATTGCTCCAGCAATTACCAGTCCATTATACTGAATAACAGCCAGAACGCACATGAGTGCATACCAGATAATCAGTGCAACGGCACCTCCAGCTCGCGGAGGAAGATTTACTTTTCTCTGCACAGCTCTGAGTCCACGCCAGAGACAGAAGAACTCGACAAGCAGAAGCAACAGGTTTGCAACAGTTAGCACCGATGTGACTGGGAAAGTAAAAATTGTGCTTTGGATAATGGTCGTATTTAGAATCAGCATCGGGAAAAAGTATGCCGCTCGGATCACTGTTATAATAAAGCAATTTCTAAACCATTTATTTTCACGCCGTAGAGTACGAAACCCCAATAGTGACAGCACCATTCCAACGGCAGGAAGAATATAATTTAGGCACCAAAAGTTCAGCGTGATAGCGCAAAGCGCCATGCCAATGAGTACACGGCTCATTGCTTTTCTCCATGGTGTTACCTCTTCAACAACATCGTCAGGCGGAAAATCTGAAACGCTTTTTTCAAGCATTGTCTCAAAATCTTTTTCGTTCATGGATTCCCATTCATGATTACTCATGTACTTCACCTCCTAACATCTTGCGAAGCTGCTTTTTTAAGCGATACAGTTTTCCCTCGACCGCTCTTTCAGTCATCCCCAGCTCGGAAGCAATTTGGGCTGTTGATTGTAAGTAATAATATTTTCTGTAAAACAGCGTTTTGTCCTTGGGTGATAACTGACACAAAGCGTGATTAACCGCAGATTGCCGCTCTTTTTGTAGAATCAGTTCTTCAGGACTTGGTTCCGGCGATGGTGTATCGTCTGGTATTTCTTCAACGCTATTATGGCGGCGAGTATCCCTCGTATAGTTCAGTGCAGCATTTCTGGTAATCGCCGTTAACCACGCGTTCCAACTTCCTCGTTCTTGGTTGAACTGTTCTATTTTTTTCCAGACGTGCATTGCCACTTCTGAAAGGCAGTCCTCTTGGTCCTGTGGATTTTGCAAAATAGGCGCAATAATGTATCTCATCAGTGGCCCATAGTGCAACAATAAGGCATCCATGCCTTTTTCATTTCTTTGAAGCAGCAATTCGATAATATCCTGTTCTTTCACAGCATCGCCTCCTCTCGGATTTGTTTTCTATTTAAGTATACACGAGTTGACAAGAAAACCCACATAGTTCAGTAACTTTTATGGGGTCAATTTGACCCATTAAAAAATGATCGATTACTCGTTCTTTTGCAAACTGTCACCACTCCTCACTATACGGTGCAGTCAATTATACTTAAAAGCTGTGAATAAATTTATTGCTTTTCGTGACAGCAAAAAATAACGGGTATCCGGCTCTCACCAGATACCCGTTATTTCGTTGCCAACCCTGCCTGACAGATGCCATAATCGCAACTATGAGTACCCGTGGAAGCCACGGGGCCTTTTTGTTGCAATTTTCCCGGCAGTCAACGTTTCATCGCCGGACGATGCGGTAGTACACGCGGGCCGTGAAACGGTAGATCAGGTAATACACCACGGTAAATACCAGGGCAACCACAGCGGTGCAGGCAACAAACAGGGGCGGGTTGTTCATCGAAAGGGCCTTCAGCAATCGGTGCATCATGGGCATGGCGGCTGCAAGGTGCAGCAGGGCGGCCGCCAGCGGCAGGAAGAACACCAGGCGGGTCTGGGTGCGGATGGTGGCCTGTACCTCGGCGGGGC